>OLSD01001125.1_pt1 | contig 23399 bp, 16 predicted proteins | sample 1672211 | NCBI WGS metagenome assembly OLSD01 (sample SAMEA3136659, study PRJEB25190) | human gut metagenome | reverse complement strand
CTTTGCATAAGATAGGCTGCATCTCGGCAATTGAAGCAAGCTTCATTGCTCTCGATTTGCACTATCTTTGCAACCACATCCCCTCCATCCTCTGCCGGAGAGGCGGATGCCGACGAATAAAATAAAAACAACTCATAAAACAATGAAACAGACCATCGTAGTATTGGGAATGGCATGCTCCGTGTGTGCAGCCAATGTGGAGAGGAAGCTTGCGTCGCTCCGCGGCGTGAACAGCGTCTCCGTATCGCTTGCCGGAAGAACGGCACTCGTGGATTTCGACCCGACTCAAATCACACTCCAGGACATGAAACGCGAGGTGAGCGCCATAGGCTACGACATGGTGATAGAGCAGGACCGCAACATAGAGGAGATAGAGCGCCGCCAGTTTTCGTTGCTCCGCCGCAAGACGTTGGTTTCCTGGCTTCTGTCCATAGCCGTGATGGCCGTATCGATGGGGTGGATTGGTGGCGGCAGCGCGGCACAGACGGGATTCAACAATCAGATTTGCCTTATCCTCGCCCTCATGAACATGATATATTGCGGACGTGGATTCTACGTTTCAGCCCTGCGCCAGCTGCGCCATCTCACAGCAAACATGGACTCGCTCGTAGCCCAGAGCACCCTCGTGGCGTTCCTCTTCAGCAGCTTCAACACTTTCTGGGGAGATGCCTTCTGGGGAGCGATGGGCATGGAGAACCATACGTATTTCGATGCCTCCGTGATGATTATAACCTTCGTGCTCACAGGCCGTTGTCTTGAAGAGAAGGCCAGGGACGGAGCGGCATCTAGCATACGTCAGTTGCTCGGCATGCAGCCCAAGACAGCGCGCATCGTGAACGGCGCCTCAATCAGCGAGCTACCTTTATCCGCCATTGCCTATGGGGATATCATCGAGGTGAGGGCCGGCGAGAAGATTCCCGTGGACGGCACGGTGACCCAGGCCGAAAGCTTCATGACGCCCGATGCGGCTTATGTGGATGAGGCGATGATAAGCGGTGAACCGGCTCCCGTGGCTAAACGCATGGGCGACCGGGTGCTTGCCGGAACTATTCCCAACCAGGGCCGTCTGCGCATGAGGGCGCAGCAGGTGGGCGAGAAGACAGCACTGGCACAGATAATCCGTATGGTGCAGGAGGCACAGGCTTCGAAGGCACCCGTGCAGCGGCTCGTGGACAGGGCGGCACTCGTATTCGTGCCCGTCATAGCCGGAATCTCGTTGGTTACCTTTATATTGTGGCTTGTATTCGGCGGCATGGAAGCCCTGCCGCGCGCCGTTATGTCAGCGGTTTCGGTGCTCGTCGTGGCATGTCCGTGCGCCATGGGATTAGCCACTCCCACTGCGCTCATGGTGGGCATGGGCAGGGCTGCCCGTCGGCATATACTCATCAAGGATGCCGCCGCACTGGAGAAGATGCACCGCGTGGATGCCATCGTGATTGACAAGACCGGCACGCTGACCATCCCAAACCATAACATCGACTTCACTCGTCCCGACATTCTCCGGCCCGAAGACCGCGAATCCCTGAAGCCCCACGCCCGCGAAGCAATCAGTGCGTTGCGCAGCAGAGGCATCGAGGTGTATATGATGAGTGGCGACAATGAGGCGGCTGCCGCCTATTGGGCAGACAAGGCAGGGATAACGAACTACCGGAGCGCCGTGAAGCCCGACGACAAGCAGGAACTCGTGGCCCGTCTGCAGCGTGAGGGCAGATGCGTGGCGATGGTGGGCGACGGCATCAACGACACTCAGGCTCTTGCCCTTGCCGATGTGGGCATAGCCATTGCCCGTGGTACCGACGTGGCGATTGATGCAGCCCAGGTGACTCTCATGGGCGACGACCTCATGGCGCTGCCAGAGGCATTCTCGCTGAGCGCCAGAACCTGCCGCATGATATGGCAGAACCTCTTCTGGGCTTTCGTCTATAATCTCGTCTGCGTTCCGGCGGCTGCCGGTGCCTTGGTGCTGTTCGGCATGGATTTCCAGATCACTCCCATGTGGGCAAGCGCCCTGATGGCGATGTCGAGCCTCAGCGTAGTGTTGAATTCCCTCAGACTGAAAATGGACTGATACGGAGCGGCGAAACGATGCTTCTCCTCTCGTGTTACTACCGTGAAAAGTGTTTTTCACTATGGTGGAAAGTGTTTTTGACTATAATGAAAAGTGTTTTTGACTATAGTGGAAAGTGTTTTCCACTATACTCGCACGTCCCGCCGGGCATTGTTTTGCCGAAGAGAAAACCGTTCTTCGCATGAAAAGCAATGCTCCTCGGGGACAAATGAAAAGCAATGCTTCTCCGTTCGTCCGACTATAGTCAGCTATATGACTCACTGCAGTCAGCTATATGGCCCACTGCAGTGAGACGACCGATGAAGCATTGCTATGTTTATAAAAAATGCGTTATACGCTCACCACTCCGGGGATATGCGGCCACGGGTCGTATCCCTCAAGCTGGAAGTCTTCATATTTGAAGCTGAAGATATCCTTCACGTCGGGATTGAGCCTCATCCTTGGCAGCGGGCGCGGAGTGCGCGTGAGCTGGAGCTTCACCTGCTCCAGATGGTTCAGATAGATATGTGTGTCGCCTGTGGTGTGGATGAATTCGCCGGGCTGCAGTCCGCACACCTGTGCCATCATCTGCAGAAGTAGGGCGTAGGAGGCGATGTTGAACGGCACGCCGAGGAATGTGTCGGCGCTACGCTGGTATAGCTGCAGCGAAAGTTTGCCGTCTGCCACATAAAACTGGAAGAGGCAATGGCAGGGCGGCAGATGCATCTGCTCGATATCGGCCACGTTCCATGCGCTGACAATCATGCGGCGCGAGTCGGGCGTAGTCTTTATCTGGTTCACCACGTTGGTTATCTGGTCGATATGGCTGCCGTCGGGCGTAGGCCAGGAGCGCCATTGATGGCCGTAGACAGGACCGAGCTCGCCGTCGGCATCAGCCCATTCGTTCCAGATTCTCACTCCGTGTTCCTGGAGGTAATGCACGTTGGTATCGCCGCGCAGAAACCACAGCAGCTCGTAGATTATCGACTTGAGGTGCAGCTTCTTGGTGGTGAGCAGGGGGAATCCCTGGCTCATGTCGAAGCGCATCTGGTTTCCAAAAATGCTTATCGTACCGGTTCCGGTGCGGTCGTGCTTCTCCGTACCCTCGGTGAGGATGCGGTTCAAGAGGTCTAAGTATTGTTTCATTGTTTTCTTATTCTCCATTCTTGTGGAAACAGGTTGTTGGTCCTGTTTCCGAGGTTCTTCAGAAAGCCGAGGGGCAGTCCCATATAGCTCACCACAACATATCCGCGGGGCATTGCGTCGGGCAGCTGTATCGGTTCGCGGCGCAGGTATGAGAGTGCCGTTTCGAGGTTGAGTTCCGCCTCGGGAAACGCCTGGCGGTTGAGGTCGGTGGAGAGGGCGAGGCTCTCCGATGGGATGATGTCCTTGCCCTTGGGTTCGCCGATTTCCACTCCGGCGTGCATCACGCGGAGCTTCTCCACTGCCGTATCGTATACGCTGCGCCATGCCTTCTTCACGGCCACTATCCTGCCGCCGAGCATAGTGATGTCATACCGCTCGTTGTCGGCAAGCCATTCCGCCATTTGTCTGGCGCCCGTTACGGGTTGCTGCAGCTTGGCAGACCTTCCTTTCTTCTGCTTCTTGTCCTTCTTCCGGGCAGCGGTTGCTGTCATGAGGTTGCAGCCTTCGCCTGGGTTGCGCAGGGCTGCCATGAAGAGTCCTTCGGTGCGGGTTGCGCCCGGGATGAAATGCACGGTGCCGGGGATGTCCGCCTGCGGCGTGGAAGTCTGTGGGAAGGTCTTTCCGCCGGTGATGTCTATGGGCTGCATGTCGTAGCTGTCGATGATCCACTTCACGTTTTCCTCGTCCTCGTGGGCGTTGAAGGTGCAGGTGGAATAGACGAGCAGTCCGCCGGGCCGCAGACACGGCATGATGTCGGCGATTATCTCGCGCTGCAGCTGGACGCATTTCTTCACGTTCGCCACCGACCATTCCGCCACCGCTCCCTCGTCCTTGCGGAACATGCCTTCGCCGGAGCATGGCACGTCGGCGATTATCACGTCAAACTGCAGTCCACTCCTCTGATAGTCAATGGCATAACTGTTGGTGACGATTACGTCGGGGTTGCCGAACTTCTGCACGTTCTCCATCAGGATATTGGCACGCGGGCGCATCGGCTCGTTTGTCATAAGCAGACTCCCTTCGGGCAGTATGCTTCTCACGGCCGTGGTCTTTCCGCCTGGCGCCGCACAGAGGTCGAGCACGCGCAGGGGCTCAGACAGATCGGCGTGGCGGCGCAACACTTCGGCCACATACATCGATGCCGCTTCCTGCACATAGTAGGCTCCGGCATGAAGCAGTGGGTCGAGGGTGAACTGCGGGCGTGTTTTCAGATAGCGTCCTTCGGGGCACCATTCCACTTCTCCGTCCGCTTCGGCGGGCAACGGCATTGTGGCGGCATACTTGAACGGGTTCAGACGCACGCTTACGGGTGGTTCTTCGCCCATTCCCTGTTCGAACTTCTGCCATAATCCTTCGCCGAACAGCCGTCGGGTGTATGATGAAAAATCCTCTGGTAGTGTCATTTGACTGTTTCGTTTTTTCATGCCGAAGACAAAGGGACCGGACGGATTGTATCATGCGGAGGGGATGCTTGTCTTCAGGCAGAGTTGTTGTTTATCTTATGCAAAGATAATGCAAATCGAATGCAGAACAACAAGCTTGCTTGATTGTTATGCTGAGATGCAGCTTATCTTATGCAAAGATAATGCAAATCGAATGCAGAACAACAAGCTTGCTTGATTGTTATGCTGAGATGCAGCTTATCTTATGCAAAGATATTACTTTTATACAATAAATAAGCCTTTTTTTCAGCAATAAAGATATATCTTGGGGAGTTTTTGCCTTACTTTGGAGGCTTTTGATTAACTTTGCATACATATTATATATAATATCAAGGAATTTAATGAAGGAATTTGTAATATCAGAGGTCAAGGCGGAAACCGCCGTACTTGTGGGGCTTATCACCAAGGAGCAGGACGAAGCCAAGACCAAGGAATATCTTGACGAACTGGAATTTCTCGCCGACACCGCCGGTGCCGTTACCGTGAAGAGATTCACACAGAGGGTGAACGGACCAAACCAGACCACTTACGTGGGCAAGGGAAAGCTGGAGGAAATCAGACAGTTCATCATAAACGAAGAGGATGCGGAGCGCGAAATCGGTATGGTGATTTTCGACGACGAGCTTTCGGCAAAGCAGATTCGCAACATCGAAAACGAACTGAAGGTGAAGATTCTCGACCGCACATCGCTTATCCTCGACATATTCGCCATGCGCGCACAGACCGCCAATGCCAAGACGCAGGTGGAACTGGCACAATACAGATACATGCTGCCGAGGCTGCAGCGACTCTGGACCCACCTGGAACGACAGGGTGGCGGCTCGGGTTCGGGCGGCGGAAAGGGAAGCGTGGGTCTGCGCGGACCTGGTGAGACGCAGCTCGAGATGGACCGCCGAATCATCCTGCAGCGCATGTCGCTCCTGAAGGAGAGGCTCGCCGAAATAGACAAGCAGAAGACCACACAGCGCAAGAACCGTGGCAGATTGATCCGCGTGGCGCTCGTGGGATATACCAACGTGGGAAAATCCACGCTCATGAACCTTCTGTCGAAGAGTGAAGTGTTCGCAGAGAACAAACTCTTCGCCACGCTTGACACCACAGTGAGAAAGGTGGTGGTGGAGAACCTGCCGTTTCTGCTTGCAGACACCGTAGGGTTCATCCGGAAGCTGCCCACCGACCTTGTGGACTCCTTCAAGAGCACGCTCGACGAGGTGCGCGAGGCTGACCTGCTCATTCATGTGGTGGACATCAGTCACCCCGACTTTGAAGAACAGATAAAGGTGGTGGACAAGACACTCGCCGACCTCGGCTGCGCCGACAAGCCATCGATGATTCTCTTCAACAAGATTGACGCATACTCGTGGGTGGAGAAGGAAGCCGACGACCTGACGCCGAAAACGAAAGAGAACATCACGCTCGACGAACTCAAGAAGACATGGATGGCAAAGATGGGCGACGACTGTCTGTTCATTTCTGCACGCGAAAAGATGAACATCACGGAGATGCGCGATGTCATATACAAGCGCATACGCGAACTCCATGTACAGAAATATCCATACAACGATTTCCTGTATCAGGACTACGAGAATGAGAATTAGAATCAAGAATTCTTTCAATAATCAGGAATTGGGAAAGAGGTATTAGGAATTATCCTTACCAGCTCTCTCTGCAGAGTCAGAAAAGTCCAAGCAGCCTGAGTTGTCCTCTGATCCACCACAAAAAAACACACCCGCCCATGCGTCCCTTATCCCACCAAGAAATCCAGTCACTTGAGCACAACCACTGCCAAGCCCAGGACTGGCAACTTATCACCGTCGCTGAGAATTTCTCGCCCGACAGCATCTACAACGTATGCTTCATAGGGAACTGCCAGATCGGTTCCACAAGCGACACCGTCACCACCGACCTCGGCATCGAACTCCCTTCGGGAATCCGAAACGCAAGGATAATAAACTCCAGCATCGGCGACAACTGTCTCATCGAGAACATCTGTGGCTATATCTACAATGCCGACATCGAAGACAACTGCGTGATATGCAATGTCTTCACCATACAGACCACCGAGGGCACGACCTTCGGACAGGGCAACACCATCAGCGTGATGAACGAGGCCGGCGACGGCAACGTGGTGCTGTTCAGCGCCCTGACGAGCCAGATAGCGGCAATCACCGCTCTCCCGCCTTTCCTCGGAGACCAATATGAGGAAAGCGACTCCACAACCGACAGGAGGAGGCAGGCGAAAGAGGCAATAAAGAGGATGGTGATGGAGGAAGTGACGCGCACCATCCCGAAGCGCACACGCATCGAAGCCGGCGCAAGGATACTCAGCACCGACGAGATTACCAACTCATGGATAGGCGCCGGGACGGAAATAAGGGGAGCAAGACGAATCAGCGAGAGCACACTGACGGGAGAGCCGGACAACGGTGTGTTTATCGGAGCCGGCGTGATATGCGACGGATGCGTGGTGACAAGCGGTTCGTCAATCGACAACAACGCCATAGCAAAGAACTGCTTCATCGGCGAATGTTCCACGCTGACCGACGGATTCTCGGCCACCGACAGCCTCTTCTTCGCCAACTCATTCATGGCAAACGGCGAAGCCTGCGCCGCTTTCTGCGGACCGTTCTCTGTCAGCCATCACAAGTCCACACTCCTCATCGGAGGAATGTACTCATTCTATAACGCCGGATCGGCAACCAACTTCAGCAACCACGCCTACAAGATGGGGCCTATCCACTACGGCATCCTTGAACACGGGGCAAAGACCGCAAGCGGCGCCCATATCCTGTGGCCCGCACGCATCGGCGCTTTCTCCATGTGCATGGGAAAGATTGCCACACATCCGGACTCTTCCGCCATGCCGTTCTCCTACGTCATCGGCGACGGTACGGAGACATACATCGTGCCTGGAAGAAACATCGCCACCGTGGGAACATACCGCGACGTGATGAAATGGCCAAAGCGCGACGCACGTCCGGAAGGCTCCCGCCACAGCATCGTCGAAACATCATGGCTCAACGTATACACAGTATCGAAAATCGTGGAGGCAAAGAACAAGCTTGAATATCTTATCGACCATCAAGGCAAGAACGAAGTATTCAGGCTCGACGACGGGTCGCTCATCAAGAAGCCGGCCCTCACCAAGGGTATCTCCCTCTACAGCATGGCAATAAAGATGTATCTTGCCGAATGGCTTGACATAAACAGCGGAAACGAAAGCTGCGAAACATACGCCGACATCAACGGATGCATCGAAAACATATACGACCTCTCGGGAATGGTAATATGCCACGACCATGTCCTGCAGATAGTAAACAACATACTGAACGGCAACATCGACACCACGGCAACCCTCTCCGATGCACTCGCCAAGGCTGATGCCGAAAGGAAGAACATCGAGAAGGCTTTCGCCCTGAAGACCGCCAACGACATCTACGGATGGCAAAGTCTCGACAACGACGACAAGGCCGATTTCCTGGCCAACTGCCGCTCAGTCCGCAAGGAATGGCTCAACGCCATAGCAAAGGATGCCGAACGCGAATACCAGCTCGGCGACGTTGACCGCAACACTCTGGACAAATTTATCAGCAAACTGGCATAAGTCCGAGCCCTCGGATAAGGGCTGGGTAGACAGAGCTGTGCGAGTCGTCTGATTTGTTCGGGCCATCCGGGCTGACCTCTAAAAAGAAAAAATAATCTTCAATCTAAACCCAAAACGAAATGAAATTAAAATCAATGTTCATCGCCTGCCTCGCCACAATCTCGATTGGCATGCAGGCAAAAGACTACAAGTTCCAGTCCGTGCCAGGTGATCCGATGCACACCCGCATCTACACCCTCGACAACGGTCTGAAAGTCTACCTGTCGGTAAACAACGAGAAGCCGCGCATCCAGACCTACATCGCCGTGCGCACCGGTAGCCGCAACGACCCTGCCGAAACAACAGGACTCGCACACTATCTGGAGCACCTGATGTTCAAGGGAACAAAGAGATTCGGTACAATAGACCACGCCAAGGAAAAACCGTATCTCGACGACATCGAGCGCCGCTACGAGCAGTACCGCCACATGACAGACCCTGCACAGCGTCGCCAGGCTTACCATGAGATTGACAGCGTATCGCAGATTGCTGCAAAATATTTCATACCTAACGAATACGACAAGCTCATGTCGTCTATCGGTGCAACGGGAACGAACGCATATACAAGCAACGACGTGACTTGCTATGTGGAGAACATACCGTCAAACGAAGTGGAAAACTGGCTCAAGGTGGAGGGCGACCGCTTCCAGAATATGGTTATCCGCGGTTTCCATACCGAGCTTGAAGCTGTTTATGAGGAGTTCAATATCGGTCTGGCTAAGGACAACCGCAAAGTATGGGAGTCGCTTTACAAGCTGCTCTACCCTACACATCCTTACGGAACACAGAGCACCATCGGTACGCAGGAGCATCTGAAGAACCCTTCCATTACAAACATCAAGAACTATTTCCACCGCTACTATGTGCCTAACAACACGGCAATCTGTCTGGCCGGAGACTTCGACCCGGACAAGGTGATCGCACAGATAGACAAATACTTCGGCTCATGGAAGAAGAGCGACAACCTCTCATTCCCGCAGTATGCTCCGGTGAAGAAGCTCACCGCCCCACGCGACACTACAGTCATCGGACAGGAGGCTGCCTTCCTCATGATGGGATGGAGTTTCCCCGGTGCAGCATCTGCACAGAACGACACGCTGAGCGTTATCGACAACATCCTCTCCAACGGCAAGGCCGGTCTCTTCGACCTCAACGTGAACCAGAAGATGAAATGCCAGTATGCTCAGTCTATCCTCGGCAGCATGAACGAGTACACTCCGTTCATCATCTACGGACAGCCGATGCCGGAACAGTCGCTCAAGGACGTGCGCGACATCATCCTCGCTGAAATCGGAAAGCTCAAGAAGGGCGAGTTCAGCGATGACCTCCTGCCGTCAGTAATCAACAACCTGAAGCTCGACTACAACACGTCGCTCGAAAGCAACGAATGGCGTGCCAACCAGTTTGTCGACGCCTTCATCAACGGTGAGAAGTGGGAAGACAAGGTGGACTACATCAACCGTGTATCAAAAATCACAAAGAAGCAGATTATGGCTTTCGCACAGAAATACTTCAACGACGACTACGCCATCGTATACAAGGAAGAGGGCATAGACAACACGCAGAAGAAGATCGACAAGCCACAGATTACCGCCATCCCTTCAAACCGCGACATGCAGAGCGCATTCGTAACAGAGATCGTGAACTCAAAGGTTGAACCGATACAGCCACGCTTCCTCGACTTCGACAATGACCTGACAAAGGGCACCACGAAGAAGGGACTGCCAATACTCTATGTGAAGAACAACACCAACGACCTGTTCATTCTGAACCTGCGCTACAAGTTCGGAAAGGAAAGCAACAAATGGCTCCCATACGCTACAGACTACCTCGATTTCCTCGGCACTGACAAGATGACCGCCGAGCAGCTCAAGCAGGAATACTACAAGCTCGCCTGCGACTACAATATCAGCGTGTACAACGACGAGATATACGTAAGTCTGAGCGGACTGAGCGAGAATATGGCAAAGGCTGTCGCCCTGACAGACAACGTCATGCAGAATGCAAAGGTTGACAAGAAAGCCCACGAACTCTGGGTGGAAAGCAACCTGAAGGCCCGCCAGGACAACATGAAGAACCAGGAGTCAAACTTCAGAGCCCTCAACGCCTACGGCATCTACGGCGAATATAACGCCACACGCAACATCCCAAGCAGCGAGGAACTCAAGAACTGCGACCCTAAGCAGCTCACCGACCTCATCAAGAGCCTCAACGGATACAAGCACGAACTGCTCTACTACGGACCGATGGACCTGAAGCAGTTTGCTGCCACGATGGACAAATGCCACAAGACTCCGAAGGCTCTTGCCGACGTTCCTGCGGGCAAACCATACAAGAAGCAGCTCACACAGAGCAACGAGATACTCATCGCCCCATACAAGGCAAAGAACATCTATATGACGCAGTACCACAACGAGGGCAAGCAGTATGACCCGAAGAACGAACCGCTCATCACGATGTTCAACGAATACTTCGGCGGCGGCATGAACACAGTGGTGTTCCAGGAGCTGCGCGAGGCACGCGGACTGGCTTACAGCGCATGGGCAAACTATGATACACCGTCAAGAAAGAGCGACTCTGAATACTTCTGCACGAACATCATATCGCAGAACGACAAGATGATGGACTGCGTACGCACCTTCAACAGCATCATGGACACCATCCCGCAGTCGGAAAAGGCGTTCGAGATTGCAAAGCAGGCTGTAATCAAGCGCCTGCAGGCTCAGCGCACCACTAAGGCGAGCATCATCTTCGCTTATCTCAACGCCCAGAAGCTCGGCATCAACTATGACATCAAGAAGGTTGTATACGAGGCTCTGCCAAAGATCACGATGCAGGATCTGGTGAAGTTCACAACCAACCACATCGCCCACAAGCCGTTCCGCTACATCATCCTCGGTGATGAGAAGGAGCTCGACATGAAGGCCCTTGAGAAGATAGGCCCTGTGAAGAGAGTAACAACAGAAGAAATCTTCGGTTACTAAACCGCTCTATTCATTATAAGACAAACTGAAAGCTCTGGCATGAAACGACAAACGATGTCTTCATGCCAGAGTTTTTGTATGAATTAATACAAAAAACGAGTCACAAAACTGTCATAAGACACAACGTCCTGAATATTGCCATTCTTAGAAAGTAGGTAACTTTCTCACAGAAACCCAGTCACTTTCCCATAAAAGTCGGTGACTTTCTCACAGAAACCCAGTCACTTTCTTTTTGGTCCTCACTAAAAGAGACATGACGATTTACACATTTTCGGATGAAAAGGACAAAAGGAAAATAAAAAAGCGGCAAAAGGATTCTTGAGCCAAACAATCCTTTTGCCGCTTATATTATATAAGGTGAATCTTACTTGCAGTTAGGACACCAAGGCTTCAGCTGCTTGAAGAAGTCGTTGCCCTTGTCGTCAACGAGGATGAAGGCAGGGAAGTCCTCAACGGTAATCTTCCAGATAGCCTCCATACCCAGTTCAGGATACTCCACGCACTCGATGCTCTTGATAGAGCTCTGCGAGAGAACGGCAGCCACACCACCGATTGTGCCGAGATAGAAGCCGCCGTGCTTCTTGCAGGCATCAGTAACCACCTGTCCACGGTTGCCCTTTGCAATCATAACGAGAGACGCTCCGTGATCCTGGAACTCATCAACGTATGGGTCCATACGGTTTGCCGTGGTCGGCCCCATAGATCCGCAAGGATAACCCTCCGGAGTCTTTGCCGGTCCGGCGTAGAGGATAGGATGGTTCTTGAAGTAGTCCGGCATCTCCTCGCCTGCATCCAAACGAGCCTTGAGCTTGGCGTGGGCGATGTCGCGAGCCACGATGATGGTACCCTTCAGGTTCACGCGGGTGCTTACAGGATACTTTGTCAGTTCCTTGCAAACGGCGTCGATACCCTTGTCCAGGTCAATCTCAATACCCTTTGCGCCTTCGCCCGGCTTGCGCATCTCCTCTGGGATAAGCTCCGTAGGGTTGGAATCCATCTTCTCGATCCAGATACCGTCGGCATTGATCTTACACTTGATGTTGCGGTCGGCAGAGCAGCTCACTCCCATACCGATAGGACAGCTTGCGCCGTGGCGTGGCAGACGCACCACGCGGATGTCGTGTGCCAGGTATTTACCGCCGAACTGTGCTCCGAGACCAATCTTGTGGGCCTCTTCCAGGAGTTTGTTCTCAAGGTCGATGTCGCGGAACGCGCGACCGGTCTCGTCGCCCGTAGTAGGCAGCGAGTCGTAGTATTTGATTGAAGCGAGCTTCACTGTGAGCAGGTTCTTCTCGGCAGATGTTCCGCCGATAACGAATGCGATGTGGTATGGAGGACAGGCAGCAGTACCCAGAGTCTTCATCTTCTCCACGAGGAACGGGAGCAGTGTCCCCTCATTCTGGATTGTAGCCTTTGTCATCGGGTAGAAGTATGTCTTGTTGGCTGAACCGCCTCCCTTGGCAACACAAACGAAGCGGTATTCGTCGCCCTCCGTAGCCTCGATGTCAATCTGTGCCGGCAGGTTGCAGCGGGTGTTCACCTCGTCATACATGTTCAGCGGAGCGTTCTGCGAATAGCGCAGATTGTCCTGTGTGAAAGTGTTGAACACTCCGAGCGAGAGCGCCTCTTCGTCCTCGAAGTCGGTCCATACGCGCTGTCCCTTCTCTCCGTGGATGATTGCCGTACCCGTATCCTGGCAGAAAGGCAGAATACCCTTTGCGGCAGTCTCGGCATTGCGCAGGAACTGCAGGGCCACATACTTGTCGTTCTCAGAAGCCTCCGGGTCTGTCAGAATCTTTGCCACCTGCTCGTTGTGCTCTCTGCGGAGCATGAACTCCACGTCGTGGAAAGCCTGCTGCGCCATCTTTGTGAGCGCCTCTTTAGAAACCTTGAGGATTTTCTTTCCCTCGAACTCGCCTACCGAAACTCCGTCCTTGGTAAGCAGATAGTATTCAGTATTGTCCTTTCCCATCTGGAACATAGGAGCATACTTGAATTCAGTTGTTGCCATAATGCTTTGTGTTATTAATTATATTGTATGTTTTCAGAATTATCTCTGCAAATTTAAATAAAATATTTGAATAATATCAGATTTGGAAAATTAATTAAAGACTTTAGCGTAGTAGTCGTCAAGCTTCAACACTTTAACTTCGGGCCATTCTATCGTTTTCAATACTGAGAAATGAGCATCATTGGAAACTATATATTCTGCACCGGCAGCAATAGCACAATCTACAAACTTATTATCATCAGGATCTTTTTCAATCAATCGAAAATGAATATAAGATGTTTGGAAGCAGGTATTAGATAGTCTGGCAATAGCTTCAACTACATTACGTGCAATTATCTGATTTGTTTTGCTGCCAATAATTTCTTCATACTCTTCAAGTATTTCAGTATTAACACACAAACAGACCTTCCCCTCAAGAATAATCTCCCATAAAGAATGGTACTTACTTCGTGAAGGCAAAATCTGCAATAAGCAATTTGTATCAAGAACGATTAGCTGCATATGGTGTCCTCATATGTTCATTACCCCATACATCTATCGTCTTCTCATCTATCTCCCCACTATCCCAAAGGGCATCTATTGCCTTTTGCGCCTTTTCGGCAAAATAGCGGGCAAGCATATTCTTAAAATCATCAAGCTCTTCCTTGGATTTGATGCACGATACGGCATTCAGCACTTCCAAACGAGCAATTTGTTCGTACGACATATATTTGTAGGTTTTAATATTGATACAAAAATAATAATTTTGTCAATATCAAACAAATAATTCCATGAGAAATAACCACTTTTTCATTTCACTGCTGACAAATGGCTTTCTTGCTTAGCCTCCTCACTCATCCTCTTCCACTTGAAATATCCCGCCACGGCGATTATCGTGTAGAGTCCGTAGAGCAAAGCCTTGAAGGGTATTCCCTTGTTGATGTAGAGATAGAAGCATACGGCATCCACCACAATCCAGAACACCCATTGCTCGATGTATTTCTTGGCGAGCGCCCACAGTCCCACGAAGCTCATGGCATTCGTGAAGGAGTCGAGTACGGGCACCGTACTGTTTGTGAAGCTGACGAGCACCCAATACGTGGCATACCACGCCGCAAGGAAGGCGAGCGCCACGGGCAGGTATCTCTTCAGCGGCATGTGGGTGATGGGGACTACCGTCTCGGAACTGTCCTGGCTGCCTGCCTGCGCAGCCCTTGTCCCACGCATTATGCCTTTGAGGAAGGCTCCGTATTTCCACATCACGTAGCCGTAGATACCGGCAACGGTATAGTATGCCGCCATACCGGCGTCGCCGTAGAGCCCGTGCTGCCAGTAGAGCCAGATGTCGAGGGCGGGCATGATGATGCTTACGAGCCACAGGGCTATGTGGGCACGGTATTCGAGCCATATATAGAGCAGCCCAAGGAGGGTCGTGAAGATGTCGAGCCAGTGGGCGGAGAGGAATTCGGTCATGATGATTGTCTTTTTAATTAGTAAGATTGGGCATAAGTGGCCGGTGAAGCCCTTTATGCCCAATACATATATTTATATTATTACCGTCTTGGCGGCAATTAGAATTTCAGTGTGAGATGCGCCATTACGTTGAAGCCGGCTGCAGGGATATATGAGAACCAGTTGCCGCGCTTGCCGTCTACATACTCTCCGAAGTCGTATGCCATCATGGCATAATGACGGGCGAAGACATTGTTGAAGTCAAGTCCCACCTTCACGTTCTTTATTCCCAAAGCCTTCTTCACGTCGCTCTGGTAGGCCAGACTCAGGTCAGACTGCGAGTAGCATGGCATAGAGCTGAACTCGGAGTTGTTGAGATACTGCTTGCTCACGAAGTTCGTGTGCCATGTAGCGCTGAATCCCTTGTGGTGGAAATCCACGAAACCGTTGAGGATGGCGCTCGGCGAGTATGCCAGTGTGGAGTTGGAGTAGTGTGTGCACACAGGGTCAATCGGATTCCAGTCGGCATCGCTTGCTGCCACATACTCGTCAAAGTCCTTTATCTTGTTTTCGCTCAGTGCGGCGTTTCCTTCCAGACTCATCCATGAGAACGGTGCCCATCCGGCAGTAATCTCCACACCCATGCGATATGACTTCTTCACGTTGGTGGTCAGCGCCTCGCCGATGTCGCTCTGCTGTCCGGTCTGCACGAGCTGGTTGTCGTAGTCCATATAATAGAAGTTGGCTCCGGCGTGCCAGTTGCTGCCGGTATACTGGTATCCGGCCTCTACGTCGATCACCTTCTCCTCCTTTGGATAAGGATAGCTTCCGTTGTCGGTGTAGTTGTTGCGTTCCGGCTCACGGTTTGCCATGGCTACAGAGGCGTAAGCCTTGTGGCCGCCGTTGGTGTAGCTGATACCTGCCTTGGGGTTGAAGAAGTTGAAGTTGTCATGCACATCGAGCACCTGGTTCACGTATCCGTTGTCCTTCCACAGGAACTTGTCGTTCAGTCCGTCGGTGGTATAGCGCACGTGGCGGTACTGCAGGTCGGCGAACACGTTCCAGTGGTCGAGGAATGTGTAGGCTGCCTTCACGAACACGCTGTAGTCGTCCTTCTCGGCGTCGGAATCATAATAGTTGTACTTTCCGTTGCTTCCCAGATACTTCTTCTCCAGCGCCTCGTCGGCGATGTATGAGAGATGTCCCCAGTGTGAACCGCGGAACTGCTGCAGGTTTGTTCCGGCCATGATGTCCCAGTCCTCAGTCTTGTAGTTCACGTTGTATACCAGTCCGTAGGCATTCTGCGTCAGTCCCTTCACGCGCACTGCGTCCGTCTTGCCCGGCTCGTTGATGCCGAACTTCGACAATGACTTGTGGCTGCGGAAGTCCTTGTAATATCCCTGGCCGTAGGTGTAGTGCAGCGCGATATTGTGGCTCCATGCCTCAGACGGCTGCCATGTGGCTGAAAGGATATTGTGGTTCTGGTAGAAATTGTCGGTCGTGCGGTCCCATTTCCTTCCGTCGCGGAATGTGAACGGTGTGAACTGCACCTTTCCGTCCACCACGTCATACGAACCGATGAGCGTATTGCTGCGGCCCAGTCCCATATCCCAGATTTCCTTGAACGACTCGTCGCCGTCAGGTCCGGAGATATAGTTCCATGCCTGGCCTATCTTCTCGAAGTTTCCTATGTTCTTGTATCTTATCTGGAAGTTGCTGCCCAGCCAGGTCAGTCCGCCGTAATATGAGCCTGAGCGTCCGCGCGTTCCGTCGATGAATCCGTCGGTGGCAGTTTCGTGGTATGCTCCGTCGAACACGAGATGGTTGAAGAGCAGACCGGTGGAGAAGCTGGCTCCCGTATTATATGTATTATACGAACCGAACGAACCGGTCACCTCTGCCGTAGGCTTGAGCGACGGGGCTGCCGTCTGCAGCGAGATGGAACCTCCGAAGGCACCGTCGCCGTTGGTCGAGGCGCCCACTCCGCGCTGAATCTGCACGCTTCCCATAAGGGATGCATAGCTGTTCATGTTTGCCCAGAACACGGTCTGGTCTTCGGGCGAGTTGAGTGCCACGCCGTCCACCGTCACGTTGATGCGGCTTCCGGCTGCTCCACGCATGCGCATGTATGCCGGACCTACGCCTGTTCCCGTGTCGCTCCATGCCAGGATGCCTGGTGTGCGGGAGAAGAGGAACGGGAGTTCCTTACCTGTCGTGGAGAAATTCTGCAACTCTGATTTCCGGATGTTGGCAACGGCAAACGGCGAATTCTTCTGTGCGCGTACTGCCTTGACAACAACCTCGTTGAGCTGGTGTACGTTCACCGTGTCAACCTTCTGCTCGGCAAGTGCGTGCTGCGCACACAGGGTGCATACCACGGCCATTGCCACGCCATTGATTTTTTTCATTTTGGTTGTTACCTGTTTTTTATGCGGCGCCCTCTTTCCATACAGAACGCATGGAAGCCGGCCGATGCGCAAACCGCTGCGCTCCGCCGCATAGTCTTGAAAATGATTAATAAGGGGAAACTTTCGAAGATGATACCTACGCCGGCATTATCCGGATCAGGTGTGTAGGGTTTGATCTCAGCATCCGCAATTGCGGCAGCACCCCTTAGCCGACAGTTTGCCGACCGCCTGCAAAGTTACATCTTTGTATTGATACGGCAAAATTTTTCTGCATATATTTACATTTCCGGGGTTCTCGCAGAAGGCCTTTCCGATGGCCTTCTGCGGAGTGGATTCTAAAACACGGAATACTCGCCCTCCTCCTCATCATCGTCCTCCGGAGCTTCGCTGATGGGCAGCTGGCGGTTGAACGCCGAATTGAACGAGATGATGGTCTCGCTGCGCGAAAGTCCGAGGGGTTGCAGACGGTCGTGGATGATGTTCAGCAGGTGGTGGTTGTTCTGGGCATACATCTTGATGAACATATCATAGTCGCCCGTGGTGTAATGACATTCCACCACTTCGGGGATTCTCTTCAGCGCCTCCACGGCTTCATCGAAATTCTCGGGATGCTTCAGGTTCAGCCCCACATAGGCACACGTCTCGTAACCTATCTTTTCGGGGTCGATGATGAACTTCGAACCTTTTATCACTCCGAGGTTAGTAAGTTTCTGAATTCGCTGGTGGATAGCGGCGCCGCTGACGTTGCACGCTCTTGCTACTTCCAGGAACGGGATTCTTGCGTCTTCGGCTATCAACTTCAAGATCTTCTTGTCTAAAGAATCCAAACTATGATGTGCCATTGCTTTTATTTGATGTTATTATTATAATTTGCAGAGATAGTGCAAAGATAAATCTTTTCATTTTAACTTGCAATACTTTGTAAGCAAAAAACACCGGATTATTACGAATCGAAGCTTTGCGGATTTCGGGGTCAATTTTCTTAGAAGCTATCTCTTTTCATAGTTCTTCTGATAATATCACTACCGTCCCATTAAAGTAGACTCGTCGCTCTTTGAATTAATTGATTTACTTTCCTGACAAATTAAAATCCCAAACACCCACGATGACTCAAAGAGAGAGTCAAAGAAGAATCAAAAACGAATCCGTCTTCTCTAAGAGAAAACATCCGAAAAAGTGCTTATAACAGCCCAAAAGTTATTTTATTTAGGACTTTTGGGCTGTTATAAGCACTTTTTTAATATCTTTTCCAAGATAAAAACGTGTTTTTTTCTACACTTTTCCAAGATTTAATATTTCTTTAAAGCATTATATCTACTACATTGATGATTGAACCCAAATCGGTCATTAGGCCGATTAAGGTTCAATTTCAAGGTGGGATGCAGCCCTCATATTTGGCGCAATAAGAGGTGATAGATGGGGCTTTTTTCCGTCATTCCTCTTTATTTTATCATTTTTATGGTGCTTATTCCTCTTTATTTTATCAAAAAGTTGTAAGAGACTTTGGTTTTTCAAGGAAGATTTCCCAGAACTTCACGTCGTGGCAGCAGGCTCATTGGTGGAGTTCGCTCTGAAAGATCTATGTAATAGTTAGAAACATGAAAGTGATGCCTATAGAGTGTAAGGCTGGAACGAGCGGCAAGATGAAGAGTCTTCGCCTATTTATGCGCAACAAGCATTTGAATGATGCCTATAGGTGCTCGCTCGAAAACTTTGCTCTCTTGGAAAATCAAGATGCCCAAGATGACAATGCGGTTAGGCGAATCGCCGTTAACCCATTGTATGCTATCTCGAATTTGTGCAAATCATAAAATCCAGTCTCTGCTTCTGGGGACAACATCAGAGAGAAAAAAAAGTTTTTATTTTATTACCCTCACACCCTCACAATCCGTCTGGAACGCCCTGTTTATCGGGGTTTCAGTGGTGAGGGTAAGTGTGAGGGTGTGAGGGTAAAATTCGAATTTAGAGTTGTCGGCTTGCAGACGATGAATAATTAACGAATCGCAGCGAAGCGAGAATAATTCTAAAAAAAATTCGGAAATACGGAGAAAACCGACGACAGCGGAGCGATATGTAACGGATATTTTGCCGTATGGATAAAAAACGCTAACTTTGCAGTGGACTCTGTGGGGTGAGCGCCTTTTGTCTTCCCCCGGTTATGCATTATGAATTATAAATTATAAATTAAAATGACACTATATCCTAAACTCATTATGGATGCGCTGCAGACCGTGACGTATCCTGGTACAAAGAAAAACCTCGTGGAGAGTGAAATGGTGGCCGATAACCTGCGGATAGATGGCAGCAAGGTTTCCTTCTCGCTCATCTTCCCGCGCGATACCGACCCATTCCTCAAGTCTACGGTGAAAGCAGCCGAGGCTGCAATCCGCTACAACGTGAACAAGATGGAGGGCGAGGGCTGCGGCAACGAGATGGAAATAGAAATCTCGCTCGAATACAAGTCGAAGCCACGTCCGGAAGTGGGCAAGCTCCTGCCGGAGGTGAAGAATGTAATTGCCGTGAGCAGCGGTAAGGGCGGAGTGGGCAAGAGCACCGTTTCGGCCAACCTCGCCATAGCGCTGGCACGTCTGGGCTATAAGGTGGGACTGCTCGACACCGACATCTTCGGACCGTCAATGCCGAAGATGTTTGATGTGGAAGACGCCCGTCCGTATGCAGTGGACGTGGACGGCAGGAAGCTCATCGAACCGGTAGAGAAGTATGGAGTGAAGCTCCTGAGCATCGGCTTCTTCGTGAATTCAGACACTGCCACTTTGTGGCGCGGCGGAATGGCGTCCAACGCACTGAAGCAGCTCATCGCCGACGCCAACTGGGGCGACCTGGACTATTTCATCCTCGACACTCCTCCAGGCACGAGCGATATCCATCTGACGCTCCTGCAGACACTCGCCATTACTGGTGCCGTAATCGTGAGCACACCGCAGAGTGTGGCTCTCGCCGATGCGCGCAAGGGTATCGACATGTATCAGAACGACAAGGTGAACGTGCCCATCCTCGGTATGGTGGAGAACATGGCATGGTTCACGCCGGCCGAACTGCCCGAAAACAAGTATTATATCTTCGGCAAGGAAGGCTGCAAGCAGCTTGCCAACGAATTGCATATCCCACTGCTCGCCCAGATTCCGCTCGTGCAGAGCATTTGTGAGGACGGCGACAAGGGAGAGCCGGCAGCATGCCATCCCGAGACAATCACCGGTCAGGCATTCCTCAACCTCGCCCAGGCCGTAGTGACAAAGGTGAACCGCCGCAACAAGGAGCAGCCGAAGACAAAGATCGTTGAGGTGAATGAATAAAATACTGTATCCGGTTTTGGATAAATGATATAATGACTTCCCTATGGTGTGTAATCCACAGAGGGAAGTCATTTTCTGTATAGGCCCCGATTATTTGCCCACGTTTCCGTCAAATAGAGATTGTATGTAGTCTTATTGTAATGCGGTATTTTGAAGCAATGTCATTCTCTTTTTTTTAGCAATATTATTGCTCTATCGATATTTATATTCATGATTATGAAAGTCCTTTTTTGTCAAAGTGCGTCTATCATACATTTTTTTTCTAATGATTTCTTCAATAGAATATTTATTTAAGATTTTACATCTTATTACATATAAATAGCACGTATCAAAGTCTTGGAACAAAGCTCCTGATTTAGAGAAAGGCTCCACATAATAAAATTTATAGAATACAGTTTTTTTTCCAAGAATGTTTCCTGAAATTGTATCATCAAAACTAGACAAGGTGGAATCTGGTGAATTGTAAATCCAATCCGATCCATCACTGATTATATTACATTCATTCATTTCCATAATTAAAGTATCACTTGTGCAATTTTCTGCCCAATAACCTTTAGATTTATAGTCGATAGTGCAAGAAAACACAGAAATTGACAAAAGTAAAAGAAATATTTTATTCATATATTTTTTAAATTTCAAAATCCAAATTTTTCAATCCGAAAATCTTTAGTTATATTTCGTGTAGGATAATATCTCAGGAATGTTCTCCTGGTATTTATTTCAAGCCCATGCCAAGTTATTCCGAAATACTGCTTTGATAGGTAATTTGCTAGGGTGTTCAGTTAGATGTTCCGAAAAACAGATGCTGAAATCACCCGTTAAGTTATTAATATAACGCTCTGATATTTAACGTTTTAAGTAACGAAATAGTTCTTTGAAAATTTGCATAACTCGTTGATTTTTAGTAACTTTGAATAAAATTTCAAGATACGTAAATCAATGAAAAAGTTAGATTCAAACCAAGATAAAGAGTTGCTCCTTGAAGAGCTGAAACATCTTCGTAAAGAGAACAAGAAACTTGCATCTCAAAAAGACAAGATCAAGGCTAAGTATGACAAGACCAAGAAGGAGCTTAAAAAAAAAGACGTTCGGAAGATAACATTGACCGACGAACAAAGTCGATTACTCTCGAACCTGTTCCCGGACATAGATTCCCTCTTGTAGTCATCCAACTCTGCGTTTTGATCTACATGCGTACACCATGTGGATTGCGCACAGTCGTGACTATCCTGGAGATCTTCGCCGAGCTGTTGGGTGATACATTTGGAAAGGTTCCGTGCTACAACACCATAGAAAACTGGGTGAAGAAACTTGGTCTCTCTGTCTATCAGGATGAGCAGCTATGCAAGGACAAGAAGTTTGCAATGGTCGTAGACGAGAGCATTGCCATAAACGGGCAGAAGCTTCTCTTGACTCTTGCAATTCCTTCCGAGCATCAGAATCGCCCTATAAGACACGAGGATGTCACGATTCTTGACATATCGGTCAGCAAGGGCTTCAACGGCGATGATGTTCAAGGCAGAATAGAGGAAGCAGAGAAATCTGCAGGAAATGCTCCCGATTACATCATAAGTGACAATGGTCATAATCTGACCAAAGGCATCACTGAATCTAGGCATATACGTCATGCAGACATCAGTCATTCCATGGGTGTAATTCTCAAGAATGCCTATGAGAAACAATCTGATTTTGTGGAGTTTACGACACTCCTTGGCAAGAAACGGCTGCAGTATCATCTGACCGACAAGGCATACTTGCTGCCTCCCAACATGAGAGCCATATCACGGTTCATGAATATGTCCTCATGGGTGTTCTGAGGTAATGAAATGCTTGATTGCTATGATACGCTACCGGAAAAAATGCAGGAAGCGTATGCCTTCATAAAGGATTATGAATCATTGCTGAAGGAACTGCAGGCTGTACTTTGTGCTGTAAGACACGTCGAGTCCATCTGCAAGAACGAAGGTCTCTCGGTCATGACGAGCAGGAAGTGCAAGCTCTATGTCATTACTCATGTCTTGGGAAACGCACATTCCCGACAGACACGTGCCGGTATCGGGATGCTTGAATACTTCAATCGGGAAGAAGCACTTCTCACAGGTAACATGAGCATCAATATATCATCCGATATCATTGAATCTACTTTTGGTATCTATAAGAGCAAGAAATCGCCGAACAAGCTGTACGGCGTAACGTCTTTTGTTCTGACGATACCGTTATATCCAAAAGTCTCGAACGAATCCGTTACAAAAACAATTAATTTCAAAGAGCGCATTGTAAATGTTAAACTGAAGGACATTAGTACTTGGTCAACCGAGCACTTGTCCAAAAACTGGGTTACAGAACGAACCAAAACGCTTAGGAAAGTGAGCTAAATTTGGTACAACGAACTGGACACCCTAGTAATTTGCCCATGTTTCTGTCCTGTAGAAATCGTGAGGAACCTTATTTTCAAGGTGGAATTTTTGAGCAAAATCATTCTTTTTTTGTTTTCGTTCATAGTTCTTGTATATTCAAAGACATTATTTTGATAGCATGTAAAAAAGCAATATTAAATCTATTGCTATTATATATAAGGTTATGCATCTCCAACGAAAAATATTCTTTGACCTAATTCTGTCAAATATTTTAAAACTGTACTTACTCTTTTTTTTGTAAAAAGCAAATTTAAACAGAGTCACAACAATAAAAAATTGAATCGTATAAAAGATATATATAAATTTTATGTGTAAAATGAGACAGAACAATTTCGTTAAAAATAAAGCGAAAGGAACACCTAATAGCATTAGCAACATAAAAGAGATTCTATTTTCAAAAAATTCCATATCGTATTTTCTTTCCATATCTGATATATAATGTTTTGATAAATATTTTACTTTGAATCTTCTTCTTAAATAAAAATCTTTAATTTTAAAGAACAATGATTTTATCATAAGATTCTTACAAGCATATAAATCACATAATACATAATTA
>OLSD01001114.1_pt1 | contig 23536 bp, 12 predicted proteins | sample 1672211 | NCBI WGS metagenome assembly OLSD01 (sample SAMEA3136659, study PRJEB25190) | human gut metagenome | reverse complement strand
CTACGTCTGCTACCCTCTGTCTGTGAACAGATAATAATTCAGCAGACCCTAATTACAAATTAGAATACATACGACAATGAAAAAATACATCAAACCGGAAATAGCAATATACGAAAGTGAGATACAGAGCATCTGTGAAGGGTCACAAACTATACCAGTTAGTCCAAATGAAGCTTATGAAGATGGCTGTAGCAAACGTCATGACAACTGGTCGTCCACGGCTCCCGACCTATGGAGCTATGAGGATGAGGTAGATGAGTAGAAATATAAAGTTCTAAAAAGAATATTGCCACTACGCTTGCAAGCAGTCTATAATTGGCTTGCGGCGTAGTGGCAATAATTTTATTATATGTAGATGTGTGTCAGAATGATTTATTGCATGAGTAGCCTGAAGAGTTACTGCATGTCGTAAACCACCTGCATCAGTTTCTTTCCTATGGCATCAGCCTCCTCGGCTGTCTTAGCCTCGCTGTATACGCGGATGATAGGCTCAGTGTTCGACTTGCGCAGATGAACCCACTTGTCGGGGAAGTCGAGCTTCACGCCGTCGATGTCGGTAACTGTCACATCCTTCTCTTTGCCGTACATCTCCTTCACCTTCACGAGGATGGCATCAACATCGGTAGAAGGAGTAAGGTCGATGCGGTTCTTTGCCATATAGTAGGTCGGGAACGTGGCGCGCAGCTCGCTCACCTTGCATCCCTTGTGGGCAAGAGAAGACAGGAACAGGGCAATGCCCACAAGAGCGTCTCGACCATAGTGGCTCTCCGGATAGATCACTCCTCCGTTGCCTTCGCCACCGATAACGGCACCCACTTCCTTCATCTTTGTTGTAACGTTCACTTCGCCCACGGCAGCAGCCGTGTATGTGCCGCCGTAGCGCTCCGTCACGTCGCGCAGGGCACGTGTGCTACTGAGGTTTGAAACCGTGTTGCCGCCTCCCTTGGTGTTGCTGAGGATATAGTCGGCAACGGAAACGAGAGTGTATTCCTCGCCGAACATCTTGCCGTCTTCGCAGATAAAGGCAAGCCTGTCCACGTCTGGGTCTACAACGATGCCTAAATCATATCCTCCTTTTGCCATTTCTCCCATTATGCCGCCCAGATTCTTTTCCAGTGGCTCAGGGTTATGCGAGAAGTCGCCGTTGGGTATGCCGTTCAGCAGTTTGTATTCCACTCCGAGTCTGTCGAACAGTTCCGGCAGGATGACTCCTCCCACGGAGTTAATCGTGTCTACGCAAACCTTGAAGTCTGCTTTCTTTATTGCGTCAACGTCCACGAGCTTCAGGTCGAGAACGGAGTCGATATGCTTTGTGTTGAAGCTGTCGTCCTTATGGTATTTGCCAAGTTTGTCCACGTCAGCATAGCAGAAATCCTCCGCCTCGGCGATGGCAAGCACTTCGTTGCCGTCCTCCTTTGTAAGGAATTCGCCCTCGTTGTTGAGCAGTTTCAGAGCGTTCCACTGGCGCGGGTTATGGCTCGCGGTGATGATGATACCGCCGGCAGCCTTCGACATTATCACGGCGAGCTCCGTTGTAGGTGTCGTCGCCAGACCGATGTCGAGCACGTCGTAGCCCATGCCCATGAGAGTGCCGCAGACAACGCTGCGCACCATCTCGCCAGAGATGCGTGCGTCTCTGCCCACTACTATGGTGTTGCTTTCCGACTTGGCGCTCTTGCGGATGAAAGAGGCGTATGCCGTAACGAATTTCACGATGTCGAGCGGATTCAGAGTGTCGCCCGTCTGTCCGCCGATAGTACCGCGGATTCCTGAAATTGATTTTATTAGTGTCATGATGATGAATTGTTTTTTGTCGGATACCTCCGTTCGGTCTCCTTAATATCCCTTCTCGAATGTGATGTCATACAGACAAGGGTATACACCGGAAGTGGCGTATGTGTGGCCTTGCGTGTGTGGCACGATGATTCTCACTCGGGCAATGTCGTTTGTCTTGTCCTCAAGCGATACGTTGCCCTCGTCGGTATTCGGTTTGTCCTGTCTGCCCAGGTTGATGTATGTGAACGGCACGAGCCAGCCCGAAGGAACCGACGAACTGCTGTAGAGCGTATACATCAGGCTTGAGCTGGTGTCGAATGTGGCGGTGAAAGTGCCGCTCGTGTTCGTCACGCTCATCTTGTCCACAAAGGAGACGTAATAGCCCACCATGTTGGTGGACTGCAGAGAGTCCGTCAGCAGGTTGTATTCCTTGTAGCGGCACAACACGGTGGCTGTGTTTCCTGTTGCCAGCTTCTCGCCGCATCCCTTCCTTACTATCTGCATGTAGCAGCTGGAGTTGTTGAGGTATACGAATTCGTTCTTTGATGTATCTGTCTTGCAGCCGTTCTGGTTGAATTCCGTTTCGCTGATGACCTTTATCCCGTTGTCGGCAATGTATTTGTTGATAGCCGAGCGTTCGCGCTTCTTCTGGTCAGCGTAGGTCTCGGAATCGTTACAACTCGCCATTGTGGCAATCATGGCAACCGCCATTACAAACAAATATGCAAATTTCTTCATTCTCTGTTGTGATATAGATTTTCTCCATGTGCGGACTGTCCGCACATTGTGCAAATTTACGAATAATCAGTCGAAAAGCTGCATTCCGGCGGCGGATATTACGTATCTTTAACGTGTAAATCTACGAACCGGCAGTTGCCGTCTACCATTTGAATTCCCTTATAGCCTTGTTTACAATCATCTCCGCCTCGTCCATCGTACAGTTCAGATGACCGCCAGAGGCATTCAGATGCCCTCCGCCGTTGAAGTATTTCTCCGCCAGTTTGTTGCATGGGAAATCATCCACCGACCTGAGACTCACCCAGATAGTGTTCGGCTTCTCGGTGTCTTCGCGCAGCGAGATGCTCAGCTTGATGCCCTTTATCTGCAGCGGCATGTTCACGAGTCCCTCGGCGTCGCCCTTCATGAAATGGAAATGCTTCAGGTCGCGGCGCGTCAGCGTGAAGTAGGCGGCGTGGAATTCGCCGAGGACGTTGAGCTTGGCATACATCACGTAGCCCAGCAGCCTCATGCGCCAGAGGCTGTAGTTGTTGAACACGTTGCGGTATATCTTGTCCTTGTTGATGCCCTTGGTGAGCAGTTGGCTGATGATGAAGAATATCTCGGGACGTGTGGAGTTGTATGTGAATCCCCCCGTGTCGGTCATCATTCCGCAGTACAGGGGCACGGCGGCCGCCTTGTCCATCTCCTCGAATCCCCCCGTCTGCCAGATGAGTCGGAATACGAGTTCGCAGGTGCTGCACGCCTCAGGATGCGAAACCACCACATCGGCATCCACCGACGGGTTGAGATGATGGTCCACGAGAATCTTCCTTGCCTCCGAACCCGTGATCAGCGGTTCGAGGTCTGCCGTGCGGCTTGCATCGTTGAAGTCCAGACAGAACATGAGGTCGGCAGCTTTCACGGCCTCTTCCACCTCCTCCTTCTTCTTGTCGTATCTCATGATGTCAATAGCGCCGGGCAACCATTGCAGGAAGTTGGGGAACATGTCGGGCACGATGACCTTCACGTCCTCCTTGCCCTTCTGCTTCAGGTATGCAGCCATGCCGAGCGAAGACCCGAGGGCGTCGCCGTCGGGATTCCTGTGGCAGAATATCACGATATGCTTAGATTCCTCAATCAAGGAGCAGAATTCAGCAGCCTCGACGTCGGTAAGTAAGTTGATGTCCATCAGATATAGATTTGAACGGTTTGGTTTAATCGTCTTTAAATAATACAGACTGCCCGGGCAGACTATGTCTATAGCCGGCCGGGGCAGTCTGCCGATATGGTTTATTTGAATAGTTTCTCCGGATAAACGCCCTCGTCGATGAGTTTCTGGATTCTGTCCACGGTGCCCTGTCTGTCGGCAGCGTATGTCACTCCGAACCACTTGCTTGTGGTGTCGAGCACCTTCACGGTTGCCGTACCCTCGTTGATGAGCTTGTTCACCATGAGCGGGATGAAGAATTCAGCCTTCAGGTTGGTCATGTTCTCAGGCTTTGAAAGGAACTCCTTGAAGTATTCCTCGCTGTATTCGAAGTAGTCTGGTGTGAATCCCCATACGTTCATTGATACAGGCGTGTTGTCGTCCACTGCAACCCATTTGCCCTCTTCGTCCTTGTAGCTCACCTTGCCGTCGATGCGCATTATTTCCGTGCGCTCCACCACTGTGGTGAGGTTCTCGTCGGCGTCCTTCGAGCAGATGCCGCGTGCCACGGTGCCGTTCTCCGAGAGCGTGTTGCCCACGCGGAATCCCACCATGGCGTAATTGTTCTTGCTGCCCTCAGGCAGATTGCTCAGGAACTTGCCGATGACCATGAAGCAGTCGCGGTTGTAGAAATCGTCGCAGTTGATAACGCAGAACGGTTCCTTCACCACGTCCTTTGCCATCATTACGGCATGGTTCGTTCCCCATGGTTTCACTCTTCCTTCAGGGCATTTGAATCCCTCGGGCAGTGCGTCGAGGCTCTGGAAGCAGAGCTCTGCGGGTATGTGGCCCTCATATTTCTTGAGAATCTTCTCGCGGAAGTCCTCCTCGAAGTCCTTGCGGATGATGAATACTATTTTGCCGAATCCAGCCTGGATGGCATCGTAGATAGAATAGTCCATAATAGTTTCCCCGTTTGGACCCAGTCCGTCGAGCTGTTTCAGTCCGCCGTACCTGCTGCCCATGCCGGCAGCCAGCAATACTAAAGTAGGTTTCATAATCTGTTTTGTTTGATTTAATATGTAGTTAGAAAATATATGTTTTCTCACTCTTTTCTCACATGAATATCTGCATTCCGAACACGATGGCGGCATATCTCAGGAATTTGCCTATCGTCATGCTCGTCACTGTGATGGGCAGATTGGAGCGCATCAGTCCCAGCAGCACCGTTATCGCGCTGCCTATTACCGGCAGGAAGGCGAAGAAGGCCATCCATGCGCCCCTGCCGTGCATGAACCTCTGTGCGCGGTCCATGTTCTTCTGCTTGATGTGGAGGTATTTCTCTATCCAGTCCATCCTGCCGAAGGTGCCGATCCAATAGTTGAAGAGACCGCCCGCCACATTGCCCACCGTGCCGAAGACAAGCAGCCCCCAAGGCTCCAGTCCTGCGGCGCGCAGGGCGGCTATGACCACCTCGCTGTTGAACGGCAGCACGCTTCCGGCGAGCAACGCCGAAAGGAACATGCCGAAATATCCGTATTGTACAAGAAAATCTACCATTCCTTTATCCGTCAATGTATTTACATAAATAGGTTATAGCCCGTGAGCGCCAGCATAGCCAGCATCATGAGGATGAAGACGATGTTTGTAATCCACGTCTTGGTGAGCGCCGCGAAATGGGCATATAGACAGCTGGTGTTCACAATCACGATGGGCAGCAGCATATCGAAATGCTGCGGCTGCAGTGCCATGAACGCTATTGCGAGGATGTTCACGGTGATGAACATCTCGAAGATCATCCTCGTGCGTATCTTGTCGAGATAGCTGTTGCGCAGATAATGGAACGTTCCGATTACCACGGGCACGGCAATGACACACGCCGTCAGCAGCCTGTTGTCGTCAATCATCGAGTAGTCGCCCAGCGGCTGGAACTCCGCCAGGGCGGCGAAGTGGGCAATAAGCTCGTCAATCCTGTCCTTCCATGCGTATATGCCGGCGATAAACCAGTATGGAGCTATGATGCCGATAATGGAAGCCCAGAACATCCTGTTGTTCAGCGCCATCAGATTCACCCTCATCATCAGCCAGAAGAAGGGCACGAAATAGAGAATCTGCACGAAGAAGACACTTGCCACTCCGATGCATGCGAAGGAATAGAACACCACTCCCGGCGCCCTCTTGTCCTGATAGCTCCTCGGCAGCGAGATATAGAACAACACGAAGAGCATCTGCACCGCAACAGCCTCCGTATTCCGGAACAGGAACGTTGCAGCGCAGGTCATGGCGATGAACGAGCACGACACCATCCTGCTGTAAATCCTTATCAGTGCATTGGTGTTGTTCAGCGCCACCATCATCAGCGTGGAAACGGCAAAGACGCCCAGCTGGAGGTACAGCGAACTGCCCACCAGTCCCGCCATCATCCACACCACGGCGGCGTAGACCACGGCAACGGGGAACGCGAAGCGGCTTTCGGCCACCCTATTCTGCAATCTTTTCCGTATCATTTACAAGTCATGTCCGATATCCCTTCTGAAGTATTTGTCTGTGAAATTGATTTTTCCGGCTTCGGTGAAGGATTTCCTCAGGGCCTCCTCCTTGTCCTTGCCGTATGAGCTGACGGCGATTACTCTTCCGCCGTTTGTCACGGTCTCGCCGTCCTTCAGCGCCGTTCCGGAGTGGAACACGATGCTTCCCTCCACATTCTCCACGCCGCTGATCGGGTATCCCTTGACGTATTTCTCGGGGTATCCGCCGCTTACGAGCATCACGCATACGGCAGCCCTCTCGTCGAACACAATCTCGCGCTCGTCCAGGTTACCCTTAGCCACGCCCTCGAGCAGGTCCACGAGATCGCTCTTTATGCGCAGCATCACGCTCTCCGTCTCCGGGTCTCCCATGCGGCAGTTGTATTCAATCACCATCGGGTTGCCCTCCACGTTGATGAGTCCGAAGAAGATGAATCCCTTATAGTCGATTTCCTCCTCGGCAAGTCCTTCCACCGTGGGGCGGATGATGCGGTCTTCCACCTTCTTCATCCATTCCTCCGTGGCGAACGGCACAGGCGTAACGCTGCCCATACCGCCTGTGTTCAATCCCGTGTCATGCTCTCCGATGCGCTTGTAGTCTTTGGCCTCGGGCAGAATCTTGTAATTCTTTCCGTCTGTCAATACGAACACGGAGCACTCGATTCCACTCAGGAACTCCTCGATTACCACCTGTGCCGAGGCGTTGCCGAACATACCGCCGAGCATCTCTTTCAGCTCCTTCTTTGCCTCTTCCAGCGTGGGCAGGATGAGCACGCCCTTTCCTGCGCACAATCCGTCGGCTTTCAATACATAGGGAGCTTTCAGCGTCTCCAGGAACTTCAGTCCCTCTTCGAGCGATGTTCCGTCGAAAGTCCTGTATTTTGCCGTCGGAATGTTGTGGCGTTCCATGAATCCCTTGGCAAAGTCCTTAGACCCTTCGAGCACTGCACCCTTCTTCGACGGACCGATTACTGGGATGTCCTTAGTGCGCGGGTCGTTCTTGAAGTCATCATAAATACCTTTTACCAGCGGGTCTTCCGGACCAACGACCACCATATCGACCCCCTTCTCCACGCAGAAATCCTTGAGCGCCTCGAAGTCATCGGCCTTTATGCTTACGTTCTCTCCCGTCAAAGCCGTTCCGGCGTTACCTGGAGCAATATATAGTTTCTCTACCTTTGGGCTTTGTGCTATCTTCCAAGCCAAAGCGTGTTCGCGTCCACCGCTACCTAAAAGAAGTATTTTCATAATCTTGTGTGAAAAAATTTTATTTGCGTGCAAAAGTACAATAATTATGGCATACCCACAAGATAAAGAGCATATAATAATAGGTATTATGGAAAATCGTGATTAAAATCCTCCCTCCCGACAACTTCCGCCGAGGTGGCGTGATGGGGTGGGAGAGTGGCTGGCGTTTGCAAGGCTTTAACCAGTATGGATGTTTTTTTTCAGTCCGTTTTCCAAGTCTTGTATGTTTTATTTGTTCCTGTGACAAATACTGTGCGAAATTATGTGTGGTAAAAGCCATTCTGTGTGTTCGCACCGATGGAATGGGGGATTTATGATATATACGGGAGATTAAGCGACAGTGGAAAGAGAAAGTGGGGAAAAGGGAAAATGACAGGAAATGAATGTTTTTTGTAAAAAATAGCCTACCGGCAAAGGACTTTCCTTCGTAACTTTGCAGCAGAAAAAATAGTATGGCGTGAAGAAGTTCAGCCTGTGTGTCAATCTGCCGGCAGGCGTCAATCTTGTGAGCGGAGAAAATATGATGGAGAAATGGAATAGGATAAATAATAATAGCAGAAGAAGTAATGGATTAGTAATGATTTAGAAAAAAGGAAAGAGGTCAGGGAAGGTGCGGATGGCGCACGGTCCTTGACCTCTTTTATTTATTCAGCTTTCTGCTTGAATCAGAAAGTCCGTTTGCTTGTCGTAGCCTTTCTGGAATCCGGCTCCTTCAATCCCGTCATCTGCGGATTACGAGGCGCTGGCTGCAAGACTTGCCTCCAACCGTGGTGCGTAGCACGTACAGACCAGGCTGCAATGCGGAAACGTCCATCGAAGCGGCGTTTTCGGCATAGGCTTTCTCCATTCCGCCGGCGAGGTTGAACATCTCCGCCTTGTCTACCGTTGTTCCGAAGAACACCACATCGGCAGCAGGGTTAGGATAGATGCAAGGTGCAGCGGTCTCGGCAGAGCTGATGCCGGTTGTGGATATGTCGAACTCCACCGTGGCAGCCTCAGACTCTCCCTCAGCATATACTGCCACTACGCTTGCCGTGTGCTTGCCGGCGGCAACCTTGCCCAGGTCGTATGTCGTTTCTGTGGTGTGGCCCACTTGTGCTCCGTCGAGATATACGTTGTATTGCTTCAGTGTCGGGGCGGCAGCCTTCCTGGAGCGAAGCGGACTGTCAGCCTTGCCGATGAACACATCGTCGACGCTCATCAGATAGCCGTTCTTCGGTGTCAGGTAATGGATGCACACGTATTTCGCTTCAGCTGGAATCTCATAGGCATGCTGCTTCCATTCGCTCATGATTACCTCGTTCTTGTCGGTGAGCCATTTGAAGCTGTCCTTCTCCATGTCGGTAGTGGAGTAGCCCACTCGGATTTCCTCCTTGTCCCATCTCCATTCTGCCTCTTCCTCGCTGTCGTCGGGGTCGCTCTTGGCGTAGAAGCTGAACACGAAGTTCTCGTTGAAGCTTAGCTTCGGTGATATGAACCAGTCGTCGGCTACGGGTGCAGGGCTGCCGCCGTCGGCATTGGAGAAGTTGCTGCGGAAGAGCAGATAGTTCTTTCCGCTGTAAGGGGGATTGCTTTCGATGAACATCGAACCGGCGCAGGCATCTGAGTTGATGATGATTGCGGCGCAGGGCTGCTTCAGGGCAGCACTCGTGAAGCCGTCGTCGAATCCGTAGAACGGCATGCCGTTGTCGCCGTCGATATAGTTCCATTTGTATTTGCCCGTAGGGTTGACGGCGAAGGATTCGTAGGTCTCGAAGTCGTCGAATATGTCGGCAGTCTCCTCCGTGTTCTCACGGTTCCATGTCAGCGTCACGTTGTTGTCGGTACCCAACGTGGCCTTCAGGTTGTATGGCGCTTCAAGCTCAGTGGGTTCTGGTGTCGGCTCGGTCTCGTCGATGAGTTTCACGTCGGTGATGTAGAGCTTCAGACAGCCCTTCGGTGATGTGGCGTGGAATGAGAAACTGTATTCTCCGTCCTCGTCAACCGTGAACGGCAGTGAAGCCGTGAGCAGGTCGCCCGTCTGCACGGCGTAGTCCTTCAGCACTTTGCTCTGTGCCTCTGCGGTTCTGCCCTTTCCTATCCTCACGTCGAAGGTCTCCTTGTATGTCTGGTTCCCGGCCTTGTAGCCGAAGGAGAGCCTGTAGTTGTGGTCCTTCTTCAGTCCGAAGACGGGCGAGATGAGATAGTCGTCGCCGTCGTTCTTGTTGTTGTACGTATACATGGCGTAGCCCTTCGTGTTTCCGGCGATGGTCAGACTCTTCCACTCCCATGTGCTCTCGTCGTTGTTGTTGTCAATCACGAACCATGAAGCGAACTCGCCCCTGCTGTCGAAGGCGCAGGCGTAAGGCAGACGAGCCTTGTTTCCGGCATAAACGTCGGCGGAACGTGCCTCGTAGCCGTCGCCCTCGTTGTTCTTCGCCTGCACGGTGTAGTAGTATTTGCCGAGGGCTGCTATTGAGTTGTCGGTGAATTCGCAGTCCGTCACGTCATTGCCCACCACAGTGCCGTCGGGGTATCTCGTGACGGTGTATTTCAGTGAGGACGTATCGAGGAATCCACCATGTCCGCCCACGGTAGGGGCAGTCCATGAGAGTTTGGCGGAGCCGTCGGCAAGCACTTCTATGCCGAGCTTGGATACGGCGGCCGGAATATCCTTGCCGACCCAAGTTTCCTGTACGGCGGACTTTCCTTCGCCCACGGCGTTGGTGGCAACCACGGTGTATTCGTAGAGGCCGTTGGCAGGCACGGCATCATCCGTGAACTGCATGTCGGCTCCCTTCGTCGGTGCGGAGAATTCCTTGATTACCTGTCCGGCTCGCATCACCTTCACGCTCTTTATCGATGTCAGAGCCTTGTTGTCGAACGTCATTGACGGGTTTGTCCATGCCAGTTCCGCCTTCAGTTCTCCGCCGGCGGCAGGCTTCACGCTGAATCCGCTTGCGGCGGCAGGAGCGCCGGACTGCGGCATGTCGAACGGGATGTAGAGTCCGGCGATGCGGCTGTCGTTGCCGAGATTGCCAATCTCGGTGGCCTTTCCCGTCTTGGTGTCAACGATGCAGAAGTTGCTTACGCGGTTCTTGTAGTCGGCAGCCCAATAGAGGCGGTCGGTGGTGTGGTCGAACTCCATGCACTGCAGGTAGGTGCCGGGCGAGAATCCCGTGGAGCCGATGATTTTCTCCTTGTAGTCGTCGGTCTTGTCGAAGGTGACGAGCTGTCCGGCGATGTTGATGGAATAAAGCTTTCCGTCCATGTCGCAGGCAAGGGTAAGATAGGTAGGGTTGGAGAGTCCTGAATAGTCGGAGAGGAAGCTCTTCACCTCGGTGTAGGTACCCGTCTGCGGGTTAATCTTTATTATCTTGGAATACTGTATGCTGAACCCCAGGATGTTGTCGGTGTAAACGGCACGGCAGAGGGCATAGATGCTGCCCGACGTGTAGTCGTATGTCATGTCGTTGCAGATGAAGTCGGCATTGCTCCAGTCGGCAATGTCGGTCACTGCACCCGTCTTGAGGTCCACGCTCGAAAAAGCGAGCGGGTTCATGGTCTCGTTCTCCGGGTCATCCGCATAGCGGTAGAAATAATACTTGTCGATGCCGTAGGTGCCGGCAAACGCCTTGTTTGGCAGCGGGAAGAGCGAAGTGAGCGACTGCGGCTGGCTTATGTCAAACGAGACGATGCCCTTCTCCAGTGCTCCGCGGTCTCTCGTCACCCAGGCATAAGCAGTCTTGCTTGCCACGTTAGCACCCGCCTTCATCACGGTGGCAGCCACCGGTTCGGGCTTCTCCAGCATCTTCGGAATCCTGTTCTGTGCCGATGCCGTGATGCCTCCCAATCCTGTCAGGAGAGAAAGCATCATAATGAAATGTTTTTTCGCATTCTTCATTTTCGTTGGTTTTTAATAGTTGTGTCAAATAGCGGTTGTAGACTGTGTTATTGTCATAACATCTGCAAATTTATGGAATAAAGTCGTAAGTTGGTGCATAAAAGAAGAAAAAAGATAGATTTTTCTTTTGTTTTCTATAAAAACGACAAGCAGAGAGGGCAAAATAAGCGCAACTTTGTTTCATAAGGCTTGTCCCTTTTGCAAACGGCATAGGGCGATAAGCATTAAGCAGGCAACTTCTTTCCCGGTCAAATAACGTCAGTAAACAAATTGAAAAAACGGTACCAAAGGAGTAAAGCTATCTGGTACCAAAGGTGCAGCACCCTGGTACCAAAGGTGCAGCATAGCTATACTCACAGTATATCATAGCTATATTGACCGGTAAAACATTGCTTCACTGACGCTGTCGCGGTCTATCATGCAGGGAACGCAGCCGTCGGGCCGCATTCTTTTTACGTTTTAGCGTCAGTTTGTTTTGGACTTCCTGAAAATTGTGCTATATTTGCATGATTATAGCTGCTATAAATATTAGGCATACATGAAACAATCTATCAAGAACACGATAAAATGGGGCGGAGCCGTTGTTGCCGCCCCGTTCATATTGGTCATTCTACTGATGGTTCTGCTTTACATCCCCCCCGTGCAGAACTGGGCTGTGCATACCGTGGCGGACTACGCTTCGGAGAAGACAGGCATGCAGATTTCCGTGGAGAGGGTGCATCTGCAATTTCCCCTCGACCTGGGCATCGACAATTTCAAGATGATAAAGCAGAACGACTCGCTGCCGCAGGTGAAGGACACCGTTGCCGACATGGGAAAGCTTGTGGTAAGGGTGAAGCTCCTGCCGCTGTTCAGCCGGCAGGTGGAGATAGACCAGCTTGATTTGCAGCAGGTGAAGCTCAATACGAGCGACTTCGTGCATGAGGCGAGGGTGAAGGGCACTGTGGGCAGACTCTCGCTCGAGAGCCACGGCATAGACTGGGGCAGGCAGACGGTGAAGATAGACGACGCCAAGCTGAAGGATGCCAACGTGAACGTGGAGCTGAGCGACACCGTGCCGCCGGACACATCAAAGACACCGACATACTGGAAGATAAACGTGGAGAAGCTCAGGGTGGAGAACACGAAAGCCGTGGTACACATGCCGGGCGATACGCTCCAGGTTGAGGCTTATCTCGGCAAGGCAGGAGTGAGGGGAGGCGACTTCGACCTATACAAGAACGCATACAAGGCGGCAAACTTCGAGCTTGCCGGTGGCATGATAGCCTTCGACAACAACTTCAAGACGCACGGAAAGGGAATCATAGACCCCAACCATATCAGACTCACCGGCGTGAGTCTCGGCATAGACTCGCTGATGTATGAAGCCCCGAAGGTGTCGCTCGTCATGCGGCATTGCTCGTTCAAGGAGAAAAACGGACTGGAGCTTGCCGACCTGAGCGGCCTGATAAGCATGGACTCCCTGCAGCTGCGGATGCCGCAGCTGGTGGTGAAGACACCGGACTCATGGCTCAGGGCAGACATGAAGATGGACCTGAACGCCTTCAGCGACAGTTGTCCGGGGCGCATCAGCCTCAGGGCAAGTGCTTCGCTTGCCAAGCGCGACCTGATGCGCTTCATGGGCGACATGCCGGCTGCTTTCCGCCGCCAGTGGCCGGACAAGCCGCTCGCCGTGAATACCGTGTTCAGCGGAAACATGCAGAGCATGGACATACGTATGCTCAACATGGTGCTCCCCACGGCGATGAAGCTGAACGCCAGCGGATATGCGGCAGACTTCACGGACGTGAAGCGCATGAAGGCAAACGTGAAGTTCCAGGCTGATACATATAATATAGGTTTCGTGACGGCTCTCGCCGGCAAGGGCGGACTGGGCGGCGCAAGGATTCCGAAGAACATGCATCTCGGCGGAAACGTGAAGACTGCCGGCGGACAGGTGTATACTGCCGACCTGACCTTCCGCGAGGGTGGGGGCGTGATGCGGGCAAAGGGTTCGTTCAATCTGCCTCGCATGGCATACAACGCCAGGATTACGGCAAACAACATGAAGATAAACCACTTCATGCCGTCGCTCGGCATGAAGGACTTCTCGGGCGACCTGGCTGTAAGCGGCAACGGCACCGACCCTACGTCAAAGAGCATGAGAGTGGATGCAGGGGCAGAGATACGCAAGTTCATCTACGACAAATACCATCTGACGGACATCAATGTGGACGCCAGACTGCAGGACGGAATGATACACGCCGCGATGAACAGCAGGAACAAGCTCATCGACGGACTTCTCTCGTTCGACGGATTCATCAACAGCAAGAAGATTGACGCCACATTCTCTGCCGACGTGAACCGTGTGGACCTGTATGCACTGGGCGTCACGCAGAAACCGCTCGTAGGTTCGCTGTGCTGCCATTTCGACGTTGCCTCCGACATGAAGCAGATGTATATGCTGCGCGGCGGGACGAGCGACGTGACGATTCTCGATTCCGCGCGGCGCTACCGTCCGGTGAATATCTCGCTCGATGTATTGACAAACCGCGACACGACGCGCGCGCTCATCGACTGCGGCGACTTCTATCTGAAGATGAACGCCAGCGGAGGCTACGAACGCCTGATAAACAGCGGGACAAGCTTCGGCAAGGCTCTCGCCGCACAGCTCAGCGAGAAGCGCATAGACTACGTGGCTTTGCGCGAACTTCTGCCGATGGCGCAGATAAGGATGAAGGCAGGAAAGGAGAACATCTTCAGTCGCTTCATGAACTATTGCGGATATACCTTCGAGAGCATCGATATGGATATGGACATCTCGCCTCACATGGGAATGAACGGCGGACTGGAGCTTAACGCACTTACCGTTTCCGACATACGCCTCGACACGATACGCTTCAATATCGTGTCGGACTCAATCAACTGTACGTACAACGGACAGATACGCAACTCGAAGAAGAACCCGCAGTATGTGTTCAACACCCTCTTCGACGGGTATCTCATGGAGCGCGGTTCGGGAGTGAACCTCGCAGTGTATGATGCCAACAACCGACTCGGAATAAAGTTGGGCGCTACGGCGGAGCTTGAGGAGAAAGGGGCACGCCTGCACCTGCTCACCGACAACATAATCCTGGGTTACAAGAAATTCAATGCGAACGAGGACAACTACGTGTTCCTCGCCAACGACGACCGGCTCTCGGCAAAGCTTAACCTGAGAGCTAACGACGGTATGGGACTACAGGTATATACAGACGACGAGAACCTGGAGGCACTGCAGGACGTGACGGTCAGCCTCAACGACTTCGACCTGTCGAAGATCACAGCCGTGCTGCCTTATTTCCCGAAGGTGACGGGAACGATGAACGGCGACTTCCACGCAATCCAGACCGAGGAGAAGCTGACGCTATCGTCGACGCTCTCCGTGGACAAGATGACATACGAGGGTTGTGATATGGGCGATGTGAGCACTGAATTCGTTTATATGCCGCGCACCGACGGCAGTCACTACGTTGACGCCATGCTCTTCAGTGATGGCAATAAGGTGGGAACATTCATAGGTACATACACCCCGTCGGGCAAGGGAGTGATTGATGCCACGATAGCGCTCGACGATATGCCGCTGTCGCTCGTCAACGGATTCATCCCGGAGCAGCTCTTCGGCTTCGAAGGCAATGCCGACGGAAAGATGACCGTGAAGGGAGCGATAGACAGACCGCAGGTGGACGGAGAGGTATATCTCGACTCTACATATATGGTGAGCGTGCCTTACGGCGTGAAGTTGCGCTTCAGCAACGACCCCGTGCGCGTGGTGGGCAGCAAGCTGCTCTTCGAGAACTTCGAGGTTTTCGCACATAACGACAATCCGCTGAACATCTATGGCGACATAGATTTTTCCGACCTCGACAATGTCTTCATGAACGTGAGGATGAGGGCGGAGAACTATCAGCTGATCAATGCCAAGGAGAACTACCGCAGCGTGGCATTCGGCAAGGCATTCATCGATTTCTACGGTATCATGAAGGGCAAGCTCGACAATCTGCAGATGCGGGGCAAGCTCAATGTGCTCGGTGCCACCGACATGGCGTATATCCTGCGCGACTCCCCGTTGACCACCGATAACCAGATGGACGAACTGGTGAAGTTCACCAACCTGAACGACACCACGCAGCAGAGCGTGAACCATCCGCCGCTTACGGGTCTCGACATGAGTCTCGCCGTAACAGTGGAACCTGGCGTACACGTCATGGCATACCTCAACGCCGACCACTCCAACTACGTGGACCTGATGGGCGGCGGCGACCTGCGCATGACCTACGACCCGCTCAATGAATTGCGACTGAACGGTAAATATACTCTGAGCAACAGCAAAATGAAATACGCCCTGCCGGTAATCCCGCTCAAGACCTTTACCATCGAGAACGGAAGCTACATAGAGTTCACCGGCGACATGATGAACCCTAAGCTAAACATCACGGCAACCGAGGAGACCAAGGCCACCGTGGGCAGCGACGGACAGACCGGAAGGTCTGTGCTCTTCAAGTGTGGAGTAGTCATCACCAAGACGCTCAATGATATGGGACTGGAGTTCACGCTCGATGCGCCGGAGGATATGTCGCTGCACAACGAACTGCAGGCAATGAGCATGGAACAGCGGGGCAAGCTCGCCGTGACGATGCTTACCACGGGAATGTATCTTGCCGACGGCAACACAAGCGGGTTCTCGATGAACAGCGCCCTCAGCTCCTTCCTGCAGAGCGAGATAAACAACATTACAGGCAACGCCCTGCGCACGCTCGACCTGAGCTTCGGCATTGACAACTCCACCGATGCTACGGGAAACATGCACACCGACTACTCGTTCAAGTTCTCCAGGAGATTCTGGAACAACCGTCTGAAGATTATCGTGGGCGGAAAGGTGTCGAGCGGAGTGGAAGACCCTAACCAGAACGAGTCGTTCTTCGACAACGTCACATTTGAATACCGTCTCGGCGACACGTCGAACAAATACCTGAAGCTCTTCTACGACAACAACTCCTATGACTGGCTTGAGGGCAATACGCAGGAGTTCGGTGTAGGCTTCACATGGAGGCGCACCGTGCAGCACTTCAAGGACCTCTTCTATTTCGGCAAGGACAAGAAAGAGCAGATTCCCGCTCCGCAGAACGGGCAGAAGTCTAAGTCGGACACGAAGAGCGGAGAAGCAACAAAAGAGACTGAAGTGAAAACGGTAAGCAAAGAGGTAAAGGACAAGTAAAGGATTCCTGGAGCAGCTGGTAAGGCAGTGAAACCGAAGTAAGGACAACAAACAAGGAAACAGAAAAATGAGAATACAGGATATAAGCAAAGCGCTGGCATTTCTTGCCGCCGTCATCGGCATCGCGTCATGTTCTTCCACGAAGAGCGTGCCCGAGGGCGACCGGCTGTATACGGGACTGAAACCGATAAAATACCAGAACTATGAGAAGTCAGACCATTTCTATTCCACACAGGAGGAAGTGGAGGCTGCCCTCGCCACGGCTCCTAACGGTGCCTTCTTCGGCAGTTCCTATCACCGTACCATCCCTTACCGACTGTGGATATGGAATGCCTTCAACAGTTCTGAGGGCAAGGTTGGAAAATGGATTGCCAAGACCTTCGGTCAGGCTCCGGTGCTGATGAGTTGGGTGAATCCGGAATTGAGAGCATCCGTGGCAAAGTCTGTATTGCGCAACCACGGCTACTTCAGCGGCAATGTGAAATATGACGTGAACATCGGAAAGAATCCCAAGAAGGCGAAGATAGCCTATACGGTTGACTTTAATAATGTGACCACCGTAGACACGCTGGAGTATGTCAACTTCCCCGACGTTACCGACAGTCTGATAAACGCCACAAAGGACCAGGCCGTGGTGAAAACCGGCGACCCGCTCGACGTTGCCAGGCTCGATGCCGAGCGCGTCCGTCTGGCGAACCTTTTCCGCAACAACGGATATTATTACTACCAGTCGCCCTATGCCTCATATCTTGCCGATTCGCTCAACGAACCGAACAAGGTGCAGCTGCGCCTGCAGCTTGCCGACAACATTCCCGAGATTGCGCGCCACAAATGGTATATAGGCAATCTCCGCGTGAATATCATGAAGAAGATTATGGAGCAGCTGAAGGATTCATTCATATACCGTCGCCTGTCAATCTTTTTCAACGGCAAGAAACCTAAGATCCGTGCGCGCCTGCTTCTCAGTCAGCTGCGCCTTTTCCCCAAACAGATGTATAGCTACAGCGCCTTCCTGGAGAGTGCCGACAGGTTGAACAATTCCGGACAGTACAGTTCCGTGCAGTTCTCATTTACTCCGCGCGACACCACAGCCTCGTGTGACACGCTCGATATGGCCGTGAGCTGTGTGCTCAACAAACCCTACGAGTCGTATATCGAGACAAACTACAGCAACAAAATCAACGGACGTACCGGACCGGAGGTGGTGCTTGGTCTGAAGAAGCTCAATGCCTTCCGTGGCGGTGAGGTGGTAGACCTCAACGTACACGGTTCATACGAGTGGCAGACAAAGGGCGTATCGGCAGGTTCGTCGGACGACTTCAACTCCTATGAGTATGGAGCCGACCTCTCCGTCACTTTCCCCCGCCTTATCGTGCCGTTCCTCAAGCGCCGCCGCTATTTCACAACGCCTTCCACTACGGCCAAGGCATCCACCAACGTGCTCAACCGCCCTGGCTATTTCAAGATGCACACCGCATCGGGCGAATGGACTTACAAATGGCAGAACACGGAGAAGACAAAGCATGAATACAGTCCGCTGACGCTGAAATACCAGCATCTCACTTATGCCACGCACAAGTTTGATTCCATAATGAACGCCAACCCATACCTCCTCGCCACGATGCAGGATATGTTCATCCCCAAGATGAGCTACACGTTCACCTATACCAGTCCGAAGCAATACCGCAACCCGATATACTGGAGCATCACGGCATCCGAGGCCGGCAATGTACTTTCGCTCATCAACATGGCGGCAGGAAGGAAATGGAATGCCGGGAACAAGAAACTGTTCAAGAACGTTTATGCGCAGTTTGTCAAACTGGAGAGCGACTTCACCAAGACGTGGTCCATTGGGCTCAAGTCGCAGCTCGTAGGTCATCTCAATGCCGGCGTGGTATATTCCTATGGCAACACGAAGCGCACTCCATACAGCGAGCAGTTCTATGTGGGAGGTGCCAACAGCGTGAGGGCGTATGCCGCAAGGAGCATCGGCCCAGGCGGCTATGCCACAACCGACGGTTCATCATACATCGACCAGATGGGGGACCTGAAGTTCCAGGGCAATCTGGAATACCGCTTCAATTTCTTCGGCAATCTCTATGGTGCTATGTTCCTGGATATGGGCAATGTGTGGTCGCTGCAGTCGGAAGACAACCGTGCCGGCTCCAAGTTCAAGATATCCAATATCCTCGACCAGATGGCTGTGGGTACGGGTATCGGCGTGCGCTACGACCTTGAGTTCCTCGTGTTGAGGCTCGATTGGGGCGTCGGTATCCACCTGCCTTATGATACGGGCAAGGGTGGCTATTACAATATCCCGAAATTCAAGGACGGACAGAGCATCCATCTTGCCGTAGGTTATCCGTTCTGATGAATTGTCATGAAGCAACGGAGCAGAGCTTAACAAAGAAAGCAGAGCTCCATTATCTGTTTCTGTATTCCGTTGGCGTGACGCCGAACTTCTATTTGAAGCATTTGCTGAAATAATGGGAGTCGGCGATACCTATGCTGTATGAAATCTCCGTGATGCTCATTTCGCCGGTATCAAGCAGCTCCGCAGCCCTCTGCAGGCGCAGCGACTTGAAATAATCGTTCGGTCCGATGCCAGTAAGTGCCTTTATCTTCTTGAAATATACCGAACGGCTCATTCCCATCAGCCGTGCCACGTCGTCCACCGACAGGTCTCCGTTGCTGATGTTCTCTTCGAGCAATGCCGTCAGCTTGGCGAGGAAACGCTGGTCGGCATCCGCTGTTTTGTTGCTGTCGTCTGTCATCTTGCTCCAAGCAATGTCGTCAGCCCTGTCTGCAGCCTTGTTCACGAACCTGTCCATATACATCTGCTGCAGGTTCCGCCGCATGGCTATGAGGTTCTTTATCCTCGCTCTCAGCATGTCGGCGCTGAAGGGCTTTTCGATATATGCGTCGATGCCCGTGTGCAGACCGAGGATTACCGAAGCCTCGTCCGTGCGTGCCGACAGCATGATGATTGGTATATGACTTGTCGTCATGTCGCGGCGCAGGCGGCCTGCCATCTCCATACCGTCCATCACCGGCATCATGTAGTCGGAAATGATCATGTCCGGCAGTGTCGCAGTTGCCTTTTCCAGTCCCTCCTTGCCGTCGGCAGCCATCATGATGTTATATTCATCATTCAGGATAAGGGCGATGAATTTTCTCATCTCCGCATTGTCCTCCACTATGAGAACCGTCTGCCTGTCGTTCTTCTGTCCATCTTCGTTGCCTTCGCCATTATCATCATCTGCTGTAGAATCCATGCAGGAACCACAGCAGAATCCGTCGTATCCGGCATTGCATCCATGCTTTCGCCGACCGGTTCGTTTGGTGCATCATCCTCCATGATATAGTCTGCTTCTATTCCGCTGCCAGGCTTGTTGCAGGGCAGTTCCACGATGAACGTGCTTCCTTTGCCCAACGTGCTCTCCACGTGTATCCTGCCATGATGCAGTTCCACAAGTTCCTTCGTCAGGGCGAGTCCGATACCAGTATGCGGCTGGTCCACCACGCTGCCCTCGTTGTCCGAATTGAATATGCCGAAGATGCTCTTCTGGCGTTCGGGGGCGATGCCGCTGCCTTCGTCAGCCACTTTGATATTTGCTCCCTCCGCCTTCGGCGTGATGCTCACGGTGATGCTCTTCCCCTTCGGCGTGAAGCGGAAGGCGTTCGACAGAAGGTTGAACATCACCTTGTCGAGCTTCTCCCTGTCTGCCCATACGTATACCTTCTCCTTGGGCCGCTCGAGGTTTAGGTTTATGCCGCGCTCGCCGGCGAGATTGCGGAAGTTCATCATCAGCGTCCCGATGAACCGTTCCGTGTCAATCCTTCTCAGCGAAAGTTTCATTCTGCCGTTCTCTATCTTCCTGATGTCGAGAATCTGGTTGACAAGGCGGAGCAGACGGTCGCTGTTGTTGTCCACCACGTGCAGCGCCTCGTTGAGCGGCTTCTCCTTCACTCCGCGCCTGAGAATCTCCTTCACGCTTCCCGAGATGAGTGTGAGCGGCGTGCGTATCTCGTGGGATATGTTGGTGAAGAATTTCATCTTCAGGTCGGATATCTGCTGCTCTATCGCCACCTTCTGCTTCAGCTGCAGGATGGTGGTCAATACGTATGTAGTGGCGCCCACCGCGATTACGGCGATGATGAAATACAGCAGCCATGCCCAGCCCGTCTGCCAGAACGAGGGCAGCACCTCGATGCTTACCTCGCGCACGTTGTCCACCCACACTCCGTCGCTGTTCGTGGAGCGTATCTTCAGCGTGTATCTGCCTGGCGGCAGGTTGTTGTATATGGCGTTGTGGCGGTTGCCTATCATGTTCCATCCAGCATCGATGCCATCTATCATATAGGCATAGCTTACGTTGGTAGGGTCGCGGAAGTCGAGCGCCGCAAACTCCAGGTTGAATCCGTTCTTGTCAGATGGCAGCGTGATGCGTTCCGTGCAGTTGATGTCGCTCTCCAGTATTGCGTCATCGCCTGCCGACGGCTGCTGTTCGGTCTGGTCCACGAAGAGTCTCGTGAGGATAATCTTCGGCACGAACTTGCTCGCCTTTATCCTTTCGGGGTTGAAATAAACCAGAGTGTAGTTGCGCGAGGGGTATGCCAGCAGTCCGTCCTTCAGTCGGAGCGACATTCCCTCGTTGATGTCAATCTGCTTGCCGAAGAATCTCGACGAGAAGTTCTCCACGCTGTTCCTTTTTGGCGAATACCTGACGAATCCGTTTTCCGAGGCAAACCACAAGTTGCCGGCTTTGTCCTCCTGCACGGAGAATAGCACGTCGCTGCGCAGTCCGTTGGCGGTGGTGAACGGCGTGAATCGCAGACTGTCTCCCTCCATGCGTTCCACCTTGCAGAATCCGCCTCCGTATGTGCATACGTACATGGAGTCTGCCTTGGTGAAATACGCCTCCAACACATCGTTGTAGCTCAGTGATGAGGCATCGTCCGGCCGCCGCTTGTATATCGTGAAACGTATGTCCGCCGGATTGCGGAAGCTGTCCTTGAAGCGTATCAGTCCCGATGTGGTGCATACCCAGATGTCGCCCCTCCTGTCGGCTGTGATGAATCGCGTGCGCTTGAATGTCTGTATGGGATACGTCTTCAGTCTGTTGCCCGAATGGATGAAGCGCAGATGCCCTGCCCGCAGGTCGGCATAGAATATTCCGCCGCCGAAAGTGGCTCCCCACAGGCGGTTGCGCCTGTCGATGCAGATGGAGAATATGTCGTTGTGCGGCAGACCGTAAGTGCTGCCGTCGGCTGTGTATCTGGTCAGCTTGAAGGATTTCTCTCCGTCGGGCTGCAGACGGATGAGTCCGCTGAATTTCGTGGCAATCCATATCGTTCCGTTCCTCTCTTCGGCAAAGGCGTAGGCATGGCCCACCTGCGAGGTGGAGTGGGGTGACAGCGTTCCGTCCGCACCCAGGTTGCCGATGAAGTGGAGACCGCTGTCGTATACGCTCACCACTCCGCTCTTTGCGCCCAGCCAGATGCGCCCTTTCGAGTCCTGGAATATTCCCCTTATGTCGTGGCCGCTCTCCGTCGGGGCGGCGTGGCTCAGGGTGTTGAACTGCATCGCACTGTATGTCGCCTTCTGCAGGCCCGTGTATTTGCCGCAGAACCATACGTTGTCCTGCTTGTCCACGAACATGTCGATTACGGTGTTCTCTGCGGTCCAGGCATAATGGCGGTTTTTGTCGAGGAATGGCACGAGCCGGTTCCTCTCCCGGTCATACATCGCCATGCCGTTGCCCGAAGGCGTCAGCCAGAGCTTTCCGTTGGAGTCCTCCACTATCTTCACGTCGTTGCGCCACATCGACGGATCGCCGCTGAACTCCCCCTGCAGGTTGAGGCATTGCAGTTCGTCCGTGGCATGGCGGTAGTGCATCACTCCGGGCCTGTTCGTGCAGAACCATACGTCGCCGAACCGGTCCTGTTCCAATTCCGACACGCGGTCGGCAGGGAGCACGCTGTTTGCCGCAGTAAGATGGCGCTCCACGTTGTTCTTCTTACCTATTATATATAGTCCGTCGCCCAGTGTGGCGAAAATCGTCCTCCCACCGGACAGGAACACCGCCGAACTGACTGCCGCCGGCGTGGGCAACTTCCCCCTCATGAGGCGTCCGCCGCCAAATATCATGTAATGTCCGCCCGAACAGCAGAACACACTTTTCCCCCTGCTTTCTGTCATGCCCAGACATTCCATGCCGCCGAATAGACGTTTCAGCTTTCCGCTGCCGGTGGCATACTGCCATACGCCGTGCGAAGTGAGAATCCATAGGACGCCGTTGCTGCCAACCACGATTCTCTTCACTTCCACGCCCTTTATGCCGAACACCACTTTCGCCGAGATGTTGTCCGACTCCTGGTCCACTCTCGCCACTACGACCTTTCCGTCGGCCATCCTCACAGCAATGCCTCCGTCGGGGAGCGACAGTTCCTTCTGCGCCACGTAGTTCTGCATCGGCAGATTGTCTATTCTCGTCGTGCGCTTGCTGAATCGCGAGATTGTGCCGTTGTATCCCCTCATCCAGATGTTGTCGCCGTCCTCGCTGATGCTCTCCAGTCGGTTGCTCTCCAGCCTTATGCCGTCACCGGGGCGCGCCTTGTAGTTCGAAAAGCTGAATCCGTCGAAGCGGTACAGTCCATCCCATGTGGCGAACCACATCTGTCCGTTTCTGTCCTGCATGATTTTCATCACCTCCTTCTGCACGAAGCCGAAGTCGCTGTTGTATGAAGTGAAGGTATAGTCGGGTGTTTCCGCCGCGCTTGCTGCGAGGCAGAATACGAGTAATAGCGAATATATATAAATACGTCTAAGCATTGTCTTGTCAAGATGTAGTATGATTCTTTCGATATGCAAAAATAAGAACTTAATTCGTCAAATGCAAGAAATCACGCTTTTTTAAGGTTCTTCCGCCGTCGCTTCCGGTGATATATATTATTAGAATATGAATATAGATAAGCCTTGCCATAATTCGTCCTGT
>OLSD01001112.1_pt1 | contig 23554 bp, 25 predicted proteins | sample 1672211 | NCBI WGS metagenome assembly OLSD01 (sample SAMEA3136659, study PRJEB25190) | human gut metagenome | reverse complement strand
GGTCGACCAAACTTTTATAATTGATTGGCAAATCAATTTGCTAAACCATAATTTATTATTGTTACCCCAACATTTAGAACAAAACCATTTTGGCTTATAAATATAACATTATAGATTTAATAATTTAAAAATTCAGTTCAAGTCTTTTTAAAGGTTGACTAAACTTTTATGATTGCACGGTAAAGTATTTTCCAAATACATAATTTAAAGAACAAAAGAACGGTCTGCAGTCTGCAAACCGTTCTTTAAGATTTGGTATAAATAAAATTTGTAGTTTTAATTAATAAGCAAGGCTCAATCTTCTGTCTGTTTCATTAATAATAAATGCGCAACTGAGCGGCGGAATTGTTAATTTTTCGTTTTCGAGCTTTGTATCTAAAATAGGTGTACCGTCTGCATATCCCGGCGGTGGGTCCAGAATTCTTTCTTCATTGCTTGCATTAAACGCACAATAAAGCGATGACTTGCTGTCAAGACGGATATAGCTCAGAAAATTTTTGTCAGCCGTAACCTTTACAAAATCACCGTCCCAAAGCGGTGAGCAGGACTTTCTTAAATTACCGAGAGCCTTATGACACTCGATAAGTTCCTTATCCTCTCTGCCCCACGGATAACAGCAACGGTTGAACGGGTCACGATAGCCCTCAAGACCTGCCTCATCACCGTAATATACGCACGGGAAACCCGGTAAAGTATACTGCATACCTACGGCAAGCTTTAAAAGTGCTGTACCACGCTTACGCTGGTCGTAGCTTAACTTTTGATTTGCCTGCCACTGACGATCTCTGCCGTTGAGCGGCTCGCCTGCAATAACTGTAAGCGCACGCTCTGTATCGTGAGTTGAAAGTGAGTTCATAAGAACACGGAGAACCGGACGAGGATAGTTCTCTATAACACTCATAATCTGGTTCATAACATATTTTGCGTCTGCACCACGGCAGAAATCAAGGATTGCATTTCTAAACACATAGTTCATAACAGAGTCAAGCTCTTCGCCGAGCAAGAACCTTCTTCTTGCACCGTAGCTTTCCTTGTTACTTGCGTCTTCCCATACTTCGCCTACAATAAAGCCCTCGGGATCTTCTTCCTTTACCGCTTTACGCAGATTTTCCATAAACTCGTCGGGAAGTTCATCGGCAACATCAAGACGCCAGCCCGAATTTCCGTAACGCATATAGGTTCTTACGATACCGTCTTTGCCGTTGATATATTCATTGAACTTCGGGTCGGTTTCGTTTACCTCAGGCAAGGTGTAAAAGCCCCACCATGAGTGGTAATCATTCGGCCAATTGTTAAACTTATACCAGCTGTAATACGGAGAATTTTGATCTCTGTAAGCGCCTGTATGCTCGCCGTATCTGCCGTTTCTGTTAAAATACTTACTGTCAGAACCTGTATGAGAGTAAACACCGTCGTTAATTACATGGATTCCTCTCTTTTTAGCCTCTGCACAAAGATTTATGAAATCCTCGTTTGTACCGAGGATAGGGTCAACCTTTGAATAGTCGCCTGTATCGTAACGGTGGTTTGAGTATGCCTCACTGATAGGATTAAGATAAATACAACTTACACCCAACTCCTCAAGGTAGTCGAGTTTTTGAGTAATACCCTTAAGGTCACCCATAAAGAAATCGCTGTTTGTAATTTCGCCGTTCTCGTTAGGCCACCACTGTGGGAGTGCATACCAATCTGTATTGCGCTGAAAATCTGTACGGGTAAGGTTCTTTTCTTCGCCGCTGAAATTAAATCTGTCAGGCAAAATCTGATACATTACACCGCCAACAGGCCACTTTGGAGTTGTAAAACCCTTTTTGTAGCAGGTAAGCTGCCAACTTCTGCCCGGTGAAGTTTCTATGGTGCTGATATTATACGGATCAGACGGTACAATATATCTGAGACCGTATTTTGTTTGAAGTTTAAAGCCATACCAGTACAGACCGATTTTGTTAGGAGTAAAGTCAGCCTCCCAGATTTCAGTAGCGTCATCAAATGTGCCGCACCAGAAAATGCCGAAGTATTCCCAGTTGTAATCGTAGTCATACTTTACTGCCAAATCCGCTCTCTGAGTGTGGAGATCTCTTGGCAAAAGTATTCTTAAATGTATGGTCGTTCCCTCTTCTACCGCACCGAAAGGTGTACGATAGTAAATTTTTTGTGAATCAAAAGGAACTGGCATATAATCACTTCCCTGTAAAATAATATTCCGCAAAAGGCTTTTTGATATGTAATATTAATAAACTGTTATTAATTACTATCAAAAAAAGCAATATTATCATTAGTAAAACAATGCGAAATCGACAAAACTCTACCGTTTTGTCGCACATACTATATATTAACACAAGAGTTAGCAGTTTACAATATAATTGACAAAAAACAACAAAAAACCGACATATAAGGATAATTATATCAAAATTAGATTACAACTTTAACATAATTCTTTAATAACGCATCTTTTTATATTATAATTTAGTGTGGATTATAATTTATTGTAAAAAACTCTGTTATTTTGCAGGCAGAGTCTGAATATGGAGAGGTGCTGTAATGAATACTAAAAGAAAAGTCAGCGTGCAGATTGAGGGCAGGAGCTATGCGCTGATTACTGCAGATGACGAAAAATATGTGCAAGGCGTTGCCGATGATGTTATAGCACAAATCAAGAAAATTGTAACATCAACAAATCACCTTGACACAAGAGATTGCGCTATATTGGCGGCACTTAATTTTTGCGATGACCGCAACAAGGCTTTGCGCAATAAAAAAGAGTGCATTTCAAAGGCAGATAAGATTATTCGTCAAACAAATGACCTTAATAAGCAGTGTACGGAGTACAAAACCCGACTTGCAGAGGTTATTAACGAAAACACTGCACTTACCCGCAAATATAAAAGACTTGAAAAGGAAAACGAACAATTGAGAAACGCTCTGCAAAAGGCGGTTAATTCTGCGCAGGCAGAGGAAAACGAGGGCGAAGATGATGAGGAAAGCGACGAAATCATCCGCAAAATGCGCCAACAGCAGATCTCGCTTTTTGATTAATTATTTGATTGATTACAATAATGGTTATGGAAAATAAAATTGAAATTCTTGCGCCTGCAGGCAGTATGGACAGTGTTATTGCTGCTGTACGAAGCGGAGCAGACGCTGTTTATCTGGGCGAAAAGGAATTTTCCGCCCGTTCTTCTGCGCATAATTTTGATGAAAACGAGCTTAAAGAGGCGGTTCGTTACTGCCATATTCATTCGGTAAAGGTGTATGTCACCTTAAACACAATTGTTTTTGACGATGAAATGCAAAGGCTTAAAGAGGCTGTGCTGATTGCCGCAAGAGCAGATGTTGACGCACTTATTGTACAGAATATGGGTGTCGCACGCCTTGCCCGTCAGCTTGTGCCGTCAATGCACCTGCACGCATCCACACAAATGAGCGTTCACTCGTACCTCGGTGTAAAGGCTCTTTATGAAATGGGCTTTGAACGGGTTGTGGTTTCAAGGGAAATGAGCAAAAAAGAACTTGAAAAAGCCGCCGAAATTCCCGTTGAACTCGAAGTATTTGTGCACGGTGCGCTTTGTATGTGCGTTTCGGGACAATGCTACTTCAGCGCAATGCTCGGCTCAAGGAGCGGAAACCGAGGTGCTTGCGCCCAGCCGTGCCGTCTGCCGTTTTCGGTAGGAAAGGTTAAGGACGGTCACGCACTAAGCCTTAAAGACAACAGCATTATACCATATATTACGCAGCTGCAGGAAATGGGTGTAGCCTCTGCTAAAATTGAGGGAAGAATGAAACGCCCCGAGTATGTGTCTGCCGCCGTGCGTGCCTGCAAAGAACAGCGTGACAACGGATTTATAGGCGACGATACGGCAGAAATTTTGAAAAATGTTTTTTCACGAACAGGATTTACCGACGGTTATTATACAGGCAAAACAGGCTATGAAATGTTCGGATACCGCAGAAAAAACGATGTTGTATCGGCAGACGAAAAACTTTTTTCAAAAATCCGTCAAAGCTACAAGGACGAGCTTTCCGATATTGCAATAAACGGTACATTCACAGCGAAAATCGGCGAAAATCCGACCCTTGAAATCACGGACGGAACGCATAATATAAAAGTTACTTCCGAATTTGTCTGTCAAAAAGCAGAAAAGGTTGCGCTTGACAAGACAAAATGCGAAACCCAGCTTAAAAAGACAGGCTCAACGGCATATTTTTTTGAAAGCTTGAGTATAAATACAGAGGACAGCCTCTCGTTACCGCTTTCTGTTTTGAATGCGATGCGCAGAGAGGCACTTGCTCAACTTGACGATTTAAGGGCAAAGCGGCATAACTACAAAATAAATGATATTGAAATTACAGCACCCGACACTTCCTGTGTGCCAAAAGGCAACGGAATAAGGGCAAGAATGACTACCGCAAAGTTTTCACCCGCTTTCAAAGCCTGCGAACTTATTTATGTTCCTATTTATACCGATAACGAAAGACTGAAATCGCTTATGGCTGACGGCTGCAATATAGGTGTGGAAATTCCGAGAGGACTTTTTAAAAACGAAGAAAGAATAGCAAAAAGGCTAAGCGAGGTAAAACAGCTTGGTGTAAATGACGCACTCTGCGGAAATCTTGCCGCCGTGTATATGGCAAAAAGCGAAAATATGCGTGTGCACGGAAGTTTCGGACTTAACCTTGTAAACACATATGACCTGCTCTGGGCGGAGGAATACGGACTTGAGGATGTTGAACTCAGTTTTGAACTTACTTTCGAGCGAATAAACCGCCTGGGCGGCACAATCAAGAGGGGCATTATCACCTACGGATATCTTCCTCTTATGCTTACGGTAAACTGCCCTGCAAAGAGCGAAAACATTTCTTGCAAAACTTGCAAAAACAATTCAAAAATGACGGACAGAAAGGGTGAGAAATTCCCGCTGAAATGTGACGGAATTTGTACCGAAGTGCTGAACTGTGTACCCCTTTATATACCCCAAAATGAGTTTTCAACACTTTCAACATCTTTTTATTCACTTCGTTTAACTGTTGAAAACTATGTTGAAAATGTGGAAAGTATATGCGAATTTACGCAAAATCCGATGTTAAAAGTCAAATCAACAAGAGGTTTATATCTAAGGGGTGTTAAATAGCATTGTTAAAACAATGTTAATGTTAATAACTCTGTTTAAATTGTTTAAAAGAATTAAATTAAGGCCTTGTTACAAAAATTACAGGTTTTTAATATTCTAATAAAACATTATTAAAATTCAGTAAATTTTTCTTTTGCAAGGAATTTAAAAAAATCCTGCAAAACAAGATTACAAATGCAACTTAATTTGAAAGGACAGTTATGGAATTAAAGATAAAAAAAGTAAAAGATAACGCAAAAATTCCCAAAATTGCAACAAGCGGTGCCGCCGGTATGGATTTATATGCCTGCATTACCGAAAAAATCACCGTTGAGCCGCAGAAGATTGCGGTTATTCCCACGGGTATAGCAATCGAGTTGCCCAACCCGTCGGTTGCCGCATTTGTTTACGCCAGGAGCGGACTCGGCATCAAGCACGGAATCTGCCTTGCCAACGGCGTTGGCGTGATTGACAGCGACTACAGGGGCGAAATCTGCGTCGGTCTTTGCAATGTTTCGGATAAACCTTACACCGTCGAGCCGTTTGAAAGAGTGGCACAAATGGTGATTGCACCTGTAATCGTCCCAACCGTTACAGAAGTCAGCGAACTTTCCGATACAGAGCGTGGCGAGGGCGGTTTCGGCTCTACAGGCACAAAATAATAAAATAAAAACCTGCTCTCATCTATTTTAAAGCAAGAGCAGAATTTAAGGAGGATATTTATGTCAGATTTTAAGAAAATTAATCCGTCAGCCATCAACGAAAGCATTTTTGACCTTATCGGTAAGGATTGGGCGCTTGTAACAAGCGGAAATTCCGATAAATTTAACACAATGACAATCAGCTGGGGTGGCGCAGGCATTATGTGGGGCAAGCCTGTTGCGTTTACATTTATTCGTCCGCAGAGATATACATTTGAATTTATTGAGAATAACGGTTACTACACAATGAGCTTTTTTGACGAAAAATACCGTGACGCGCTCAAGCTTTGCGGTTCAAAGAGCGGCAGAGATATTGACAAAGTTGCCGAAACAGGTCTTACACCTGCTTTTACAGAGGACGGTATTCCATACTTTGCAGAGGCTAAACTTGTACTTGTATGTAAAAAGATGTACGCACAATTTTTGAACGGCGAAAGCATTGTTGATAACGACGCTGTAGATAAGTGGTACGACAACGACTTCCATAAAATGTATATCAGCGAAATCGTTGAGGTTTTGACAAAATAATATAATTATTTGCAATAATTAATCTATAAACAACAGGCAGGTGTAATAGTACATCTGCCTGTTGTTTTGTGTTGAAGTTACAGTAAATAAAATGCTCTGCCGGGCCTTTAAAAAGGCTTGACCTAAATTTAAATTTTTTAATCTAAACCTAATCGCATAATTCACCCAAAAATTGAAAAGCACCGTGCTGATGATTACACGGTGCTTTCCTGTTCTTAAAAAAATGAGGGGTACAATTACGGGCCGAGTGCCCGTATTGAGGAGGGTAGAACAATATACTCGGCGGTTGCGGTTCCGCCTTTTGAGTACAGTTATATTAAACTATATTTATTTGAAAATCATGTGAAGTCAATATGAAAACCTATTGAAAAAAATATTTTTCAAAACATAAAACAAATGTTTGATTTTTCAGAGAAAATATGTTATAATATTATAGGCCGTAAATAGTTTGTTACAAATCGGCACTTTTGCAATTTGTGAGGTTACTATGAAACCATTAAGCAAGAGCCAACAGGCTATATTTAATTTTTTAAAACAGTGTGCGGATGAAGGCAGAACTCCGTCTGTGCGTGAAATATGCGAGGCTACGGGGTTAAAATCAACTTCAACGGTTCATCATCACCTAAGCGCACTCGAAGAAAAAGGACTTATTGAGCGTGAGCACGGTTTAAACCGCTGCATACGCATCGCAGGTGAAGAGCGCAGTGTAAATGTCCCTCTTGTGGGCAGTGTTGCGGCAGGTTATCCTATCCTTGCCGTTGAAGAAATCGAAACATACATACCTATTCCCGAAAGTCTTAGCCGTGGCAGAGAACTTTTTGCACTGCATGTAAAAGGCGAAAGTATGATAAAAGCAGGTATTTTTGACGGTGACATTGTAATTGTAAACCGCACACCTGTTGCGTCCAACGGCGAAATAGTAGTTGCCCTTATCGGCGACGAGGCAACGGTTAAACGATTTTATAAGGAAAACGGTCATTTCAGATTACAGCCTGAAAATGACGATTTTGAACCGATTATCGCAGATGAAGTCGCTATTCTGGGTAAAGTTATTTCATTAATCAGATATTTTTAATTTGCCCCCAAACAGCAAAATAAAAAATGTTTACTGACAAAAATTCCGGTACATTAAGGTTTAGCGGAATCCTTTGTCAAGCAATTATAAAAGGTGGTGAGTGTGGGCAAGCCCACAAATACTTTCCGTTTATGCAATCTGACGATAGGTGCTGTAAAAAACAGCATATCAAAAAGCCGAGATTCACGAAAAAGTGAGCCTCGGTGATTTTTTTGCTTGCATTCTTGAAATTGTATAAAAATATGAAAAATGTTAAAAAACATTTAAAATTTGGGCATAACTCGAAAAGGTGCTTGGTTTTACACCTTTAATGTGGAAAACTTTTTAGTTTTATGTACCTTGTTGATATGGTTTTTCATTGATATTAAATTATATCACAAAAATGACTGCATTCCTACCTTTCGGTTAGAATGCAGTCGTTTTTTTATTTAGGCTGTTTTTTTACAGTTCCTTTAAATACCGTTTAAAATCGTTTAATTTGCGTTTTAATTGATTAGTAGTGTAACTTTACTTTTTGTGTAATAAATCTTAAATAAGTGAAATATCAGCGATTATTGAAATAGATATTATCATAAACAGCTTGGGCTTGTCTGCCTAAACTACTATAATTATATCCACTTTCATCCCAACCGTTTTTTGAAATCCAATCAGACAAAACAATTAGCACATCTCTTAAATTTGATGACTTAAAAATTTTTTCGTAATTTGGTATATTACTTTTAATAAATTTAATATCTGTTTCTGTAAAATTAATCACAATTAATCACTCCTTAAATGCAGTAGTTTGTATCAATCTGTTGCCTGTTATACTTATAACAACCGAACAATTATCACTAACAATGTTTTGCCTTTTATCTAAATATGTTATTCTGCCTTTTTAACAGGAACATAATATGGTTCTGATAATTTTCGGGGATTAGCAATACTATCTTTAAGTTGCTCTATGGTTGTACCTAATCGCATTCCTTCGTGACTTGTTGAGGTTTGACCTAACACTCTGTCAATAAAATGCGTAGAGAAGTCTGTTATTTCATAATTTATGTCATTATTAATTTTCAGACCAACAAGTTCATCTTTAATTTCTCTGGCTTTACTTTCATATAAGTCAAAACCTATCAAAGGAGAAATATCACCTTTATTAACAGCTTTAACATATCCCTGAAGAAGTGCATACCGCTTACTATCATTATACTTCACATTATAATAATCTGCAAGAGTTTTGATGCTATTTATGTTATGCTCTTTACTCCAATCAAGATAATGTTTATTTGCAGAGCTAACCGCCTTTTGTGCCGTACTCCTGCCAAAGCCAACATTAATTTTCATAGATTTTGCGCTATGAATGTTATTAATAAACGGAGAGAATTTTTTAGTTCTCTCCGTTTTTAATATAGGTGTTTTACTTACGGTTATGGCGTAATAAAACTATTATATTGAATTTATCATATTCTCCAAATCGCTCCATTGAATAAATTTAAAAGTCACTATAAACCATAAAATTACTGTTAGCAATAATATCATAAGAAAAAATGACCTAATCCAATGATTTTTAGCAGTAGTCCATATATTGTCACCAAATTCTGTTTTTGCCGGATTACTTATAAAATATAAATTAACTTCATCAGCAAATTCATTAAAACCCACAAATCGTCTTCGGTAGGTTTTTCCATTATAATTATACTCGTATGTAGCCATTTTTTCGTCTGTTGGATAAACAACTCCAGATTGAGTATAATCATTTATATAATGTTCTTTTATAAGTTTAGCTTTAACTATATGGCCTTTTTTTATTGCTGTATCTAAAAATTTTTTTCAAAAAAGGATGATACATAACTTTCTTTAGATAAATAAATATCGGTGTTATTACAATAGCTATTGGAACGGCAAAGCAAAATGCTAAAATTAAATTTGTTATAGTTTCTGTATTCATAATTATCAATCCTTAATTATTAATTAAAAAACTTTGTTCGCAAATTGCAATAGTAAGTTGAAACAATTTTTAACTCATAGGCTTTGTCAAGAAAAGTGTGTAAGTTTTTTAAAAATCATAAAAACGCATATTGTTAAATGAAGATGAAACAATAAAAAAGAATATCCATAGAAACGATTTCGTAGTAGAATTAAGTTACCACAACAAAAATCTGAAAGGAAACCGTCACTATGGATCCACTTAAGTTTATTTTCTGTACCGTCGGCGCTGTTTACGGAAAATCTTGTTGCGCCAATCATACAATCCTTTGAAAAATTACCGTATGTGCTCGGGTTTGAACTTGCCGAGCTGTCGCCGTCCCATGTAAGCACACTGTCAAGCGGAGTGAGAGCTGAAGTTTCGGTAATGTAAATTTTTCTCGGATTCTGCATTCTTATATAAAGGTCAAAGCAAAGGTAGTCAACACCGGGAGTTGCCTGCGACCAATCGGCATCTTCGTCGGGCTGTGCCGACTTATTCATAGCATACCTGCTTATTCTCCGCAGAAATATATGCCGATAATTCCCGTTGACTGTATTCTTCTGTTTTGAGAAACAGTTACCTTACAATCAGCCGTTTCTTTGATTTTACCTGCAATCTCGTCGGCAACCTCACTTCCAACACCAGCAAAGCTGATAAATACAGGCTGTCCCTCAACACCGCCGAATGAAGAAACAGTGTCGCCGATAGCTACATCGTATCTTGTAACGCCTGCATAAAGTTTTAAGAGTTTTGCGGAACCGTGGGTGTACATTGTGAGTGTAATACCCTTTGGTGTGGGCGCAATCATAATTGCTCTGATTGCCGCTGTCGCCGATACAAGGTGGTCGGCAAAGTCCGTTCTGCCCTCAGATGCGTATTTTTCGGCAAGCATTGCCATAAGTCCTACCGAACCTGCCGCATAAGCCGCCTCGAATACCTCTTTTTTCTTCTTAAAGAGCTTATTTTCGCCCTTTGCCTCTGCAATTTTTTCTTTTGCTGTTTTTTCAGCCTGACGAACTTCGTCTTTAGCTTTCTTTTTAACATCAGCTATAGTATCGTTCATCTTCTTGGTAGTTTCTTTTTCAAAATCAGCCATTCGCTTTTCGGATTCTTTGGTAATGGTCTTGATTTCTTTGGCGTGGTTATCGTTAAGTTCTTTTACATTCTTAGCGTTTTCCGCATTAATATCGGCAATCTGCTTTTCATAATTCTTAATCTGCGAGGTGTAATCCGCTTTCATGGAAGTAAGCTGTCCCTCGTAATCGGATTTCAAATTAGCTGTTGCGGTTGCGTTTTCTTTATTAATAGTATCAATTCTGTTTTCATAATCGCTCTTAAGCTGTGCAACCTCGTTGCTGTGGTTAGTATTTAACTCGGCAATCTTATTTGCATTATCTGTGTTGAGCTTTGTTACATATTCGTTGTGAGCGGTCTGTGCGTCGTCAAATTCTTTCTGCTTTGCACTAAGTCGGTTTGCAAAATTTTCTTCCGCAATTCTTGTTTTTTCGGCAAAGTCGGCATTCATCTGCTCTACCTGCTTTGCGTGACTTTCTCTTTCGTTTTCAAGAGCAGCGATTTTGCCCTCCTGTGTCTTTATAATGTTTGCCTGCTCCTCAATCTTTTGCTTTTGCTCTGCGATTTTCTGCTTAAGTTCCGTAATCTCCGCAGTAAGTTTTTCAATTTCTTCTTTGCGCACTGCCTCTGTCTGTGCCTCAAGTACCATTTCCTTTACCTTTTCGGGGCGGTCAGCCTCTTCTTTGGCAAGGGCATTTTCTTCTTCGTACTTTTCCTGCAGCATTTTTCTGAGTGCGGGGTTAGTGGTAATCGACATCATAAAATGCTGAAATTCCATAGCAAGATATACATCTTCCTTGTTCTCGTCAGTCATCTTACCGTTATACTCTTCGCCTACGAGTTCAAAGCCCTGCTTTTTGTATGTATCAAGGAAGCTCCACAACTCTACTGCCTTTTTAAAGTTAGGGTTTTCCTTGAGCAGGTTAGTCTGTGTGAGCGGCGGTTTTACCTGCGGTTCTTTTGCAATCTCTTTCATAAGCGGAGTTGCAAGACACTCGTTAAGTCCCTGACGAATTCTGCGGATACGGTCAAAATCTGAAAGCGACTCAATATCCTCTACATCAAGGTCTTCTGCAAGTGATTCGTGGTTTTCGTTTACATAATTAACGCTGAAATCAAGCTTTTGCTGATTAAGCTCAAGGTGACGGTTCATTGTTATTTTATTGTAAGAATCGTTAGGTACATCTTTCATTTTTGAATATTTGTCATCAACAAACATAAGCGCCTTGTGAATAAGTGTCAAAAGCACACGATTTTCGTAAATAGCAAAACCCTCCTCACGCTCAACCGTAAGAATTTTCTTTGCCTTTTTAATGCGAACAACATTTTCTGCCTGTTTGATAAATCTGCTCTGTTCGTCAATTGCTTTTTGAATATACGGCAGGGTTTCTTCAATTGCGATAACCCAATCCATATCAATTACTTTTTCATTAGTTTTGCCGAATATAGAATCTTTGCCCTCGTCCCCGTCTTTGAGAGCCTCTTCTATATAATTGTGAGTAAAATCCGATTTCAGCATATCCTGCATATATTTGTAAGATCTGTAATACTTACTAAAATCCACCATTTTAGACACTCCTTATAATTTTATTTTAGCGTAACAAAAGCCATTATATATAGTTTATCAGCAAAGATGAACAATGTCAATAAATCAGCTAAAGGGCAAACAAAGTTCGCCCTTATTTTGCAAATTATACAAGCTTTTTGAGCATCTTTAAGTAGTCTTTACATTCGTTCATATTCTCTTCACCGAACAGCTCGTCAAGATAAGCAAGCCGTCAATTTCATCTCTTATATAAGAGAGATTAAGCGCCTCAAACTTTCTGAAAACTTTGCGGGCAAGAACATAATTAAGTCCGTCGATTTCTGTACCGTAGTTTTCCATACCTACTTTCAGCTGTGCGCTTACGGAAATGCTTAAATTGAGGTTATCTACACCGGCAAAAGTATTTACGCTGAATCACGCAACCGTTGTGGTAACCATAGAGGCAAAGTGATGACAGTTATAAAGATTATCAAGCGTTTACGCTTATGACGGGAGATATTTTCGGTCATTATATGCTCAACAGCTTTACCAAAAAAACTCATCACGCACTCCCCCTCTCTTGTAATTTTCCGCATTCACAAAACAGTTTGTTTGTAAACATTACTACATTTTTTCTATAAGCCACTATATTATTTTAATACTTTTGGCACACCATTTCAACGGAAATATCAATATTAGAATAACTTTTGTATAGTTGCACTAACAAAACAGCAAAAGTTCGGTATTTTGAATAGTTTATATTTTTGCGGATTATATCTTTTTATTATTCTATCTGTTTATAAATGACAATAAAAACAAAAAAACTTCCTTGAAAAAAGGAAGTTTTTTTGATAAGATATAAAAAAGAACAAAAATTGAATTTTTCTGAGATTTTAAATAAATATTATAAATCTTTAATCAATGTGAATTTTATATTCACATTATATTTTTGGAATAAAGAAGATTTAATTTTGTTTCTGCACGATTTTGTACTCGTCATAGAGCCTGAAATAATGGCATTGTTCGGTATTGCCTGTCAAAAACTTTTCCATTTCGTCTTCATCAAGACTCAAAGAACAGTAGTCACCGTACTCGTCATCTTCCACAAAATATGTGCATTGGTCACAACGATCAGCCATTGTTGTCACCGTCCCTTAAAAAGCCGTACTTATCGTAGGTATATTCTTTATAGTTGTCTATCTGCTCAAAAACCTCTTGTTCGGTATTTGCTACGGTAAAGAGTTTAAGACAATCGTCACTCATAAAGCCCTCTGATACGGACTTTTTCATCATATTTATGAGTGAATCGTAATATCCGTTTACATTGTACATAACGATCGGCTTTCTGTGCTGACTAAGCTGCTTGAGAGTAAGCACTTCAAAAAATTCTTCAAAAGTGCCGATACCGCCTGCGCAAATTACAAAAGCGTCCGCACGGTCTTCCATTACACCTTTACGCTCACGCATTGTGTCCGTAAAAACAAGTTCTGTGCACTTGTCGTAAAGAACATTGTCTTTCTTGAAAAATTCAGGCGCTACACCTATAAGTTCACCTTTTTCAGAGGTTACGCCCCTTGCGGTCGCACCCATTACACCGTATTTTCCTGCGCCGTAAATTACGGCATCGCCACGGTTTGCAATCGCTCTGCCCAGACTTTCGGCGGTATCTATATAAATTTTCTCTATCTGCTCGCTTGAAGCACCGAATACGCAAATTTTCATTTTATTTATCCTTTCATAATATAAAATCTTAAAAACAATTATAAGCAATATAAGGTTTATTTTCTGACCTTATTATACAATATTAAAATATAAAGTCAACATACATCTTGTAAAGGAAGTGTTTTTTTATGGCTGAGTCGTCTGCCAAATTAAAGAAAAAACAAGTTGATCCCTTAAAACGAACGGTATTCAGTCTTGCACTGCCGATATTTTTTCAGTCACTGCTCGGACTTTCGCTCGGCTACATTGACACTATTATGCTGTCAAACTACAATGACATTGCAGTCGGTGCAATAGGCAATGCAAACTCTATTCTCGGATTTTTAAACCTTGCGTTCAACATTATATCGAGTGCAACGGGCGTTATTGTAAGCCAATACCTCGGCGCAAAGCAATTTGAAAAAATGAATAAAATCTACACGGTTGCAATTTCATTTAACCTTGCGCTAAGCGTGGTAATAAGTCTTATTGTATTTTTGTTCAGCGAACCCCTACTTATTATTATGCAGGTACCTGCCGAAATGATACCTGACGCCAATATGTATATGAAAATAGTCGGCGGTACAATATTTACACAGGCGGTCTTCAATGCTTTTTCAGCAATATTTATGAGCCACGGCAAAACGGGATTCGGAATGTTTGTATCCCTCGGTATGAATATTGTAAATATCGTGGGTAACTACTGTTTCCTTTACGGCCCGCTTTCTTTTCTTGACCTTGGCACAGAAGGTGTTGCGATTTCTACATGCTTAAGCCGTATTTTTGCGCTTGTAGCCGCAATTATTTACTTCTATAAGGTTATTCAAGGCAGACTCGGTATTAAATACCTCCGCCCGTTCCCTATAAATATTCTTAAAGAATTGTTAAAACTCGGAATCCCGACCGCAGGCGAAAACATAAGCTATAACTTTTCACAGCTTGTGCTGCAGGCACTTATCAACACAATGGGAATGGTCGCAATTAACGCACGAATTTACGCAAATATGATGTGTACTTTTACATATATGTTTGCTTATTCCGCTGCCATTGCAACGCAGATAATTGTAGGACACAGCGTTGGCGCAAACGACTACGACTTTGCATATAAAAGAGTTATGAAAACGCTAAGAATCGGTATGATAGTTTCGATTTCCATTGCCGTTATTAACTGGCTTGTATCGGGATATACTTTCAAAGCATTTTCAGACGATATGGCAGTTGTCGAGCTTGCTTCAAATATGATGTTCATTTCGATTTTCCTTGAAATAGGCAGAACAACAAACATTGTAATCATTAACTCCATGAAAGCCGCAGGCGATGTAAAATTCCCGACAATACTTGCAATCTTCTCAATGTGGGGCATAAGCGTACTGCTTGCGTATGTGCTCGGAATTGTAATGAATATGGGACTTGCAGGCGTATGGATAGGTATGGCGTGCGATGAAATATTCAGAGGAATTATTGTGTTTATCCGTTGGCAGAGAGGCACTTGGAGAGGCAAAAGAATCGTATCTTCCGCCGCATAAGTTATATTTAAAATTGTATATTATAATCAGTCCTGTAAGGCTTTAATGCTTTGCAGGACTTTTTGTATGATTTTTTGGATTTTTATTAAAGGTTGACCAAACTTTCAGAACAAAACCTTATTATTTAACGAAACCCACTCTTAGGCAAATCCTGATAACCAAACAAAAAGCATTGACAAACAATTTTGTTTCTTATTATAATAAACAGGCAGAAAATTCTGAATATATCAAAAATAAGGAATATAGGAATAATATGAACGAATTTAAATTTTACGGTGAAGAAAACACGGAAAACGATGATGCCGTGCAGTTACGGGAACAACAGGCAGAAAAAGAGGCAGAAAAAGAAAGAAAATACAAAAAACACTCTGTTTTGGACAACACGGCTTTATTTCTGTTTATCGTGTTAATTGCGGAAAATACGATACTCTTTGCAACAAGAATATTTTTCCAAGAAGAAATGTATGCAAAAGCTATGCCTTTTTTTATGGAACTGTTTATACTTGTTCTGGGCGCAGGCATTTTTTCGGCATACAGATATATTTACCACTCGCTCACAATAAATAATATGAAAGCAATAATCATTACAGAGGCTGTTCTTATAGTCGGCGAATTTATTGTATACAGCTTTTGCGTCCCCGTACTGCTGTGGTTTTTGATTGCTTTAAGCGTCGCTTTCATTATATATGCGGTAAAGTATTTGAATTGCAATATATTTATACGGCTTGCTATGTGCCTTGTGCCTATTGCAGTGCTTTTGGTGTGCAATATCATTTGTTTAAGAAGTTTTGAATTTACTCCACGGTATGTTTATATATCAACTTCGGGTTATAGCGACAAAACAAACGATGAAAGTAACTTTTATTATAAAGAACCAATCAACACAGTATATGCTGATGCTATTGACAAATATGTGTACTCCGACGACTTAAAGGGCAACGCAATAGACGAAATAATAAACCTTACAGATGCGGTTTCCGGTACATTAATGGGAATACGCAGTACCAAAGATACATATGACAGCTTAAACTATTTAAATGAGATATACAGCAAAGTTATGCCTATGGGTGATGTAATTAATGTTGACAACAGATATAACGACGAATTTTTCAAAAAATATTCGTTATACTTATGTGCGGTAGAGTTAGACAACAAAGACGATACCGTGGTATGTACAAATATGTACTACTCCGAAAGATATACAAGCCCCCACATAACTTACTGCCGCAGTAAAGAAAACAGCGAAGATAACGAAAAAGCCGTATGCATTATTATTTATGAAGTGCCCGTTGATGTTGAAGCAAAGGTTTATACAAAACTCGGAGGCTTTTCGGAGAAAACCGCACAAATCAGATACCGCTGACACAACGGTGTGCATAAATTATTGCAACGATATTGACTTTTACAGCAGATAATAATAAAATTAATATGTTGAGGAAAAACCGCCTCAAAATTAAATTTGGAGTAATTTTGCAATGAAAAAAATTTTTACTAAGTCGATTATAACCACACTTGTATGTTCAATGCTTGTCATAACTGCGGCCGGTTGTTCAAACGGCACAAATGCCGAATCGAGTAGCAGTACACCGACAGAAACTCAAGCGACACAGGCACAGACAACCGCACCCGAAGGAGTGAATTTCAGCCTTGATGCTCTGCATGCACCGCTGGAAAATCCGGCAGACCCATTTGCCGGATATTGGAAAATAGCGGAAGGCGCAGGCTCTAAACTTGAAAGTTTTACTTTTTTGTTTAACGGTAAAGGCGGAGCATCGATTATTGTGGGAAATATGGGATATTGCGGCAAATATTCGGTCGGCACTGACGAAAGTACAGGCGAAGAAACCTTTAAATGTCAGCTTATGTTCGGCATTAACGGCGAGTATTCATATACAGTTGCCGAGGACGGCAAAAAAATTACAATTACAAATAACGGTGAAGATTCAGTGCTTGAAAAGGTGGATAATCCGACCTTTGTTCCAAGCGCACCGGAAAATCCGCAGATAGACGAAAAACTTGTAGGCGCATGGGACAGCGGAACAGGACTTTACTATTACTTTGGCGAGGACGGCAGAATGTACTGCAACTCCTACGGCACAACATTTACATATTTCACATACAATACAAAACTCAATAAGGTGACAGCCGTTTATGATATGGACGGCGAGCAGACAGACACATATGATTATACCTTTGACGGCAATGACCTTGTGTTTGACGGAATGAAATATACACAAATAACACCTGAAAAAATGCTCTCTGCCATACAGTCATATTGATAATCGAATATTTAAAGACCGCTATTTTGATGATAGCGGTCTTTTTTGTATGTTTATTAAATTACAGATTTTGAAAAGCATCAAAATTCCTGCCAAACAATTATAATAGTTTGGTCAACCTTTTCAAAGGCTTGACCTAAATTTTTAAATTTATTAGTTTGACTATTCGCTAAACCAAACTCACACCAATCTGAAAGTAATACTCGGGAAATTATCTTCCCCGCCGCAATTGCCGTTATTGTAAGAAATTCTGATTTTTTCGCTTTGAACACTTCCGTCCGTAAACTGCACGCTTACATCAATCTCTGCCCCGTCAACAATTTTTGAAAGTATGCTGTTATTTATATTTTCCATCTTTGTTTCAAGAGCATTTTCCTCATCTGTAACTTGAATTTCTCCGTCATCACTCATACAATTTTTCGCTCTCATACTTAAAAGTTCACTGTCAAGTCGGTAATATTCGTCTGCCCAATTGTCAATTTCACTGTCTGTTCTGTCGGTTTCAACCATAAGATTTATCGCTTTATCAAGTTTTATCTCCTGTTCGTTTTCACTCGGGTTTTTTACCGTAAATGTAAATCCGTCACAAAACTCCCCATATAAACCGTCCGAATGTTCTTTAAATTCCGCTTTTGTATATTGTGAATTATCAAGACTTCCGTAATTTGAAAAATCTCCGATTTCGGCTATACCGTTATAATAATTATAACTATTGCCGTCTTCTGCATCTTCCGTATTTTCATTATCGTTTATATATGAATTTATAAGAAAATAAATTCCTTTTTGTTTTGAATTAAATGTCACGCTCTCAATATTTTTTCCGCTGATTTTAAGGTTTGTAAGTTCAAAATCATTAAAATAATCGGTTTTTCCCTGTGCGTTTCGATAAATCGTGTCATCATTATTAAAATCTTTCAATAAATATTGACTTCCGTTGACCGACGAAAATACACCTATTTCAGACTTGTCCTCAATTTCGGCGGCGTTTGCCGTTATTGTAAAAATATTTTTATTTGAGGAAATTCGCTCTGTATTCGGTTTAAAAAATCCTGCATATATTGCAACAAATACAAACACTGCGGCTATTGCTGCCGCTGTTCCTGTTTTCAAATTGAAAACTTTGTGCGATACATTGTTTTGTTTATATTGTTTTTCGGTATCACGCATTACTTTTATCAATTCAGCTTTCTGCTTTTCGCTAAGTTTAATATTTTTCACATTATTTTTATATACTTCCGCATTAAAATCTTTTTTATCAGTCATATGATTGCTCCCTTTCAATAATTTCTCTAAGTTGTTTTCTGCCCCTTGCAAGTCTTGATTTAACCGTTGATTGTGTTACATTCAGTATTTTTGAAATCTCACTGATTTTTAAATCTTCATAATAAAACAAATAAATCGCAACGCTGTACTTTGGCGGCAATTGCATAACGAATTGAAAAATTGCTTTATCAAAAGTATTATCCGACACACCCTGTTCTCTTGCCTCGGCAAGCGGTACGCAATGCCGAACATATGCCGATGTTTTGCAGCTTTTAGCGCAATTTACGGCAACACGCAAAAGCCATGCTTTCAGATGACTGCGGTCTTTGATTTTATGTTTGTTTTTAATTAATCTTATAAAAACTTCCTGACACACATCAAATGCGTCAGCACTGTTTTTTGTTATGTTCAAAGCCACCCTGTAAATCGTATCGGAATATTCATTTACGACATCTGTAACAAAATCATCGTTGTTTAAATCATTCATTATTTCACCACCTTTGTATATAACACTTTTTTAATTATAAAAAGGTTGCAAAAATATTTTTATTTTAATGGAAATTTATTGAAAGTTGGGAAAATTATGGTTTAACACAGTGTTTAAGGCAAATAATTTAAAAATTCAGGTCAAGCCTTTTCAAAGGTTGACCAAACTTTTATAATTTTTACGAAATACTCTGCTAAACCCTAATTATTAACTTTATTCCAAAATTCAAACAGACCATTTAAACTCCATACAAAAATAATCACCACCCCTAACAGGTGATGATTAAAAATTATTATAAAATTTGTTATATTGCAGCTTTTAATTTTCGGATACAGATTCATCAAGAACGGTTTTATCATATTCCTTTTCCGATATTACAGAACCGTCGCTGTTACAAAACCTTAATACCACAATCGGATTTTCTTCCTTTACATTGCCTAAAAGCTGCTCCATCAACGGCTTTACGGTCGATTTCATTTCTTCAAACTTTTCGTCAAACGCTTTCTTTATCTGCGGCAATGCCTCATCGCCTACAGTTTCAAGATATTTGTACTCGTAAACAAATTTGTTATCCTCCGCATAGCAATCAAAATCATACATACACTCATATGATTTTTTCATACTGTCTATGGCCTTTTGGGTTTCTTCTGCGTTTATATAGTCCTCTATGCTCGCAAAACTTTTTTCATCACCGCTGTTCTGTGCGGATATTTGCGTAGTTTCGGTTTTACTGCTTTTTGTTTCAGAATTATATGTGCAGGCAACAAATATCAATGCTGTAGCAATGCAAATGAATATTGCAAAAAATTTTTTCATTTAATTTACTCTCCTCTATTTTGTCGTATATTTAACAATTATTTTGTATTATTATAACATAAAACCAAATAACTGCAATAATAAATACATATTTGTAAGGTAAGCGTCAAATAAAGGGCACCTATACAAACCACCGGAAAAGTGTTAGAATAACAACAAACGAAAAGGGAGGTGTAATGGTGACAGAAGAAGAAGGAGTCTTATTAACCCGAAAATTGAGCTTACAAACAATTCGGCAGAAAGAGCGATAAAACCATTCGTTATCGGCAGAAAAAACTGGCTTTTCTGCAACACGCCTGATGGCGCACAGGCTTCGGCGATAATCTATTCAATCATAGAAACAGCAAAGGTTAATAACCTTAACCCGTATGCTTATCTTGAGCAAATATTTGAAAAACTGCAAAAAGGCTGTGTACTGACAGAGTGCCTGTCTTAAAACAGAATATGTTTGATTAACACAAACAGCCCGCTTGATTTCCTCAGGCGGGCTGTTACTTTATTAGGTGGCCTTAATTGACGCTTACGAATTATCAATTTGTAATAAATCAATCTAATATATGATAGATTTTGAAATTTACTACAACTATAATCAAATTTACATTATATATTCTCAAAACACAAATTTTAAACTTTTCAATCTATTTTTCATTTCATCAATTATTATTTTTTCTTCGTTGTGAGCAGCTGAAAATGTAACAGAAAATCTTAAATAATGTCCACAATCATCCCAAGGAACAACAGAAATATTTGCATTTAACAAAATATATCTTGCAACCTCTAATGCAGTATTGAATTTAACTCCATCTTCTGTTCCAGTTGGAATTTTCACATAAGAATAGAAAGTACCTTTTGGTTCTACGCAATTAAATCCAACTTCGTTGAGTGCTTCAATTAGCATTTTAAATCTTCTTGAATATTTATTAACTGTATTTTCTGTAATCCATCTATTATTAAGAGCAAAAGCACCTGCTTTCTGTATCGCGCGAAATTGACCCGAATCTGTATTATCTTTGACTGCACCATATGCAGAAACAATTTTTTCATTTCCGACTAAAAAACCTAATCTCCATCCAGTCATATTAAATGCTTTTGATAAAGAGTGAATTTCTACACCGACATCTATAGCTCCATCAACCGATAAGAAGCTTAAAGGTTTAACATCATTATATGTAAGTGCTGCATACGCCGCATCATGAACTACAATAATATTATTCTTTTGGGCAAATTTTACGACATTTTCGAAGAATTCTTTTGTTGCCACTTGTCCTGTTGGATTATTAGGATAGTTAATATATAATAATTTAGCTTTTTCTAAAACTTCTCTCGGAATTTCCGAAAAATCCGGATAAAAATTATTTTCCTCCTTAAGAGGCAAATCGTAAATCTTCCCACCCAAATACTTTGCATGAGTTGCCAAGACGGGGTATCCGGGAATTGTGTTTAACACATAATCTCCGGGATTAATAAAACAAGAAGGAAGCATTGCAAGAATTGGTTTACTGCCAATACCGTGAATGACATTATTAATGGTCAAGTTCTCAATACCGAAAACTTCCTCCATATATTTTATTGCTGCATTTTGAAATTCAGGAATTCCACTATCAGAATAGAATCTATTTTCAGGTTTACCTGCTTCAATAGATAAAATATCAACAACTTTATCATCAGCAGCCCAATCAGGTTCGCCCACTCCCATATCAATTAATTTAAAATTACTTGAATGCTTTTGCTCAGCTTCTTGCTTCCATTTCTTTATTAAAGCGAATTTATAAACTTCATTATTTATTCCAAATTCTTTTCCACCAATTCTTTGAGCAAATAAATTCTGTATTTCCACTTTAGTCACTCCTTTTATTTATTTACTAATATATCATATATCAATTATTTAGTCAACATAAAATATAAAAACTTGCTTTGCTATTAAACTCCAAAACCTTGCCTGTGTTTCTAATAGCACTATTTGCCGCCGCATCAACATTTTGTTTCTTATTTCTCCACACAGCTTTTTGAGCAGTACTTCTGCCAAAACCATAAGCCTGTTGACGAGAACGGTCGGGAAGTAATCCTGTTCTTTTACAAAAGCTATTCAATTCTGATTTTCTGCCGTTTCAGTTTAGCGGAATAGTGACTGAAATTTTTTTCTAATTTTTGTAATAGTTCTTCGTCAGAGAGGTTATTAAGAGCCTCATCACAAGCGGCAAGTGTTCTTTTGGTTTCCCTGATTTTTCGTTCAAAAAATAACAACAAACGAAAAGGGAGATGTTATGGTGACAGAAGAAGGAGTCTTATTAACCCGAAAATACGAGGACAGCAAACTGAGCCAACGAGCATTTTGTCGTGAATACGGCATAAAACGCAGCACCCTTAGATATTGGATAGAATGTGCAGATGAGCTTGCTTGTGGAAAAGATGTATATTTTTCTGAATTGGTATTGGGCGGTGAGAATAAATGCTGACTATCCACCCCCCGAAAAGATTTACATTTCCTCTGCAAATGTAGATATGAGAAAAAGTATAGACGGCTTGTCTGCGATTGTAGAGCAGAATTTCAAACTCAATCAGTTTGGTAACGCAATGTTTGTGTTTCACAACCGGCACTGCGACAAGGTGAAAATTCTGTATTGGGACGGCGATGGTTTCTGCCTGCTGTATAAAAGAATAGAACATGGCAAATTCCGCTTTCCGAGAGGTATTACATCAGATAAATACACAGTAACTCAAGAAGAACTTTTGTGGCTTTTGCACGTACTTAAAATAGAAGAAATTCACAGATACAATTCATTGAAAAAAGCTCGGTAAAATGTGCGTTTTTTCTTGTATTTATGGGACTTTCTTATGATAGAAAAGATATTTTCGTTTGAAAAGCCGGCAAAGGAAAAATCAGAATACACTCTTGAAGAAATCGCAGAAATCAGAAAGAAAATCGGCTGATAAGGTAAAAGAATTTTTTGAATTCTGCGAAGAAAACCAAGGGAGAACTTTGCCCAAAAGTCTGACAGGCAGAGCAATCAGCTATGCTCTGAATCAAAGAACAACGCTTAAAGTTTTTCTTGAAAACCCGAAAATTGAGCTTACAAACAATTCGGCAGAAAGAGCGATAAAACCATTCGTTATCGGCAGAAAAAACTGGCTTTTCTGCAACACGCCTGATGGCGCACAGGCTTCGGCGATAATCTATTCAATCATAGAAACAGCAAAGGTTAATAACCTTAACCCGTATGCTTATCTTGAGCAAATATTTGAAAAACTGCAAAAAGGCTGTGTACTGACAGAGTGCCTGTCTTAAAACAGAATATGTTTGATTAACACAAACAGCCCGCTTGATTTTCTCAGGCGGGCTGTTACTTTATTGGGTGGCCTTAATTTGACGCTTACCTTTCACGCACAAAAGGCAAACAAAAAAGCACTACCGAAGTAGTGCTGTAATCTCAAAACTCACCTTAAAGGTGTATATTAAAGGGAGTACCCTGAAAACTGAATAAAGATTAAGCAAAGTGAGATAAGCAATATTGTAAATACT
>OLSD01001111.1_pt1 | contig 23564 bp, 27 predicted proteins | sample 1672211 | NCBI WGS metagenome assembly OLSD01 (sample SAMEA3136659, study PRJEB25190) | human gut metagenome | reverse complement strand
GGTAACGATTTTGAAAATATCAACCTATCACAGCTACGATGAATTGCCGCTGTTCCTCAACGCGGAATTGGTGGCAAAGACGCTGGGCATTTCTATCTCCAGCACTTATGAGCTGATGCACGAAGCGAGCTTCCCCACTCTGCGTGTGGGCAGCCGCATTGTTGTACCGAAGGGAAAATTCATCGAATGGGTCATGCGCGGCACGAAGGGCGGCGATGACCGGTGAGAAAAGCAAAACCGCCTGTTGGTTGGGAGCGGGCGAAGAATTGCTTTCCCGTGCCAAATGAACTGTTGTGCTTCGACCTGCCTGCCGGAGCGGTGGCGGTGTACATCTACCTGCTGCGGCACGCTGACCGCAGGACGAATCAGTGCTATCCCAGCGAGGCAGCTATGGCAAGAGGCCTGCACCTTGCCCGCAATACCGTGGCCAAGTATGTGCGCCTGCTGGAGGAACGCGGACTCATTGTTACGGAGCGAACGCAGATACAGATGCGAAACGGCATCAGGAAAAACGGCAACTTGCGCTACACCATCATTCCCATGTATGAAGTCATGGAACAACGCCATCAGCGGCAGCTTGCCGAAGTGGAGCGCTGCCGGGTACAGCGACAGCTGGCGGCACAGACCGAGGAGCCCCCATGTTCGCCTCTGTGAGCCGCTGTGTGGCCTCCTTCGGGCGGGGCGGCGTCCCTGCCCCGGAGAAGGATTTCGGGTCGTTTTTGGGCAGATTTTCGGGGGCTTCTCCGGCTCTGCGGAGGACGAAAACAGAGGCAGGATAAAGGGTTGGCGTCGGAACCGACGCTCTGCCCAATCACTTCTGCCCGCAGTGCGGGCAGTTGACGGGGGTTTCAACGCAGGCGGTTGTGGCGCCTTTTGACGGAAATTTCAGAACGGCTGGCGTCTTTGTTCCCGCAAGCGCAGGTGTTTCAACGAAAACAAGCGTGCCTTACGGCAGATTGGAGGGAATTATGAGCAAAAATGAAAACAGGCTGAACTTCCGTATGACGGATGAAACAGCCACCAAAATAGAGCGGTGGTATCAGGAAGATAACTGCCGCAGCAAAAATGAGTTCATCGAAAAAGCGGTGAACTGCTACGCGGATATGCTGGCCGCAGGCGAAAGCACCACGCTGCCCCGTGCGGTGCAGTCTGCCATCGACGCGCGGTTGAAGATCTTCGAGGATCGCATCGCGTCGCTGCTCTACAAGCAGGCGGTTGAGATGGACATGGCAATGTCCATCCTCCTGCAAAGTCTCAATGTGAGCGAGGAAGTGCTGCGGCAGGAACGGGCCAAAAGCATCGCCGCCGTCAAGCGCACTAACGGTCAGCTTCGGCTGGAGCAGAAGCTCCGTGAGCTGGAGAGTGAAGCATGGCAAGGCTGATCGTCAAAAGTCCGTACATCAAGTGCGGCACTGGGCAAAACGCCGGCGGGTATCTCAAGTACATCGCCACGCGGGAGCGGGTGGAGATCATCCCGGATGACCGTCCGCCCACACGGAAACAAGAGCAGCTCATCCAAAAGCTGGTGAAAGACTTCCCAGACACGAAAGAACTGCTGGAGTACAACGACTACAAAGCCGCGCCCACCAAAGCCAACGCCTCGTCCTTCATCACGCTGGCCTTGGAGCAAAACTGGAACCGTATACAGGCCACCGAGGGCTACGCCAAGTACATCGCCCTGCGTCCGAGGGCGGAGCGGTTGGGGGAACACGGTCTCTTCGGTGATAACGATGCCGTTGACCTCGCCGCCGTCACGGACGAATTGGATCACTACACCGGCAACGTGTGGACACACATCATTTCTCTGAAACGGGAGGATGCCGCACGGCTTGGCTACGACAACGCAGCGGCGTGGCGCACATTGCTGCGGACGCACCGTAACGACATCGCCGCGGCGATGAAGATCCCGCCGGAGGATTTCCGTTGGTATGCGGCCTTCCACGATGAGGGTAAGCATCCTCACGTCCACATGATGGCGTGGTCGGCAAAGCCGAATCAGGCGTACCTGTCCAAAGACGGTATCCGCCAAATCAAGTCCACGCTGACCAACCAAATTTTCCGTCAGGAGTTGCTGCACGTCTACGAGCAGAAAAGCAAATCGCGAGACGAGCTGGTGGCGGAAGCTCGAAAAGCCATGCTGGAATTGGCGAAGGCGATGCAGGAGATGACCTGCATCCACCCGGAGGCGGAGCAGATGATCTGGAATCTGTCACGGCAGCTCGGTCAAGTCGGCGGCAAGAAAACCTACGGCTATCTGCCAAAGCCCATGAAAAAGCTGGTGGACGAGATCGTCGACCAAATGGCGCGTCTGCCTACTGTGGATGCGTGCTACCAGACATGGTGGGAACTGCAATGTCAGGTGGAGGACTACTACTCTGAGGGGAAGAGACGTCTGCGCCCGCTGCTGTCCCAACAGAAGGAGTTCCGCCAGATCAAGAGCGCGGTGATCAAAGAAGCGGAGCATATTCGCATGAACAGAATTTCCTTCGAGGACGAGGAAATGCAGGATGACGGCGAGCGGATCAGCACCTATGACATGAGCTATGCGTGTCAGGATCTGCAGAGCGTGGCGAACGATGAGAGTTACCCTCTGGAGGAACGGGACGAGGCGGCGGAGCAGTTGGAGCAGCTTGCGGATGCAGGCGACGCCTACGCGCAGTACATCATCGGCACGGCGTACCGCGACGGCGGACTGCTGATACCCGACACGGTCAAAGCGCAAAAGCTGTTGGAACGCGCGGCCGAGCAGGACTTGGACGCGGCACAGTACGCCCTCGGCAAGCCGTATCTCTCCGATGATTCCGACGTTCACGATCCTGCCAAGGGCATCTATTGGCTGAAACGCTCGGCGGACAACGGCAACGATTTCGCCGCCTACCGGCTGGGCAAGGAGTATCTCAGCGGCAAAAATACGATAAAAGATGCCGAAACAGCAGTGTCATATTTGCGGCAGGCCGCGGATAACGGCAGCGCCTACGCCCAATACCTGTTGGGCAAGCTGTACCTCATGGGAGAGGGTATTCCAAAGGATAAGGAAGCCGCACAATACTGGTTTTCCGTGGCGGAGCAGAACGGCCATGCTTACGCCGGATATTTTCTCGACCGCATGGAACGGCAGGAGGATTTGCCGCCGCCCAACATCCTGCTATCTGCCACCCGGCTGCTCTACCACATGGGCAATATCTTCCGGGACAACGCCCCGGCTCCCGCTGCCGCGGGCATCCAGATCGACCACAAACACCTACAACGCCTGCGAGAAAAGAAGATGGCCATGGGCCATAAGTGGAACGACCACGAGAATGAGCAGAGCCACGGCATGGGCGGTATGAGCGGCATGTAAGAGGCGCATAGTTTGCGCTGCTGGAAACAATGAAAAGATAATTTCAAAAACAGTAGCTTTCCGCGCTAAGTTGTGGTATGTGTGTTTGCTGCCAGGAAAGGAGCTGATTCAATGGCAAAGAAACGCGCTAACGGCGAGGGCAATATCCGCAAGCGGTCAGACGGCCGCTGGGAAGGTCGCTACACCGCAGGATATAACGCAGAAACCGGCAAGCGCATCATCAAAAATGTCCTCGGTAAGACGCAAGCGGAGTGCAAGGCAAAGCTGGCCGCTGCTATGGAGGCCACAAAGGGCGTCGACGTCAGCCGTGCCGACGAATACACCGTGGCCACATGGTTGCGGAGCTGGTACGACATCTACGCCAAGCCAAATGTCCGCGTCGCCACGGCGGATCGCTATCACTTGATGATCGAGCAGTACACCATTCCGCGTATCGGCAATATCAAGCTCACCAAGCTGACCGCCCACGATCTGCAAAAGCTCTACAAGGAGCTGATGGAGAGTGGCCGTACCAACCGCAAAAGCGGTCACGGCAACCCCGGGCTCAGCAGCACCACCGTCCGCAGTCTGCACCTGATGCTCCACAATGCCCTGAACCGCGCCGTAAAAGAACGCCTGATCCTTCGCAACCCCACCGAGGACTGCATCGCACCGAAGGTGCAAAAAATCGAAATGCAGATTTTGCCGCCAGAGCATATCAAGACCTACCTCGACGCCGCGGACAAGCGGGGGCTGCTCCCCATGTTCTATCTGGAGCTGGTCACGGGACTGCGCAAGGGAGAGATCACGGCGCTTCTCTGGAGCGACCTCGACACCCAAAATAAAACCATCTCCGTCAGCAAGCAGTATGTGAAAAATCCAAACGGAGAACTGACCTTGTCCCGTCCTAAGACGGAAACATCGGTCAGAAAAGTCAGCATTCCACAGGAGGCTGTTGACCTGCTGGTTGCCGAACACAAAAAGCATCCCGACAACCCGTATATGTTCCCGTCACCGGCGACAGGGGAGATGTACTACCCCGATTCCGTCGTAAACCTGCACAAGAAGATACTGAAAGACGCCGGGCTGCCGCACATACGCTTTCACGATCTCAGACACACATTTGCCACGTTAGCCCTGCAAAACGGCGTGGACGTCAAAACCGTCAGCAGCATGCTGGGACACTACGATGCGGGCTTCACTCTCCGCACCTACACCCACGCCACCCGCCAGAAGCAGGACGAGGCCGCCCAGACCATGGGCAGCTTTATGGCGCAGGTGATGTGAGTCAATCTAAAAGAGATGAGCGGACGGAATATCCGTCCGCTCATCTTTTGCCCTTTCCGCGCATTTCCGCGTGTGGGTCACGGTGTGGGTCAGGCAGTTGCCCCACATTTTGACCCACACTTCTTTCAACATTTTTACAGCAAAAAAGCACCGAAAACCGAAGTTTTCGATGCTTTTTGGAGCTGCTGGGCGGATTCGAACCGCCGACCTCATCCTTACCAAGGATGCGCTCTACCTACTGAGCTACAGCAGCATATTGGCGACCAAGAAGGGGCTCGAACCCTCGACCTCCAGCGTGACAGGCTGGCGTTCTAACCAACTGAACTACTTGGCCTTATCGCGCTCTCGCGAACTCAAGCTTGCTTATTATAGCAAGTGCGGTGGCAAATGTCAACACCCATTTCCCGATTTTCTTGCAAAAATTTCGGCGCCGGGCGGCAGGCAGGTCTGCCGCCCGGCTTTTCTCACAGCTCCCGCCCTTCGAACCACTTCACGGACAGCGCCCAGCTGCCGATGAACACTGCCAGCGAGATGGCCGTAGTCGCCAGCGGAGACAGCGTGGCCGGCGCGCCGGACTCCTTGGACAGGTTTACCAGCAGCGCACAGACCCCCGCCACGACCATCAGCATGACGATATACACCACGCGCCCCTTGGTGGCGCCCAGCTTGTAGGTGGTGGGCAGCATGACCGAGGGGACGATCAGTCCCACCGGAGCCATCATCGCCAGAAACGGCATGGCCGCCACGGTATCGTGCCGCAGCAGCACCACCGGCACCGCCAGCAGGCAGACTGCCGCCGCCGTGACAAGGCAGGTGATGTACTTGACCGTCACGATCTGCCGCCGGGTCACGGGCAGAGTATCGCAGTAGGTCAGCCAGCCGCTCTTTTCATCGTCGCCGATCAGCGACGCCGGCAGCGTCCCGGCGAAGAATATGGGATACAGCATCCACACCGCGCCACCGCTGCTGTCCGTGGACTGGTACAGGGCGAGCCCCAGAAAAATCACCAGCATCAGCAGATACGTCTTGCCGAAGTGCCACAGGCTCCGCGCCTCCTTATAAAACAATCCCTTCATCTCACGCCTCCTTTGCCATGAACACGAACAGATCCTCGATGTTCACCTGTCCCAGCGCCATACCGGCGGGCACGGCGCTGCGCCGCACCAGATACTCCGTGCCATAGGGCGTGGCGTGCCGTCCGCACACCGCCGCCGGAGCGATACCGTCCGTACCGCCCCGCAGAATGCCGTATTCCTCCGTCAGCCGATCCTTCTCTTCGCACAGCAGCAGCCGCCCTTTGTGCAGAAACGCGATGTAGTCGCATATCTTCTCCAGATCGCTGACGATGTGGCTGGAGATCAGCACGGCGTGCTCCTCGTCCCGGGTGAAGTCCGCGAAGATGGTCAGTATCTCGTCCCGCACCACCGGGTCAAGCCCGCTGGTGGCCTCGTCCAGCAGCAGCAGCTTCGGCTGATGGCTCATCGCCGCCGCCAGCCCCAGCTTCATCTTCATGCCCCGTGAAAAGTCCCTGAAGGGCTTATCCTCCGGCAGTGCCAGCCGCCGCAGATAGCCCCGGTACACCTCCGGCTGCCAGCGGGCGAAGATGCCCGCCATCATGCGGCCGATCTGCCGGGCGGTCATGTACTCCGGCAGCCCTACCTCGTCCAGCACCGCGCCGATGTCCTCCCGCTCCAACGGGGTCAGCGCCCGGTTGTCCTTGCCGTAAACGGCGACGGTGCCCCCGTCCCGGCTGAGAGCGTTCAGGATCAGCCGTATGGTGGTGGACTTGCCCGCGCCGTTCTCGCCGATCAGTCCCATGATGCAGCCGGCGGGCAGCGTCAGGTCAAGCCCCTGCAAGGCAAAATCGCCCCGCCGCTTCGTCAGGCCGCGTATCTCCAATGCGTTCATTCTGCTTCCTCCTTCTGCAAGCGCCACATGTCGTCCAGCTCCTGCTCCGTCAGGCGGCAGGCGTTGGCCAGCCGCCGTATCTCCTGCATGTGGCTCTCTATTTTCCTGAGATTTTCCTCCCGCAGCAGCTCCGTGCTGCGCTCCGCCACGAAGCAGCCCTTGCCGGGCAGGGTGTAGATAAATCCCTCGTTTTCCAGTTCGTCATAGGCGCGTTTGGTGGTGATGACGCTGATGCGCAGATCCTTGGCCAGCGCCCGTATGCTGGGCAGCGCCTCGCCCTCGGCCACCTGTCCGGACAGGATGGCGTCCTTGATCTGGCTGTAGATCTGGTCGTAGATGGGCGCGCCGCTGCGGTTGTCGATGTATAGCTGCATAAGAGGCCTCCTTGTGCAAACTGTATATGTACAGTATACACAGTTAATTCGGATTGTCAACAGAAATTTTTTGTGGTAAAATAGCCGGCAGAAACGCAGTACACGCAAAGGAGTCTTTCATGCACATCGGAAACGTAGAGATCAACTCCCAGCTGTATCTGGCGCCTATGGCCGGCGTCACCGACATGGCCTTCCGCCAGATATGCCGCGAGCTGGGCGCCGGTATGAGCTGCACGGAGCTGGTCAGCGCCAAGGCGCTGTGCTATCAGGATAAAAAGAGCCGCGGCCTGCTGAAGCTGGCGCCCAACGAGCGTCCCGCCGCCGCCCAGATCTTCGGCAGCGACATCCCCTGCATGGCCGAGGCCGCCGTCATCGCGGCGGAGGTGTCCGGCGCGGACATCATCGACATCAACATGGGCTGCCCGGTGGGAAAGGTGGTGGCCAACGGCGACGGCTCCGCCCTGATGCGCGACCCGGAGAAGGCGGCGCGCCTGGCCGAGGCCGTGGTCAAGGCCAGCCCCGTGCCCGTGACGGTGAAAATGCGCCGGGGCTGGGACAAGGGCAGCATCAACGCGGTAGAGCTGGCAAAAATGCTGGAGCAGGCAGGCGTCAGCGCCATCGCCGTCCACGGCCGCACCCGCGCCCAGATGTACAGCGGGCAGGCGGACTGGGTCACCATCCGGCAGGTGAAGGAGGCGGTGTCCGTGCCGGTCATCGCCAACGGCGACATCTTCGCCCCGGAGGACGCGGTACGCATCCTGCAATTCACCGGCGCGGACATGGCCATGATCGGCCGGGGCTGCTTCGGCAATCCGTGGCTGTTCCAGCAGGCGCAGGCCGCGCTGGAGGGCAGACCCATCCCGCCCCTGCCGCCGCTGCGTGAGCGGTGGGACACCGCCGTGCGGCAGATCCAGCTGGCGGTGGAGGACAAGGGCGAGCACATCGCCCTGCTGGAAGCCCGCAAGCAGCTGTGCTGGTATCTCAAGGGCGTGAGCCACGCCAACTACTACAAAGAACAGATCGTCCGCCTCACCACACTGGAGGAGCTGTACCGGGTGGCGGAGGGAGTAAAGAGGGATCTTACATGAACAACGAACAGGAACTGATCCGCCGCGCCCAGCGGGGCGACGGCGAGGCCTTCCGCCAGCTGGTGGAGGCCTACCAGACGCAGGTGTACCGGCTGGCGCTGCGCATGTGCGGCGAGTCCGCCGCCGACGATGTGACGCAGGAGGCGTTTCTGGCGGCGTGGCGCGCCCTGCCGGATTTCCGCGGCGACTGCCGCTTCTCCACGTGGCTGTACCGCCTGACCACCAACGCGGGCATTGACTGGCTCCGCCGGGAGAAGCGCTACCGCAGCACCGACGATGTCACCGAGCTGGAGCTGCCGGACGACGCGCCGTCGCCCCAGGAGCAGGCCGAGCAGTCGGAGACGCAGTCCGCCGTCCGCCGGGCGCTGTCCCGGCTGTCGGAGGAGCACCGGCAGGTGCTGCTGCTGCGGTACATGCAGGAGCTGGATTACGGCGAGATCGCCGCGGCGCTGGACGTCAGCGAGGGCACGGTGAAATCCCGCATCAACCGCGCCAAGGGGCGGCTGCGTGAATTGCTGGCTCCCGGCGGGAACCTTTCCGCCGCCGGCTTCGTCTTACCATCAGAGAATAACGAGAGGAGGGAGCAGCCGTGACACAGCAGCCCTTTGACCCCATGGATAAACTGCTTCGTGAAGCGCTGGAGAGCGACGCGCTGCCGCCCGCCGATCTCACCGACCGCATCATGGCGCAGGTGGCGGCCACGCCCCAGAACGCCGCCAGGCGCAAAAAGAACCCCTATTGGAAGTGGATGGTATCCGCCGCCGCCTGCCTGGTGGTGGCCGCAGCCGCCATTCCGCTGGCGCTGAACAGCCGCTCCCGGCAGGACGCTATGAGCGACATGGCCACCGCGGATGCCGCCGTGGATGACAGCCACGAGGAGGATATGGTCACATCCGCAGTCCCCGGCAGCGATACCTGCGACATGCAGGAAAACCGTGCCGGCGAGGAGTCCAAGAAGGAAAGCGCCCACGACCAGCCCTACGACCCCATGGACACCGCGCTGGACAGCGCCGCCCGGCTGCTCCATCAGCAGGGCTATGTGCTGGAGGTGACGGTGCGGGGCGATACCGCCGTGCAGGTGACTGCCAGCGATGGCAGCGGCCATCCCTGCGAGGATAACAGCATCATAGAAAACGCCATGACCGCCGCCGGCTTCACCGCCTCCGACGACTGGTATGTACTGACACAGGAGGAAAACCAGTGAAGATTCGCACCAGACAACTGACACTGGCGGCGCTGACCGCCGCCGCATACGCCGTCCTCAGCTATTTCGGCTCCATTTTCGGCATCACCTACGGCCCCATCCAGTGCCGCTTTTCCGAGGCGCTGTGCGTCCTGCCCTTCTTCCTGCCGGAGACGGCGTGGGGTCTGGGCGTGGGCTGCCTGATCGCCAACCTGCTCAGCCCCTACGGGGTGCTGGACATCGTGGTCGGCTCCGCCGCCACGCTGCTGGCCGCCCTGCTGACCGCCCGGTGCAAAAAAATGTGGCTGGCGCCCCTGCCGCCGGTGCTGGCCAACACCGTCCTCATCGGGCTGGTGCTGGCCTATGAGCAGGCGGGCACCTCCGCCGCCTTCTGGCCTACCTACGGCTTCAACGCCCTGACCGTGGGTCTGGGCGAGGTGGTGGCCTGCTACGGGCTGGGCATGCTGCTTCTGTGGCGGCTGAGCAAGAGCACCGCCCTGCAGAACTATCTGAAGAACCGCTGACACGAGCGCCCTCCGGCATCCGCCGGAGGGCGCTTTGGCTGCGAAACGCCTCGTGCAGCCATCCCCGTTTTCCGCTCTTTACAAACAGCCGTTTTTTGGTATAATAAAAAGGCTAAGGAAATTTGCAGACGCAAGGAGAGACGATATATGGCAGTCATCGAATACGACGAGTATAAGCAGAAGCTGCTGGCGCTGGAGCCGACGCTGGGCGAGCTGGAAAAGGCGCTGGGCATCCCCAAGGCGCGGGAGGAGCTGGCGCAGCTGCAAAAGGAGACGGAGCAGGAGGGCTTCTGGAACGATCTGGAGCGGAGCCAGCAGGTGAGCCGTCAGGTGAAGCGGCTGGAGAACAAGATCAAGAAGCACGACAAGCTGGTCAGCGAGTGGGAGGACACCCTGACCCTGTGCGAGATGGCGCAGGAGGAGGACGATCCCAGCCAGCTGGAGGAGGTCACCAACGGCTACGAGACGCTGGAAAAGGAGATCAGCGAGCGCCGTCTGGCGGCGCTGCTCAGCGGCGAATATGACGCCAACAACGCCATCCTCACCTTCCACGCCGGCGCCGGCGGTACCGAGGCGCAGGACTGGACGGAGATGCTCTACCGCATGTACACCCGCTGGGCGGAGCGCCACGGCTACACCTATCAGCTGATGGACTACGAGGCCGGTGACGAGGCGGGCATCAAGTCCGCCACCATCCTCATCGAGGGCGAGAACGCCTACGGCTACCTCAAGAGCGAGAACGGCGTACACCGGCTGGTGCGCGTCAGCCCCTTCGACGCCAACGCCCGGCGGCAGACCAGCTTCGCCGCGCTGGAGGTCATGCCGGAGCTGGACGACGACAGCGAGATCGAGATCCGTCCGGAGGACATCGAAATGCAGGCCTGCCGTTCCAGCGGTGCAGGCGGCCAGCACATCAACAAGACCTCCTCCGCCGTCCGCCTGACCCACCTGCCCACGGGCATCGTGGTGTTCTGCCAGACGGAGCGCAGCCAGTTCCAGAACCGCGACAACGCCATGAAGATGCTGCGGGCGAAGCTGGCGGAGCTGAAGCTGCAGCAGCACGCAGAGAAGATCAGCGACCTGAAGGGCGTGCAGATGAAGATCGAGTGGGGCAGCCAGATCCGCTCCTATGTGTTCATGCCCTACACGCTGGCCAAGGACACCCGCACCGGCTACGAGATGGGCAACATCCAGGCGGTGATGGACGGCGACATCGACGGGTTCATCAACGCGTACCTCACCGCCGCCGCCAACGGCGAGATCAAAAAGTAAACGAAAAGAAGCACCGCAAGGTGCTTCTTTTTTTCCTCCCCCGTCTCCCCTGTCGGTCATCAGCAGAGTGTATCCAGATTTTCGGTGAACAGCTTGTCGTTGACCTCGAAAAGTGTCATGTGGTGGCTGAGGGCGAAGATGATGATGGCGTCCCGCCGGTCGTGGGAGTACAGCGGCGCGTGGCGCGCCTGCTGCAAAAGGGACTGCGCCTCGTCCACCGTGGCGCCCAGCCCGAAGCACAGGCACAGCAGGCGGCTGCGGGACGGAAAGCGGCGGCCGGAGAACAGCTGGTGCAGATAGACCTCGCTGATGCCGGACTGCTTGGCCAGCTGCGCCTTGGACATGCCCTTTTCGTCAAAAATGCGCTGGATGGCCTCCTGCAGAGGGACGTCACGAAAGCTGGCGTCGTTTTCCGTCAGGAAGCGATCCAGATTGTTGGTGCTCATCAGTTCCTGCTGGAGGGTATCTGTGTTTTTCTCGTTCATTCCGTAATTACACCTTTACAACAATATGCGATATCATGTAATATAATAGTAAATTTTTAAGAGAAAAACAATATGCTGGCTGCATAGCTTTTGGGGAAAATCGCTATCGGGAAAGGGGAAAGTTTCCGTGTACGACACTTTTTTACGGGATGTGGAGACATATTTTGAGGAGGTGCGGCTGCTGAAGCGGGGCGCGCGGGGCAGCGTGACGCTGCTGCGGCACCGCAGCACCGGCAAGCGCTACATATTCCGCCGCTTCACCGGCAGCGCCGAGGTGTACCGCAAGCTGCTGACGGTGGACTGCCCGTATCTGCCCCGCATCGAGGAGGTGGCGGAGCGGGACGGACAGGTGGCCGTGCTGGAGGAATATGTGCAGGGCGACACCCTGACATTCCTGCTGGAGGGCGGCGTGCTCTCGTGGCCGGAGGCCAGACGGGTGACGGAGGACGTGTGCGCGGCGCTGTGGGTACTGCACTCGCTGGGCGCGGTGCATCGGGACGTGAAGGACAGCAACGTGATCCTGCGGGGCGATCAGGCGGTGCTCATCGACTTTGACGCCAGCCGGATCATCAAGCCCGAGGGCACGGCGGACACGGTGGTGCTGGGCACCACCGGCTACGCCGCGCCGGAGCAGTTCGGCCTGTCCCAGACGGACGGCCGGGCGGACATCTATTCGCTGGGCGTGCTGCTGAATGTGATGCTCACCGGGCAGCATCCCTCCCGGCAGCTGGCGGCGGGTCACGCCGGGCGGGTGGTGCAGCGCTGCACCATGACCAGCCCGGAGCAGCGGTATCACTCGGTGCAGGAGCTGCGGGAGGCGCTGTGACGGACATGACGAAAACGGATAAGAAATGCCCCCACTGCGGCGCGCCGCTGGCGCAGGACGCATCCTTCTGTCCCCACTGCACCGCTACGCTGGCGCAGCGGCGGGTCATCGCCATGCCCCACGCCGGACACCGGCGGAGCCGCTGGCTGCTGCTGGCGGCGGTCATCGCAGCGGCTGCCGCCGTGGTGCTGTGGCTGAGCAGGCCGGGCGACACGCCGCCGGAGGACGCGGCGGACAAGGAAGATGCGGCGCAGGCCGCCGATCCCTATCTGGCCGCCTGCCAGACCTACTACACCGGCGCGGACGGGCGGGAGTACCATGTGTTCACGGCTGTGACGCCGTCCATCGAGGGCCGTACCGACCCGGTGGGGTATCGCTCGGAGCTGATCCCGGCGGGCGGAACGGTGGACTTCCCCGCCACCGTCATGGTGGAGGACGCCGTGACCCAGGACTACGCAGCGGAGGATTTCGCCGCGCTGCTGGACAGCTGGGACGTGTCCGTCACCGCGCCGGAGGGCGTGAGCCGGGTGAAGCTGTGGGACGCGGAGGAGGAAACACCGGAGTCCCCGGCGCTGCTGTACCGGCGGCTGCGTGCGGATCCCACCTGCACCCACAACGAGGTGGTCTGGACGCTGCGCATGAAGAGCGGCGACGTGCTGCACCTGACCATGACCGTGGAATTTGAGGAGCAGCAGGCGCTGCGCATCACGCCGGAGGACGCGCCGCTGGAAACGGCGCAGGAGCTGCAGACGCTGCTGGATCGGCTGGCGGAGGAGTACGACGCGGACACGTCCATCACGGTGGAGCTGCCGGACGTGACCTATGACGCGCCGGTGTCGGTGGGCTGCGCGGTCACGCTGAAGGGCAGCGGCACCGCCTTCGCCGCGCCGGTGACGGTGACGCCCCTGAGCGACACGGAGCGGTGCCACGCCTACGTCCGCTTTTCGGAGGTCAGCTTTGAGGGGGATGGAAGCGGAACCGGCGTGACCGCCAGAGCGCCCACCTATCTGGAGAACTGCCGCGTGACCGGCTGGGACGTGGGCGCGCTGGCCGTGAACGGCGGCTGGGTCTATCTCCACGGCGGGTATATCGGCGGCAACGGGGTGGGCGCGCGGTACGACTCCGCGTACAGCAACTCCTATACATATACCATCAGGCGCATCGACTTTTTGAACAACACCACGGCGCTGGAGCTTCTGTGCCTGCCGCCGAACTCCTATGCGGCGCTGGATGACTGCCGCTTCCGGGGCAACGGAACGGATGTATACAACCCCGGCGGCTACCGCATCGAGGTGAACAACGGCACGGAGGTGGCGCTGTCAGCCGGCAGGGACGCCGCGGCCTGACGGACAGAGGTGCGCCCATGCCGCGCCGCACAGACCGGAGCAGAACGCTTGACCCGCAGGGAAAAATATGCTAATGTAACAGCCGTTGGATTTTTCGCCCTGTAAGGGCTGTGCGAGGTGTCTATGAAGCTGTTGCAATGGTGCAAGGCCAACGCCATGCCGGTGATCGCGGTGCTGGCGGCGGCGGTGACGGCGGTGTTTGTGCCGCCGGATGCGGACTATCTGGGCTATTACGACGTAAAAACGTTGTCCTGCCTGCTGTGCGTGCTGGCGGTGGTGGGCGCTCTGCGGGGCATAGGACTGTTCCCCCTGCTGGCGCAGAAGCTGGTGCAGGTGTTCCACACCACCCGGGGCGCGGTGACGGCGCTGGTGTCCATCACGCTGGCGGGCTCCATGCTGCTGACCAACGACACGGCGCTGCTGACGTTTCTGCCCCTGAGCTGGTTCGTGCTGGAGAGCACAGGCCAGACGAAATGGACGGCGCTGACGTTCATCCTGCAAAACTGCGCCGCCAATCTGGGCGGTATGCTGACGCCCTTCGGCAATCCCCAGAACCTGTATCTGTTCAATTACTACAACGTCCCCAACAGGGAGTTCCTGACCATCATGCTGCCGCCGTTCCTGCTGTCCACGGTGCTGATTTTGCTGTGCTGCCTGCTCCTGCCGCGGGAGAGCCTGACCGTTCCCCGGCAGGAGACGCTGCCGGACAAGCGCCGCGCCGTGATATACGGCGTGCTGTTCTGCGTGGCGGTGGCTATGGTGCTGCGGGGCATCCCCTACTGGCTGGGGCTGCCGGTCATCGCGGCGGCGCTGCTGGTGCTGGATCGCCGGGCGCTGCTGGGCGTGGATTGGGGACTGCTGGTGACATTCGCGGCGTTCTTCACCTTCTCCGGCAACATGGCGCGGATCGAGCCGGTGCGTCAGCTGTTCCGCCAGCTGCTGACCCACGGGGTCATGCCGGTGGCGGCGCTGACCAGTCAGGTCATCAGCAACGTGCCGGCGGCCATCCTGCTGAGCCGGTTCACCGATGACTATCAGGGGCTGCTGGTGGGCGTGAACATCGGCGGCGCGGGGACGCTGGTGGCGTCGCTGGCCAGCCTCATCACCTTCCGGGAGTACACAAAGCACGTCAAGGGGCAGACGGGGCGGTTCATGGGGCTGTTCTCCGCCATCAGCTTCGGCTTTCTGGCCATCCTGCTGGCAGCCATGACGCTCTGGATGCAGGCCGGTCAGCTCTTGGGCGGCACCGCACAATGAAAGCTGCGGCGCTTTGCGGAAATTCTGCGCTCTTGTCCCATTATGCGGTATTGCCCTTGACATTTTCGCGCAGAGAGATATAATCCGTACAGCAGACGCTCAGACGCAGCACAGACCGGAAAACGGCCTGTACTGCGTCTGTTATCTTCTGACGCAGACCGCAAAAACCACAGGGAAAAGGAGAAACCATGAAGCATTGCAAAAAGTTGACCTTGCTGCTGATCGCAGCCCTACTGCTGGCCACCGCCCTTATGACGGGCTGCACCGGCCTTACCCCGGCGCAGGACGCGCCTGCGGATACCAAAAAGGAGGGCATATACGTCAGGCTGGAGCGTGACGATGCCTACGCCGTCTATCTGAACAGCGACAGCTTTACAAAGGTGTGCGAAAACGCCGACGGCACGCCGCTGAAGTCCGGTGAATGGATCTTCGCGGGCGAGGATATCGCAAAGCTGTCGCGGGAGGAGAACCGCTCCGTGCTCTTCACCGTCGGCGCCAGCGGATCGGACGATACGCTGCTGGAGGAGGCATCCTTCTTCTACGATATTGCAAAGGGGACGCTGTATGTGACCGTCGGCGCAGAGGGCGTGACCTGCTCCACCTCCGGCGAACCGGACGCTATGGCGGACGTGCCGCCGGTGCTGAAGCTGGCCATTCTGGACGAGATCGACGAGACGGTGACGGTGGGCGTGTCCGGCTCATCGCTGCGCGCGGTGCAGGCCGCCGTCCAGCTGATCGACTGGGGCGTGAACACCGGCCTCGGCGCGGATGAGATCGGCGAAGCTGCCTCCACATGGCTGGCCGCCAAAAACGACGGACTGACCGAGTATCTGCAAAAGCTGGAGATGGTGGACGACGCCTACCAGAAGCTGCTGACGGACGAAGCCCGCGACATGCTGGACAGCGCTGGCTGCGCAGGTGTGGAGATCACCTGGGGCAGCCAGCCCATCGAGCCCATCGAGGCCATCATGCAGGCCGCCGGCCTGCGGTAAGCAAGCCCGCCCCGGACGGCTTCCATCCGAAAAACACACAGTCCCCCGGCCTTTCGCCGGGGGACTGCGCTTATTCAATCGTATATGATCTCATCAACGGCGTGGATGGCAGGCTCGTCGCAGTCGTCGTAGCACTTCGGCACATCGCTGCCGCCGTCCACCGGCTCCTCGAATTCCAGCGCGTCGAGGAAGGCCTTCGTCTCCACGGCGAAGTCGGGGACACTGAGGGAAAGGGAGACGGTTTTTCCGTTGGCGTTCATGTGTATCTCAATGTCAAGGTTGGTGCTGCTGTACATACCGCCGCGCAGGGGGTCGATGGGTGCGCGGCTGTTGGCGGCGTCCGCCAGCGCATGGGACACCAGATCCTGCGCCTGCTGGCGGGTCAGATCCGCAAACGCGCCGGTCTCGTACTGGCTGACGTAGCCGCCCGCCACGTTGCTCACGCCGCCATATTTCCGCAGGGCATCCAGACCCATAAGGGATTCCCGGCAGTCGGTGCGGTTCACCAGCTGGGTCAGCAGCCGGTGGATATCGGAGCCGTTGACGATCGATACGCTCCACTCACGACGCAGACTCGTGCCGTTCCGCAGCTGGTAGTCCACACCCACATAGCAGGTGGTCGGGCCGCCCTCCGTGTCCAGATAGGTTCGGTTCTCCAGCCTTTCGCCTGTCTCATCGTACTGCTCCAGAATGGCGCGGTGGAGGGAGATCACGCTCTCCACCGCTGCGGGATCGTCGGTGGTGAAATCCGCATAGCTGGCGTTGAAGCGGACGGAGGTCACGTCCTCCGCGTCCGGGACGCGGTGCTGATAGCCGGTGATGTCCAGCTTGATGCACAGCGTCACCGCCAGCAGGGTCAGCACCAGCGCCAGCGTTTCCACCCACCAGCGGCTGGTGAAAATGCGGAATTTCTATTTCAGCAGCATCTGGGCGGCGAAGAAGCAGATCACGCCCATGACCAGCTGGCAGATCAGTAGACCGGCAAAGCTGCTGCTGCCCAGTATCACATAGTTCAGGAACAGGCCCAGACCCCAGCCGCCGCACAGACCGATACTCCACCGGGCGATGGGCTGCAGCCACCGGAAGGACATAGCGTCGCCGGCCGTCTCGCTGGGGCGCTTTTTATACAGCCACCACACCAGCGCCAGCAGTGCGATGCCCACCGCGGCGTAGATGATACAGGTGGAGAAGGCGGAGGCCGGCAGCTGGAAGCGGTGATAGGTTTGGGTGCCGATGGGCTCGCGGAACTGCACTTCGACGGGCTGGGCGCCGCCGTTGGCCACGGCATCCCAGATCCGACCCACCGGTGTCAGCCAGGTGATGAACTCCGGAATGTCGCTGCTGCTGTAGCCGAAGTAAAACATCTGCGTCATCGTGCTTATCACCGCGTACAGCAGGAGGGCGACGACGTTCATCGCGCCGTAGAGCACCGGCACCGCCAGCAGCCATCCCGTGACCATGGCGCACAGGGAGCCGAGCGCGAAGAAGAACAGCGCCATCAGCTCCGTCAGCAGCAGCCACGTGCCCAGCGCCGTCCAGTCCACGTAGGAGAAACCGGCGCTGCACAGAGCGGTCAGCAGGAAGATCAGCACGTTCCCCGCCGTCAGCGCTCCCAGCACAGAGAGGGTGTGGGAGAAAAATGCCTGTGTCCGTGTCACCGGCAGGGCGTGCATCAGCCCCACGGTGCGGCCGGACATCAGGTACGACCACACCGCCATGGCCGCAAAGCAGCCGAACAGCAGGGACATGACCACGGCGGCGGGTATGGACCGGATGATGACGTTGTGCTGCTGCAGCTGCAGCACGGTCATGATGCCATCCGCTACGCCGTCGCACTCCCGGCTCGCCGACAGTATCTGCATGGGAAGGATCACCACCCACACGGCCACATACAAAAACAGCAGCGGCCAGTAGCGCTTTATATCGCTGCGCAGCAGCGCGGCGTTACAGAAGGATGTCTTTCGCGGCATAATCCACACCTCCCAGTTCGTAAATGAATATCTCCTCCAGCGTCAGCGGGATGGATTCCAGCAGCACCGGCTCGGTGATCTGCATCCGGCGCATGATCTCCCGGCTGCTGCCCCGGATGATATAGGTGTACACCCGCCCCACATGGCTGCGGTGCAGGATGTTCAGCTCCGCCGGCAGCGGCGGCTCCGTCACGCCCTGATAGGCCACCTGCAGCTTCACCGTGTTGTCCTGCAGATCGCTGAGACTGCGCTCCAGCAGCACCTTGCCGTGGTTCAGGATGCCCACATGGTCGCACACGTCCTCCAGCTCCCGCAGGTTGTGGCTGGACACCAGCACCGTAGTGCCCCGCTCGGCCACATCGCCCAGAAGCAGCGACCATACCTGCCGCCGCATCACCGGGTCAAGGCCGTCCACCGGCTCGTCCAGAATGAGATACTCCGGCATGCAGCACACCGTCAGCCAGAAAGCCGCCTGCTTCTGCATACCCTTGGACATGCGGCGCAGCATCAGCTTTTCGTCCAGCGGGAACACCTCCTTCAGCTTTTGGTAGCGCTCCCAGCTGAAGGCGGGATACAGCCCTGCATAGAACCTTGCCATCTCCCGGATGCCGCTCTGGGGGAAATAGTACCAGTCGTCGCCGATGACGGCCATGCGCCGCTTCACGGCGGTGTTCTCATACACCGGCTGGCCGTCCACCAGCACGTCGCCGCTGTCCTGCCGGTAGATGCCCGCCAGATGGCGGATGATGGTGGACTTGCCCGCACCGTTGGGGCCCACCAGCCCGTACACCGCGCCGTGGGGCACCGTCATGGTCAGGCCGTCCAGCGCCCGGAAGCCGTCAAAGCTCTTGACGACGTTTTTTACCTCGATCATACCTCATCTCCTCCTTCCCATAGTGCCAGCAGCTGCTCCCGTGTGCAGCCGAGGCTTTTCAGCTCCTCCACCAGCGGCCGCAGCTGCTGCGTCAGCTCCGCTATGCGCCGGGCGTGCTCGCCGTCTCCGGCGGAGACAAAGCTCCCCTTGCCCGCCACGGAGTAAATGTACCCCTCCGCTTCCAGCTCCGCGTAAGCCCGCTGGATGGTGTTGGGGTTGATGGCCAGCTGTGTGGCCAGACTCCGCACCGACGGCAGCTTTTCGTCCGGCTCCAGCAGTCCCGTCAGCATCATGCGCCGCAGACTGTCCTTCACCTGCTGGTACAGGGGACGGCTGTCCCGGTAATCCAGCACGATCATGTGCCCCACGCTCCTTTCCGTGTCAAGTGTATTATGCGTGTTAGTACAGTTAGCATAACATGCGTCTTAGCACCTGTCAAGGAAAATTTTACTTTCCATCTCCGGCGTTTCGTAGTATAATGGCTCCAAATAATCACCCGAAGGAGGGTTTTGATATGCGTATCACCGTAAAGGTCGGCACCTCCACGCTGGCGCACGCCACCGGGCGGCTGAATATCCAGCGGATGGAGGCGCTGTGCAAGGTGCTCAGTGACCTGAAAAATGCCGGGCACGAGATCATTCTGGTGTCCTCCGGCGCCATCGGCATGGGCGTGGGCAAGCTGAATCTGCCCGGCCGCCCGGCGGACATGCCCACCAAGCAGGCAGCCGCCGCCGTGGGTCAGTGCGAGCTGATGTACACCTACGACAAGCTGTTCAATGAATACAACCACACGGTGGCGCAGGTGCTGCTCACCGGCGAGGATGTCCGCAGCGAGCAGCGCAGCCGCAACATGCGCAACACCATTTTCCGGCTGCTGGAGCTGGGCGCGCTGCCCGTTATCAACGAGAACGACACCGTGGCCACCGACGAGGTGGGCGTGGAGAACACCATCGGCGAGAACGACACCCTGTCCGCGATCGTAGCGGCGGCGGTGCACGCCGACCTGCTGATCCTGCTCAGCGATATCGACGGTTTGTACGACGGCGACCCCCACAGGGATGCCGGCGCCCACCTGATCCCCACCGTCCCCGCCGTGGACGAGCACATTCTGGCTCTGGGCGGCGGCAGCGGCAGCAGTCTGGGCACCGGCGGCATGGCCACCAAGCTGAAGGCGGCGCAGATCGTCACCGCCGCCGGCTGTGAAATGGTCATCGCCAACGGCAGCAAGCCCGCCCTTCTGTACGACATCGTGGACGGGAAGCCTGTGGGCACCCGATTTCTGGCAAAGGAGCGCTGAATCATGACCACCCTTGACATTCTGAAAAAGACCCGCGCCGCCCGGAGCAGCCTGGCCGCGCTGGACGAGACGGCCAAGAATCGCATCCTGCTGGCCATGGCGGAGGCACTTATGGCCGCCGAGGATGACATTCTGGCGGAAAATGACGCCGATATGACCGCCGCCCGCGGCCATATCAACGACGTGATGCTGGATCGCCTGCGGCTGGATCACGACCGTCTGGCGGGTATGGCCGAGGGCGTCCGCGCCATCGCCGCCCTGCCCGACCACACCGGCCGCGTTCTCTCGGAGGTGCGCCGTCCCAACGGCCTTGTGGTGCGGAAGGTGCAGGTGCCGCTGGGGCTGGTGTCCATTATCTACGAGAGCCGCCCCAACGTCACCTCCGACGCGGCGGCGCTGGCGGTGAAGTCCGGCAACGTCTGCGTGCTGCGCAGCGGCAAGGAGGCGCATCGCTCCGCCTGCGCCATCGTGAAGGCGCTGAAATCCGGCATCGCGCAGGGCGGCGGCGACCCGGAGATACTGAACATCGTGGACGATATCACCCACCAGTCCGCCACTGACATCATGACCGCCAAGGGTCTGGTGGATCTGCTGATCCCCCGGGGCGGCGCAGGGCTGATCCGCGCCTGCGTAGAGGGTGCGTCCGTGCCCTGCATCGAAACGGGCACCGGCATCTGCCACGTCTACGTGGACAAGGCCGCCGATCTGGACAAGGCGCTGGCCATCGTGGAGAACGCCAAGGCCAGCCGCCCCTCTGTGTGCAACGCCGAGGAGGTGCTGCTGGTACACAGCGCCGTGGCGGCGGAATTCCTGCCCCGGCTGAAAAAGCGGCTGGTGGACGACCGCGCCGCCGCCGGCAAGGTGCCGGTGGAGCTGCGGCTGGACGAACGCGCCGCCGCCATCATCCCCGGCACACCCGCCGGAGAACGGGACTTTGACACGGAGTTCCTCAACTACATTCTGGCCGTAGCCGTGGTGGACAGCGTGGAGCAGGCCGTGGCGCACATCCTGACCCACTCCACCGGCCACAGCGAGGCCATCGTCACCGAGGATCCCGCCGCGGCGGAGGTGTTTGTCAGCGGCACCGACAGCGCCGCCGTGTACGTCAACGCCTCCACCCGCTTCACCGACGGCGGGGAGTTCGGGCTGGGCTGCGAGATGGGCATTTCCACCCAGAAGCTCCACGCCCGGGGTCCCATGGGGCTGGACGAGCTGAGCACCTATAAATACGTCGTTCTGGGCAGCGGCCAGGTACGATGACATACAAAAAGACCGGCTTGTCAGGCATCCTGACAAGCCGGTCTTTTCAGCCAAAGCAAAACGGGCATCCTTTCGGATACCCGTTGAGTTTGGTTCATCAGCCAATGTTGTTCAGCTTCAGCGTCAGCGCGCTCTTCTTGTGGGCTGCGTTGTTCTTGTGCAGCAGACCCTTCGCAGCGGCCTTATCGATCGCCTTGACCGCCACCTTGTAAGTGCCCTCGGCCTCGGTGCGATTGCCTTCAACGGCAGCAGCCTCGAACTTCTTGATAGCAGTCTTCAGTGCGGACTTATTGGCTTTGTTGCGAGCATTTCTCGTCTCTGCCACCAGAACACGCTTCTTAGCAGACTTGATATTCGGCAAACCAAACACCTCCCCGACATGAATTTTTTGTGCGGTGAAAATATAAACTTCCACGCAGGATGATATTTTAGCATCTTTGTTTAAAAAATGCAAGACTTTTTTGTAATTTCTACGGCGAAATTTGTATAAAAGCCTTTTGCCCGGTCATGCTACCCAAAAGCCACAATATTTTGTGCTCAGAAGGGAGCGTCAGCCACTATTATGAACCTGTCACGCACCGATCTGACGGTGGAAACGGCGGAGGAGCTGTCCGCCGGAGGCCGTCTTTTTGCCCCGGACAGCGGCGTGCAGCTGCGGGAGAGCCTGCGCTGCGGCTGTCCCGTCACCTGCATCCGGGTAGCCAGTCCCGCCGGGGCGCGCGCCATCGGCCGCCCGGTGGGGAGGTATATCACCATCGACCTGCGCCCCTGTCTCGCCCGGCAGGAGGAGCTTACCGGCCGGGCGGCGCAGTGTCTGGCCGGAGAGCTGCGCGCGCTGCTGCCGCCCCTGGCGGCGCGGGACACGGCGCTGGTGGTGGGAATGGGCAACGAGGCCATGACCCCGGACGCCGTGGGCGCGGAGGCGCTAACGCACCTGCTGGTGACGCGCCACATGGTGGACGCCATGCCCCGGCGGTTCGGCCATCTGCGCTCCGTGGCGGCGCTGCGCACCGGCGTGCTGGCGCAGACCGGCGTGGAGACGCTGGAGCTGATCCGGGGCGCCGTGTCCCATATCCGTCCGACAGTGGTCATCGCCGTGGACGCGCTGGCCGCCCGCAGCCGTCACCGGCTCTGCGCCACGGTGCAGCTGTCGGACGCAGGGCTGACGCCGGGCAGCGGCGTGGGCAATCACCGCAAGGCGGTGGACGCGGCGGCGCTGGGCGTGCCGGTCATCGCGCTGGGCGTGCCCACGGTCATCGACGGCGCGGCGCTGTGCGGGCAGGAGGATGATGCGTCCACCGGCCTGTTTGTCACGCCCCGGGATATCGACAGCCGGGTGCGGGAGCTGGGGCGGCTCATCGGCCGGGGCCTGACGCTGGCGCTGCAGCCCGGCCTGTCGGCGGAGGAAGTGGCGGCGCTGCTGGGATAGCCCTTGCAAAATCTCCCGCGACGTTGTAGAATAAACCATCAAAATTGAGAGCGGGAGGTATATCACATGGATTTTAACCCCCAGATGCAGCTGGCCGGGCTGCTGGAATGGATGGCGGAGCAGATGGCCGCCTGCCGCGGCAAGACCGCCGTTATCGGTATCTCCGGCGGCAAGGACAGCTCCACCGTGGCGGCGCTGGCTGTGGCCGCCTACGGCCGGGAGAACGTGTACGGCGTGCTGATGCCCGACGGCGTACAGCCGGACATCGACTATTCGCAGGCGCTGGTGGAGCACCTGAACCTGTCCCACACCACCATCAACATCCACGACGCCGTGCAGGGCGTGCTGGGCGAAATGGAGAGAGCCGGGCTGACGCCCTCCCGCCAGACCACGGTGAATCTGCCCAGCCGCATCCGTATGGCCACCCTGTACGCCGTGGCGCAGTCCCTGCCCGGCGGCATCGTCATCAACACCAGCAATCTCAGCGAGGACTGGGTGGGCTACTGCACCATCTACGGCGACAGCGCCGGCGCCTTCTCCCCGCTGGGGATGTACACCACCGAGGAGGTGGTGGCGCTGGGGCGGCAGCTGGGTCTGCCGGAGAAGTTCCTCATCAAGCCGCCGTCCGACGGGCTGACCGGCAAGACGGACGAGGACAATCTGGGCTTTACCTACCACGCGGTGAATGAGTATGTCCGCCGGGGCGTGGTGGACGCGGATATCAAGGAGCGCATCGACGCCCTGCACCGCGCCAGCCGCTTCAAGTTCCAGACGCTGCCGGTGTATCACAACGGCCTGCCCATGGCGCTGACCGATGAAACGGACTATTATAAGTGATAGATATAAGCAGCAGCGCCCCCTGCCATCTGGCAG
>OLSD01001103.1_pt1 | contig 23690 bp, 15 predicted proteins | sample 1672211 | NCBI WGS metagenome assembly OLSD01 (sample SAMEA3136659, study PRJEB25190) | human gut metagenome | reverse complement strand
TCACCATTGTCCGAATGCGTCCGCCTTGAACAACTTTCAACACACTAAATAGCAACAGACCAGGTAATCCCTGGCCTGCTTTATTCTTAGTCATACAGATGGCAGCGCACCTTATGCCCATTTCCCATATCTTTTACCTCAGGCACCTGATTCTTACAAATCTCCATGCACTTCCGGCATCTGGTATGGAACTTACATCCCTTAGGCGGATTCGCAGGGGATGGAATATTTCCCTCCAGAATGATACGGTTTCTCTTCAGATCCGGATCCGGCATAGGAATTGCAGAGAACAGAGCCTCTGTGTACGGATGAAGAGGATTTGCAAAAATATCTGATGTGGTACCAGTCTCCACAAGACCTCCCAGATACATAACGCCGATGGTATCGGAAATATGCTCTACAACGGAAAGATCATGAGAGATAAACAGATAAGTCAGATTTCTCTTCTCCTGAAGTTCCTTTAACAAGTTAATGATCTGAGCCTGTACGGAAACATCAAGCGCGGAAACCGGCTCGTCACACACAACGAACTCCGGATTCAATGCAAGTGCTCTCGCAATACAGATACGCTGTCTCTGTCCACCAGAGAACTCATGAGGATAACGGTCTTTATGATAAGACTGAAGTCCACAGTCATCCATGATCTTGGTCACATAATCTGCATATTCAGACTTAGGAACCAGGTTATGCTCTCTTACAGCTTCCCCGATGATCTCGCCAACCGGCAGTCTTGGGGAAAGGGAAGAATATGGATCCTGGAAAATGATCTGCATCTTGGTACGCATATCGCGCATTTCTCTATTGGAAAGACCGTAAACATCTTTTCCGTTGAAGAGAACCTGTCCGTCTGTTTTCTCAATCAGTCTTAAGATGGTTCTTCCTGTGGTAGATTTACCACATCCGGACTCTCCAACCAGACCCATTGTGGTTCCTCTCTTTAATGTGAAAGAAACGTCATCAACTGCTTTTACAGCTCCAACCTGCTTACCGAACATTCCACCCTTGATCGGGAAATATTTCTTAAGATGGGATACCTCCAGAATGTTATCGGACTGCTGATTCTTTGTATTTTCTGCTGTCTTATTCTCACTCATGAGTTTTTCCCCCTTCCCCTGGATGAACATTTGCCAGCCATCCTGCTTCCGGACGGTCTGCATAGCGGTAACAGCTTACTTCATGTGTAGGACTTAATTTGATCACGCCTGGATAGCTTCCCTGACACTTGTCACAACTAAGCTCACAACGGTCACGGAAATAACAGTAATCCGGCATATCAATAGGGTTCGGAACCTTACCTGGAATACTGTAAAGCTTGTCAACCTTCTTGCCTACAACCGGTTTGGAGCGCATAAGTCCAATGGTGTATGGATGAGATGGGTTCTTGAAGATCTCACTTGCAGTACCCTTCTCAACTACACGGCCAGCATACATAACAACTACATAATCTGCCATCTCTGCAATAACCCCCAGGTCATGAGTGATCAGCATAATGGAAGAATTGATCTTATCCTTCAGGTTACGCATCAGATCCAGGATCTGCGCCTGAATGGTAACGTCAAGAGCTGTGGTAGGCTCATCAGCAATGATCAGTCTTGGATTACAAGCAAGACCGATTGCGATACATACACGCTGACGCATACCACCGGAAAGCTCATGAGGATACATCTTATAAACGCCCTCACTGTTGGCAATTCCAACCAGCTTCAGCATTTCGATGGTTCTGGCCTTTACCTGCTCTTTGCTCATATCCGGATTGTGAAGCTTGGTGATCTCATCAACCTGCTCTCCAATGCGGAATACCGGGTTCAGTGCAGTCATAGGCTCCTGGAAAATCATGGAAAGCTCATTTCCGCGAAGCTTCTGCATTTCACTTGTAGGAGTATTTACAATATTGTAAACCTTGTCTCCGGTATTAAAACGGATTTCTCCTTCTACAGTCTGTCCCTGAGGACGCTGTACCAGCTGCATAAGGGAAAGGCTAGTTACAGACTTTCCACAACCGGATTCTCCAACAACACCAACTGTTTTTCCCTGGGGAATTTCAAAGCTTACACCATCAACGGCTTTAACAGTTCCGATATCTGTAAAGAAATAAGTATGAACATTGTCAAACTCAACTACGTTTTCCGGATTCTTCATGGTAGTGATATACTCTGACTCCGGAATATTCTTTCTGTTTCTCTTCTTCTCTATCTCATTGGTGATCTTTCGATTCTCTTTGGAGATTCTTTTGGTTTCCTTAGCTGAGATATAGTTTGCGTTTTTCTTACCAAATAATGCCATATTCGCACCTACCGTTTCATTTTCGGGTCAAATGCATCACGAAGACCATCACCCACAAAGTTAAATCCAAGAACGGTCAGCAGGATTAAGAATCCGGCCGGGATCCATACGAACCAGAAGTTGGTCAATACGTATACATCATTTACCGCATTTACAATATTACCCCAGGAAGCGTATGGGAATTTAACACCGATTCCAAGGAAACTGAGAGTTGCCTCCATCAGGATAACATCACCAAGTCCCATTGTTGCAATAACGATCAGCTGTGGAATAACGTTCGGAATCAGGTGACGGAAAATACGTCTTGAAATACGAACACCGGTAGCTTCTGTAGCAACCATAAATTCCTGCTCACGAAGAGACAGAATCTGTCCTCGAACCATACGGGCAATTCCCGGCCATCCTACGATACCAAGAATTGCACAAAGTGCATAAATTCGGATTCGCGGATCAATTTTGTAATAATCCATGACAGAACCGATGATAATGTACAGCGGCATTGCCGGAATACAGATTACAACATCAACCACACGCATGAGAATGGTATCTACCCATCCTCCAAAATAACCGGACACACCACCGATCAGAATACCGATAATACCTTCAATAATGATAACAACGAAACCAATCATCAGGGAAATACGTCCGCCATACATCAGTCTGGTCAGCATGTCCATACCGTTTCCGTCTGTTCCTAACCAGTGCTTTTTGCTTGGTCCGGAATAAGTGTCATTTACAGTAGTTGCTTTCTGGCTTCTTATAACATACTGTGTATTCTTGGTCTGAAGCTGATAGGTTTCTTCTTCTCCAGCCTCATTAACAGCTGTAAATGTAGAAGCTTTGTCAGCAATTGCCTGTTCTACTGCTTCTTTAAAGGAAAGAGAAAGGAACACACCCTTTGCCTGAGGAGATACCAGAAGATTGGAAACAGTGGCATAAACTTCGCCATCCTTTATAACCTCTGTGGATGTCTCGTTCTCTGTTGTAATCAGCTCATAGGTTGCGCCATCGTATTCAAAAGAAGCATCTCCTGCTTCAATTGCATCAAGTGCTGCCTGTTGGAAATCAAATCCCATCTCTGCATCATTCGTTGCTGCGCTGAATACTTTCTTGGTTGCAAATGCAACTTCGCCGGAAATTGTGATCTGATTCTCACGTCCGGCCTTCTCAATTGTATAGGTAGTTCCATCTACTTCAAAGGTATTGGCATCATTTGCCACAGCCTCTTCATAGCCTTCTTTGATTTCATCTGTTATTTCTGTATTTCCAACCTGTTTATAAGTAGATTTTCCTTTCAGTGTAAGAACGGTTGCTACTGATTCTGAAGAATAAATTGCCCAGTAATCTTCACCTTTTTGTTCCAATCCGTAGGTTACATCATTTGCTTCAAAGGAATCATTTCCCTTGTTTGTAGCAAGGATAAATTTCTGCTGTCCCTGCGCAGGAAATTCTGCACCATTTGCTGTTGTAAAAATATAAGATTTATTATAGGTAGCTCCCGCATAGTCTTTCCATACATGATCTGTTTTACGGAATACCTGGCTTTCATTGTAAGGGCTTACCATACCACCTATAAATGAAAACAAAAACATCGCTACCAGAATTACAAGTCCTGCCACAGCCAGTTTATTGCGGAAGAAACGCTTTGCAACAAGCATTCCTGGTGAAAGGACTTTTACACGCTGTTCATCATCCAGTGCCTTGGAGGTACTGACATGATCGTCTTTTTTCTTTGTTGGATCTGTACTCATGTTTTTCCTCCTAATTTACTCGTACCCTTGGATCTGCCACAGCGTACAGGATATCTGCGATCAGATTGCCGGTTAATGTCAGAAATGCCAGAAATACCATATAGAACATGGTAAACGGAATATCTCCCTGAGTTAATGCCTGGTAGGAGGTATATCCAATTCCCGGAATCTGGAACAAAGTCTCTGTGATCATCGCTCCACCGAACAGGTTCGGAAGTGTACTTCCAAGGATGGTGATGATCGGAATCAGAGTATTGCGGAATGCATGATGAGAAACCACCTTTTTTTCCGGAACACCTTTCGCTCTGGCAGTACGGATATAATCTGCATTCAGAACCTCCAGCATATTGGTTCTGGTATAACGCATAAGGGAACCAACACTTACGATAGTCAGCGTAATAACCGGAAGGATCATATGCTGTGCCATATCCAGTACCTTACCTACACTTCCATAGGACTCATGCATACGGCTTACGATACCATACAGGTCAACCCATTTCAGATTAATAGAGAAAATCCATTTCAAAATGGTAGCAAAGAAAAAGGACGGCAGCGAAATACCGATCAATGCAAAAACGGTAACTGCATAATCAATCCTGCTGTACTGCTTCGTTGCCGATATAATACCCAAAGGTATGGCAATGATAATTTCCAACAGGAAGGAGGCCAGTGCCAGAGCAAAAGAATACCAGATGACACTGGCAAATTTCTGTTTTACTGGCTGATGGAAAATCCAGGATTCTCCGAATTCACCATGAACAGCTTTTCCAAGCCAGATGAAATAACCTTCCAGGACCGGCTTATCCAGTCCATAAGCGGCATTTAACTCAGCAACCAGCTCATCATAGGGCTTCGCGCCCTGTTTCATTGACATATCACGGGCTCTTCCCTCTACATAAGAAGTCGGAAGGGCTCTCTCAATTGAATAAATGATCATGGAAACGAAGAACAGGATCATCGCTCCAAGAAGTACACGACGTACAATAAATTTTTTCATTATATAAATTATCCTTTCAGTATCGGGCGGGAAGACTGACTTACCTTGTTCTTACTGGCAGTGTGTCCTGCCGGTTCTGTCCGTTTTACCGGGCCGGGTTCCAGAGCATGTTTGAAAAAGGCTTTCTGCAAGATGTGCGTCACAATTTGTGGGAGATTGCGGGAATGCTTTTTCAGACACGCTCTAGCCCAAGGCATACTGCCAGTAAGGCAGTGGGTCCACTGGTTATGGTGGACCCACTGCGCTAACAAGTCATTCTTCTTTTATACCTTTAGTTCATTTCGATATTAATGATATCTCCATACCATGGATAGAATGTAGTAACATCTTTCGTAAAGGTATCTGCATTGATACGCTCAGGGCTGTAAATAACGCAGTTCTGTCTCTGATAGATCGGAATCTCTACTGCCCAGTCAAGAATAATGTCCAGACACTGTTTGTAAACAGATTTTCTGTATTCCTGATCAGCTGTGGAACGGGCATCAATAATATCCTGATCCAGTGTTTCATCATTGATGTGGTAGTAATTGCTCTTTACACTTGCGCTATGGTAAACCTGATACATATCAGGATCCACTGTTGCCTGCCATGCAGCTGCCCACATTTCTGCGGTACCTGCATTTAAAGCATCCCACATAATGTTGGAGTCTGTAACATCATTGATCTCAAGTGTAAATCCGATGGACTCAAGAGCTGCCTTCGCATCTGTAAGGATTGCAAAGCTTGGGTGGTCTCCACTTCCGTCAGCGCCGATGATGATCTCATAAGTCATCTTAGCACCTTCCGGAGCTGCTGTTACCTTGCCATTCTCTACAGTGTATCCGGCTGCTTCGAAGAAGCCAAGAGCTGCCTGTGTTGCTGCTGCAAACTTCTCATCATCCGTCATATCATCTGTGTAAAGCGGATTTCCATCAACATCCACAGAGTAAGCTACCTGATAATCTGCATCAGATTTCTGAGGAGCTGCCCAGGATGTATTGGAGATCGGGTAGTTGATTACAGAAGCAGCATCTCCATAATAGGAATCGATTGCTACATCACGATATACAGCAAGTACAGTTGTAAGAGCTTTTCTTAAGTTCTTGGAAGCGTCAGATCCTGGCTCTCCACCAACATTGATTGTGTTTGCATTAAGACCGATGTATCCGTATCCGAGGTTGTCTGTTGCGTTCACGATAATCTTATCACCATTGAGCTCGTCGTTTCCGTTAATGCTCTTGATCTGGTCAAATGCAGATTTGCTTCCGGATGGGTCGGAAAGGTCGATTGTACCCTGCTCAACACCGGCAATCTTATCTGCGTCAGAAGTCTCACGCCACTGAAGGTACTTGGTCTTAGGAGCACCCTTGTAGTAGTTCTCGTTTGCTTCCATGTATACAGTCTTGTTCTCATATTTCACAAATTTATACGGACCTGCGCCAAGTGGCTGGTTGGATTTATCACGTACAGCGGAGAGATCTCCTCTTGTGAAACCGAACTGGTTGTTATCATAATCATAGAGAGAAGCGTCTCCATAATAGTGCATTGGCTCAACGATTACACCAAGCTGATAGATGGTAGTTGCCTCAAAACCATCTGTGGTAACCTCAACCTCGTAATCACCAAGCTTCTTGATTCCCTCGATGTTAGCAACTTCTTCACCTTCACCTGCTGCAGTTTTCTGCTCTACCAGGTACTCGGAAGCGATTGTTGCTGCATCTTCATCGAAGTATGCTTCGTCGCCATAGGCAGCTGCAAGTGCAAGATAATCCTTGCCATACTGGTCTGCGATCTCATTAATGATCGTATCCTGATCTTTACCATCTACAGAATAGTTCTCATCTGCTGCGTAAAGCATTCCAAAGAACTCATCTCCATTTGTAACACCATAAGCATCTGCATAATCTTCCCATGCAGTCTGTGCCCACTCATACTCAGATGTAAGAAGCGGAACCATCAGCTCATCTTTTACTCTTGCAGCAACTTCATCTGGCATATCTGCAAGTGTGTTAGCAACATCCTCATCTGTGATGGAATCTGCTGCTGTGGAATTCAGACGGTAGTTTTTCATACCTTTGATATTGGTGGAGTAGAATGTTGCATTTCCATCATAATCTGTATCAGAAAGTACATAATATGTGAAAATCAGGTCATCCGCGGTAAGAGGCTCACCGTCAGAAAATGTTACACCCTCACGAAGCTTGAAATTATATACGGTCTCATCCTCGCCCTCTGTAACAGTTACGTCGGAAAGTCCTGTATAAGTATAATCCGTTCCGTTATACTCATGTGTCTCACCCTCGATACCATTGTAAATAATAGCACCTGTACGGTCACTTCCAAACAGATACTCACCTACATTCTCTGCGATCTGCTGATCCGGAACTGCCTCGTGGAATAATCCACTGAATTTCTCGGAGAAGTTAGTCTGTCCAATAACAAGTGGTGTATCAGAAGAACCTCCCTCAGCTTCTTCAGCAAAAACAGGTACGCTCACTGTTGATGCTGCCATGACACCTGTTAATAACAGGGCCATTAACTTCTTCTTGTTCATATCTTATCCTCCTTTTTTAAGATATTTTATTGTAACTATTCATCAGAGCCTGTTGGGGACTCTTGAGGCCAGCTACTACAGACAACCTGAAAATTTGTTGTCTTATACCTCTCTATTTTACCATGTTTTATTACATGTGCAATAGCTATATGGCGAAATATGTCTGGAATTTTGTCCATAATTGTCAAAAACTGAAAGATTTTTACTCAAAATTTGTAAATTTCGCTTTAATCTGCCAGTTTTGCGCAGTACTAACACTTCCCAGTGTTAAAATCATCACAGCGGCTGCCTCGAATAATAGTTCCCTTGTAAAAATAAGATTTTCGAAATCTTTTAACAAAAAAATCAGGTTTGCCACGCTTGTAAAAAGTCCCAGTACCGTGATGGCAATGCTGCACCTTACCGGACGCCGCACCCCTTTTTCATACTGTGCACAGGTCATATGCCCTATATGCTTTTCCGGGATTACCACCTGTGAGTGAGCTTTTCCCTCCTGCTGTCTGCAAAAAAGAAATAAGGAAGCACCTCCCATGATTCCATAGGAAACAGGGAATACTACCACCATATAGGGAAGTAATATCCAGAAGATCCTGCTTCCTTCATTGTTCAGCATCAGGCTGGCAAAATAGATCACAAGGGCGGCTGCCATAAGAACTGTATTGTTAAGGGCATGTCTTTTCAGCTCCTTCACTGACAGGCTGCTGCCATACCATTTTCCGGTATATTCAAATTTTTCCCCTCTCTGGCGGTAATCATTCCCATATTTTTTCACAATTCTGCCTCAACTTTCCTGTGAGTTCCCAATCTATTACCTGAAAGTGCTTTTCCTTCTCACAGTCTTTGCCTGATGACTCAACCCAGCTTCTTATCCAGTTCATCCACAATCTTCTGAATGCAGCCATCTGTAAATGGAACTGTAAGTCCCACCTGTTTCAGCATGGACGGATAGAAATCACTTGCAGAAAGCCGGCAGAGCTTCATATAATCAGCCCATGCAGCGTCATGATCTTTCTCCATGCGGATCTTAAACTGGAATGCACAAAGCTGTGCAAGTACATAATCAATATAGTAGAAAGGCATCTCAAAAATGTGGTGCTGTCTCTGCCAGTAGCCGCCTTCTTCCATAAACCTGCAGCCAGTGGAATCCATATATGGGCGGTACTCCTGCTCCAGCCTGTTCCATGCATCACGTCGCTCCTTAGGTGTAAGCTCCGGATTGCCGTATACAATGTGCTGGAATTCATCCACCATTGTTCCATAAGGAATAAAGTCGATGGCATCCTCAAGATGCATCTTGCGGTAATCATCGCCTCTTTCCCCGAAGAAAAGCTCGATCCATGGTTCCGCAAAGAATTCCATGGACATGGAATGGATTTCTGCTGTCTCCATGGTCAGATACCTGGAGTGATCGGTGATCGGATCCTTGCAGGATACATAACTCTGAAATGCATGTCCACACTCATGTGTGATTACATCCACGTCACCACTGGTTCCGTTAAAGTTTGCAAAAATAAACGGTACACCATAATCCGGAAGCTCCGTCATGTAACCACCGGTAGCCTTATTCTTACGTCCGAATACATCAAAAAGCTCATTCTCCATCATCATGTTGAAGAAATCCCTTGTCTCATCAGACATCTCCGTGTACATTTTGCGGCCGCTCTCAAGAATCTCCTCAGGAGTACCGATCGGCGCCGGATCTCCCTGTGGGAAATAAACACCCATATCATAATAACGAAGTGCATCTACCCCAAGGCGTGCCTGACGGTTCTTGTGCATTCTGGAAGCTAACGGTACAAATACAGTCTTAATCTGCTCGCGAAGCTTCTGTACATCTTCCTTGGTATAAGAATTACGGTTCATGCGGAAGTAGCCCATATCAATGTAATTCTCAAAGCCCAGCATCTGTGCCTGTCTGGTACGGTTCTTCACCATCAGATCGTAGATTTCATCAAGCTCAGCCTGGTTCTCCTCAAAGAAGCCTGAAAAAGCATCCCATGCTTTCTTACGGGTATTCCGATCCTGGGAGCGCATATACTTGCGCATAAGGGAAAGGTTCAGTTCTTCTCCTTCCCACATGATCTTGGCAGAAGCGATCAGCTTGCTGTAACGGGAAGCAAGGGCATTCTCCTCCTGCATCAGCGGAATCAGACTGTCATCGAAAGATTTCATCTCCAGTTCCATGGACTTAAATGCAACCGGTCCGATTTTCTCTTCCATATACTGACGATATGGAGTGGCAAAAAGTACTTTCTTATACTCATTTGTCACTGCGTTCAGTTCCGGGAGCTTCTCATCATAGTAGCTCTTCTCGCCGTCATAAAACTCATTTGTCACATCTCCATCCCTGCGGATATGGGCGATGGTATAAAGAGTTCTCACGTGATCCATCAGCTTGTTAAATTCCTGATGAATCTCGAACTGCTCTTCTCCGCTCTTCGCAGAAGATGCGCGCTGGATAATCTCTTGTGCCTGTGCGATTACAGCTGGAAAATCCACACGAATGTAAGGCATTTCTGAAAATTTCATCTCGTTCCTCCTTTATAGACACAAATGGGCGGACAAACTTCCTAAAGCTTATCTTCAGAATGCTGTCCGTCCATTGTCGCGTATTATTTATTATATCATAATCACATCTAAATTAAAAGGCTTAAATTTATAAAAAATATTAATAAAAGAACATTATGACGTTAAAAGTGTGTTTTGCCAAATCTTCAGATTTCATTCAGCTACGCCTTCTTCTCCTTCTTCTACGATTTCCAGATCATCAAGCGTGTCATCTTCTTTGGATTCCTCTTCATCATACTCTTCTGGTGTATATGGAGTTTCTGTCACGTTTGCCTTTTCCAGAAGAAGCTCTGTTACCTTGCTCTCATAAAGGGCATTTACAAGCGTTTCCCGTGTATAAAGAGTCTCAAAATCAGCAGGACTCTCGCCATAGTAGTCAGCATACTCATTTACATAATCCACGTATTCATCTTCTGTTACTTCAATATTATTGGCTTCGGCATATGCGCTGATGAAGAGGCGGCGGTTTACAAGATTTTTGGCTTCTTCTGCAATATCATCCTCTGTAACCCCGAACATATCCAGCACATCACTTACATCTCCGTCTTCCCCTGCAAACATGGAATAACCGGAGAGTGCCTCTTCCTTGCATGCCTCAAACAGGTCGTCCGGATATTCTCCGGTAAACTCTGTACGTGCCAGGCAGGCAGAAATCAGATCTTCTGTCTCGTCATAAGTACTCTGTTCCTCATAGGACTGCTCCAGATATTCTTTTACAGAAGCCTCATATTCTTCCTTCGTGTCATACCCGGTATAATTCTTTACATAATCTTCATCATATTCCGGAGTATTGGAAGCTGTAACATCTGTTACCTCCACAGAAAAGTCAACGGTTTTTCCCTGCCAGTCCTCCTGCCAGGTGTCATCTCCGTATGTGATGCTAAAATCCAGTTTGTCTCCTGTGGAAACACCTGTCAGCTTCTGGTCAAATTCTGCACCAAATTCTTCCTGTCCCAAAGTGATAAAAGTCTCGTCAGGATCAGCAGCTTCCTCACCCTCCACATTGGCAGTAAGATTCATATATACAATATTTCCGTCCTCGGAAGGTGCATTGGTAGACTGCTCATCACTGGCATCTGCCAGCTCTTCCTGGATCTCATCCTGTACCATATCGTCTGTGATCTCATAGGTATACCTGGTAACCTCTACACCATCATAATCTCCAAGAGTCACATAATCGGAAGCATTCTGAACCAGATATTCAGAAGGAGTAATGGGATCAAGAGCTGCTTCTTCCTCTGCATCATCTGCATCGATCACTTCATTATTCTCTACATCCTGTGAAAATTCAGGATCCAGTTCTTCTCCATCTTCATCCGGATCAGCAGCTGTCAGATCATCCTCTGCTGTGCTCTCCTGGGTAGTATTGTCCGTGTTTTTCTGCTGAGAAGCATTATCTCCACAGCCTGCAAATACTGTCATAGCTGCCAATGCAGCAAAAACATATCTTTTTTTCATATTTTTATTCCTTTCTGATAACTGTATAGCTAAGAGCCAGCTATCCTTTCTATATGTTTCGCATGTTATTTAAAAATAATATAACATTTTCGAAATATTTTGTAAACTTTCTTTTCCTATGGACACTTATTTTTCACAAATCGTATTGCCGTCTGAAGAATAAAAAATCCTCTGCATGCTGCACCATACAGCATAAGCAGAGGATTCTGAAATTTCAATATTCTATCAAACCAATCCCTGTTATCTTTCCTCTCGGAAGTAGGAAAGTCCCAGACTTTCCGGAGGCTGATTTTCTTTTTTCTTTCGGAAGCTTACTACAACCAGAACGATAATGGTAACCACATAAGGAACCATCTGGATCAGGTCTGTGACATAGCTTGCAACCTTGATTCCAAGAATACTTGGAAGGAAGCATACCGAAAAGATACGCGCCCCAGATACAGTTCAGAGGTTTCCATGTGGTAAATATAACCAGTGCAACTGCCAGCCAGCCAAGAGCCTCGATCTGTCCCGTTGTCGCCCAGATGCCCTGATTATAATCCAGAACGTAATATAATCCGCCGATTCCGGAAAGACCGGCACCAATACAGGTTGCCAGATATTTATATTTGGTTACATTGATTCCGGCTGCGTCTGCAGTTCCCGGATTTTCACCTACCGCCCGAAGATTCAGGCCAACTCTTGTTTTGTTCAGCACGTAATGCAGCACAACAGCAATGATGATTGCCGCATATACCAGAAAACCATAGGCAAAAACAGTTTTACTTACAATTCCCAGCTTACTGGACAGGAATGGAATCTTCTTTGAAAAAGAAGCGTATGCCAGCGGTGCTGCAGTGTAGCTTGCACCATTTAAAATAAATACACCAAAGAAATTAGCAACACCCATACCGAATGTGGTAAGTGCAAGACCGGTTACATTCTGGTTTGCACGAAGGGTAATGGTAAGGAAGCTGAAAATCAGCCCTCCCAGCATGGAGGCTGCAATTGCTGCCACAAGCGCCAGGATCACGCATATCCACCCCTTTGGATCTGCTGAATTTTTCTCGTAAAAATAGGAGCTGGCGAAGCCAGCAAAGCCGCCAAGATACATAATTCCCGGAACACCAAGATTCAGGTTTCCGGATTTCTCAGTGGTGATCTCACCCATGGAACCAAACATGATAATTGTTCCAAATGGAATTGCCCTGATGATCCACGCAATCAGATTACTCATTTAGTGCACCTCCTTTTTGGAACCACGGAAAATCATTTTATAGTTGATGAAGAATTCACTTCCAAGGATAAAGAACAGAATCACGCCTTCAATAATACTTGCTGCATAATCGTTCAGGCTGTATGCAGAAGCAATCTCTGCTGCACCTTTGGAAAGGAAGATCAGCAGGAAGGAGATCAGAGCCATATAAAACGTATTAAACTTTGCAAGCCATGCTACAATAATGGCGGTAAATCCGTTTCCACCTGCAGATGTGGTGGAAATGGTCTGGTCTCTTCCTGCTACGATCAGGAAACCAACCAGACCGCAGATAGCACCGGAAATGATCATGGTACGGATGGTTACCCATTTAACATTAATTCCGGCATATCTTGCTGTGTTCTCAGATTCTCCTACTACGGTAATCTCATAGCCCTGTTTAGAATATTTCAGATAGAAGAACATTACAAACATGAGAATCATTACAATGAGAATGTTAATATTATATCTCTGTCCCATAAACTGCGGGAACCATCCAACCTGTGTAGACATGTTCAGCTTACCAAGGCTGGAAGCCTTTCCTCGAAGGATATTGGTCATGCATGCAACAATACTGGTTGCCACATAATTCATCATAAGGGTAAAAAGTGTCTCATTTGTATTCCAGTACGCCTTGAATACTGCCGGAATAAAACCCCAGAGACCTCCGGCAATCACGCTGGTAAGGAACATCACCAGAAAAAGCACCGGGGTAGGAAGGCTGGCACCACATTTTACCATAACCATAGCTGTGGCAAGGCCTCCCATCAGCACCTGTCCCTCTGCGCCAATGTTCCAGAAGCGCATTTTAAACGCAGGAGCAAGGGCAATACCAATGCAGAGAAGGGTTACCAGATCTCGCATTGCCCAGGAAAAACGGATGCTTGTCATAAAAGTACCATTTAACATAACACCATATACAGATAATGGATTCAGGCCTGTTACACTATAAATAAAAATCGCGTCTACTACAAGCGCCAGAATAATGGCAGCCGCACGAACCCATACCTTGTACCCGAAGCTACTTCTGTCACGCTTAATAATTCGGATCAAGGGTTCTTTAGTTTTTGTGTCACTCATTTATTTTCCCTCCTTCCGAAGATTTGTCATAAGAAGTCCAACTTCTTCTTTCGTAGTCGTTCTGGCATCCAGAATACCATTCTCTTTACCGCCGCAAAGTACCAGAATACGGTCACACAGATCAATGAGAACGTCCAGATCCTCACCTACATAGACTACGGCAACCCCCTCTTTCTTCTCTTCATCCAGAAGATTATAGATGGTATAAGAGGTATTGATATCAAGGCCTCGCACTGCATAGGCAGTCATCAGTACAGTAGGTGCTTCTGCAATCTCACGGCCTACCAGAACCTTCTGTACATTTCCTCCGGAAAGACGGGATACCGGAGTATTCAGGCTTGGAGTCACAACTTCAAGCTCTTCCTTAACCTTCTCTGCCATTTTCTTCGGGGTACGCATATCTGTAAGCGGGGATGCACCCTTTCCATAGCTTTTCAGAAGCATATTTCCGGTCATACCCATAGAACCTACAAGGCCCATTCCCAGACGGTCTTCCGGCACAAATGCAAGGTGAACACCTGCATCACGGATTTTCTTCGGTGTTTTTCCAACCAACTGAAGGGGCTGATTTTCTTTTCCTCTTTCGTAAAACTCAATACTGCTGCCCTGGCCTGTAATCTGAAGTCCTGCAATGGCTTCCAGAAGCTCTTTCTGTCCATTTCCGGAAATTCCGGCAATTCCCAGGATTTCACCTCCATAAACGTCAAAGCTTACATTATCCAGCACCTTAATGTCCTCCCGGTTATAGACGGTCAGATGGGAAACAGAAAGTCGTTTCACCGGATTTACAGGTGCGGAACGGGCAATATTCAGTTCCACCTTCTTGCCTACCATCATCTCTGTGAGAGAATTTTCAGTGGCCTCGCAGGTATCTACGGTACCTATGTACTCTCCTTTTCTCAGAATGGCAACGCGGTCGGAAATCTCCAGAACCTCGTGAAGCTTATGGGTAATAATGATAACGGATTTATTATCTGCCTTCATATTTCGGATAACCTCAAACAGACGGGCTGTCTCCTGAGGTGTCAGTACTGCTGTCGGCTCATCCAGGATCAGAATGTTTGCACCTCTGTAAAGAACCTTTACAATTTCCAGAGTCTGTTTCTGGGATACGCTCATCTCGTAAACCTTCTGATTCAGGTCCAGATCAAAGTGGTACCTGTCACAGATAGCCTGTGCTTTTTTACGAACCTCTTTCAGATCAAATTTCTGTTTTTTATCAAGACCAAGCGCAATATTCTCAGTGGCACTGAAGACGTCGATCAGTTTAAAGTGCTGGTGAATCATACCGATTCCCAGATCGTAGGCATCTTTCGGAGAGCGGATTTCCACTTTCCTACCGTCTATCATGATCTCGCCGGAATCTGGAAAATAAATACCGGAGATCATATTCATAAGAGTGGTCTTGCCACTTCCATTTTCTCCCAGAAGGGAGAGAATCTCACCTTTTTTTACGTCAAGGTTGACATTTTTGTTGGCAACAACTTTTCCAAATGTTTTGGTAACATTTTTTAATTGAATGGCATATTCCAAAGTGTTGTGCCTCCCTTCCCGTTTTATAATCAAGGCAAAACAAGCTCTTCTGGTTTTGCCTATCTTTGAAGCGTTCGCCAAAATCCCACATCCGCGTGGATTTTAACTTTCCCGCTTACGAAACAAAAGGGAAGCCTTTTTACAGCTCCCCTTTTGGATTTCATGTAATTCGATAACTGTTCAGGTTTCTTCCCAGCTACCTGCTCCGCGATGCACAGAAATCATGCTTCGCAGGATTTCGCATTACTGCTTATTCAACAGCGTCTGCGTCCTCTGTGATTCCATCAATACGAAGTGTAAAGTATGGAGCGCTTCTGAATGTGGACTCTGCAAAGTGTCCATCCTCGATAGCCTCAACAGTCTCGCCCTGATATACAACAGTTGCAGGATCAGTTGTGTAATCCATGAAGGAAAGGTCAACCGGTGCAGAAGTAACTTCCTCGCCGCCTACAGTAAATGTAGAGGTATCAAATACCTGAAGAGAACCGTCTTTCAGTTTGCTCTCGACGTCAGCAACGTAGTCTGCAGTTCCTTCTGCGCAGGACTCACCAAGTTCTGTGATTCCTACTGCATCGTCATTATATCCTGCGGACCAGTCCTGCTCAAGGTCACCACCGCCCATTACGGTTGCAATTGCATGTTTGTAGTATACTGCCCAGTTATTGGTAGCAGAGGTAAGTGCTGCTGTAGGAGCAGTCTCAAGCATATCAATATTGTAGCCTACAGAGTAGCAGATCTTGCCATCATCGTGAAGCTTCTGTGTAGCTGCAGGAGCACCTGTAGAGTCTGCATGCTGTCCGATGATCACACAGCCGTTTGCAATAAGTGCCTCAGCTGCTGCACCCTCTTTGTCAATATCAAACCAGGAGTTTGTGTACTTAACTTCCATTACTGTGTTCGGAACAACGCTCTTAACGCCAAGGTAGAATGCAGTGTAACCGGAAACAACCTCTGCGTAGCTGAATGCTCCAACATAACCGATCTTTACATTGCCGTCTGCATCAAAGCTGTCTGGCTGTGTCTCTGTGGTAAGAGTGCCATCCTCAAGAATCTCTTTCAGCTTCAGACCAGCTACAACACCGGATACATAGCGGGATTCATAGATGTTGGTGAATGCATTCTTGAAATTCTCGCATCCGCTGATTGCTGCAAAATCACCTGTCATGGAAACGAATGTTACATCCGGGTATTCCTGAGCAGCCTGTACCAGATAAGTCTGATGTCCATAGCTGTTACCGATTACCAGGGAGCATCCCTGTCCAACAAGGTCGATTGCTGCATCATAGCAGCTGGAGTCTTCCGGAACTTTGTATTTCCAGATGATCTGGCTGTCGTCAAGGCCCAGCTCTTTAGCTGCTTCCTTAACACCGGCGATATGAGCTGCAGAATATCCTTCTGTCTCATCACCTACAAGAATAACTCCCATCTTGAAGTTCGGATCAGCTTCAACGCTGTCCTCGTCAGCGGCATAAACAACAGAAGCGAAGGCGGTCATTGTAAGCACCATCACTGCTGCAAGAAGAAGGCTGACTACTTTTCTACACATTTTTTTCATTTTACTTCCTCCTTGATATTTTTATTTGCCTGAGACTTTCCCCCTCTATGTAAGAAAAATCTTAAACGTTACAGTTATTTTATTTTTTTTCTAATTAAATGTCAACCATTTATATATAATTCAAAAAATATTTTTGAACAAATGATAATTTTTTTGTAAACATATTTTTACGCGTTCTTCATAATCTTACTTTATCATTTTTCTTATTAGCCACGCGGAAAGCTCTTGGCGTTACTCCATATCTTTCCTTGAATACACGGTGAAAATAACTGTTGTTCTCATAGCCCACTGCTGCAATAATATCGCTGATAGGAAGGTCTGTATCACACATCAGTTCCACAGCCTTGCTAAGACGTTTCCGCTGAAGCAGCTCCTTAAAATTAAAGCCTGTTGTTTTTTTTATCATTTTACTTAATACATGCATGGGAAGGTGAAGCATGTCGCATAGCTCAGTCAAGGTGGCTGTGCGGTATTTCTGCTCAATATAATCCAGAGTAGTCATGGATATCATGTTCTCGTACTGATTTGGAAGGCGCATTTCCACATACTGTACAGAGTCCATAAGGTAAAGAAAAATAAGTCCCATGGTAGTCTGATTGATTTTATTCTGGTTGCCTCTTCCTGTTACAAGGGAGTAAATGATATTTTCCAGAAGATTCTGGATCTGCAGAACCTCAGATACCTTAAAATGAAGATATTCCCCCTGCTGGTTATCCCGGCGCAGTACATTCACCAGAAAATCTGCCAGAACATTGTTATTTCCTGCCATTGAATATGCCACATCAAAAAACTCCGGCAATACCATAAAATTTATGGCAATGTCATTCCTGCCAGCTGCCAGAATCTCATGATGGGTAAACTGATTCAGAAAAAGCAGTTCCCCTTTTCGCACAATAACCTGTTTGCCATCTATAATATTAGTAAGAGTTCCCTCACATACGTAGAGTACTTCCACATAATTATGGCGATGAAGTGGAAAATGAACAAACCTGGTATGAGTGCGGATTGCGATCAGCTTCCCTTCCTCCAGCATCTTATTGCTGTCAATGGTAAAATCGCTTCCCGACGTGTAAAGATCCCTGTCCACCTCTACTTCCCCGTTCAGGATTCTTCTCTCTTCTTCTGTAATTTCACGAAGCTGCTCCAAGAGTTCTCTCTGCACTGCACATCCCCCCTGATAACTGCATGATTTCTGTTTTCTCTAAAGCATGTTTAAAAAATCATTCCCGCAAATTACGGCGCACATCCTGCAGGAAGCCTTTTTTCAAACACATTCTAATTATATACACAAAAAGAAGTTAGTGTCAAAACCTCTTTTCACACTAACTTCTTCCGCTATTTTTAATCTCTATTTTTTCTTTTTCAGGACCCTGGTTGCCAGCGGCTGCATAGTCTCATCCGCTGCGCCGTAGATCACCTCATATTCTGACGGAACCGGAACTGCCTTGGTTTCTCTTGCATAGTTCTGAATAAACAGATATTCATTTTCCTGATTTTCACGTAAGGTGACAGAAACCTCTTCCGGTATGAATTCCAGCGGTGCCTGAATGTGCGCTTCTTTCGCTGTTCTTCTATAGAAGTCACTGTAAAAAGCCTGCTCCATGTCTGCGCCAACATAGTATACGTGACCTTTTCCATATGCTTTATGTGTCACTACAGGAGCTCCTGCATAAAAGTCATCGCCATAGCGCATAAGCACTTCTGCATCGGATACCTTTACCAGCTCGCACAGGTTCTTACAAGTATAGATGCCGCTGATTCCCAGATGATTGCCTGGTTCCGAAATTCCATGGTTCTCTTCCCAGTCATAAAGAGCATCAATCTCCGTAGTACGAAGACCGGCTGCCTCCATAAGCCCGTATGGTGTACCTCCAAGGAAGCACTTGTCTGTGCCATCCACAAGACCGGTCCAGTAAGTGATCACCAGGGTTCCGCCATTTTCTGCATATGCTCTTAATTTTTCTTCGTATCCATCTTTGAACATATAAGCCATTGGCGCTGCCACAATCTTATAGCCGGAAAGCTCATGCTCCATGGAGATCACATCCACATTCAGTCCCTGTTCACGCAGAGCGCGGTACTGCTTCTGCACCGCTTCTGTGTAGAACATGTTCTCATTCCGCGGTCCCTGTGCATCCTGGATTGCCCAGTTATTTTCTCTGTCATAAAGGACTGCTGCCGGAGACTTCATCTGGCTGCCGCAGACTTCCTTCAGTGCCTCCAGTGCCTCTCCAACCTCTGTCACTTCTTTAAACACACGGGTATCCTCTCCACCATAGTGGTCGATCACTGCACCGTGGAATTTCTCAGAAGCCCCCTGGCTCTGATGCAGCTGAAAGTATAAAACGCTGTCGGAGCCGTGAGCCACTGCCTGAAGAGAGGAAGCCAGCATCATTCCCGGCTTTTTCAGCTTATTGATGGGCTTCCAGTTTGTGGCAGACGGGCAGGACTCCATGAGAAGAAATGGCTGATTCTTAATGCTCCTCATCAGATCATGCTGCATACCTGCGTCAATGGCAGTGAAAAATTCCTCTTTCTTATGCCAGCTTGGATAGTTATCCCAGGATACCACATCCAGAACATCGCGAAACTTCTTGTAATCAAGACCGTTGTAATCATACATCAGATTGGCTGTTACCGGCAGTTCAGAACCACCTTCACGGATTGCAGCAACCTCTCCTTTGATAAAATCAATGGTGCGGTCTGTAACGAACCGGTTCCAGTCAAGCTTCAATGCATGAAGCTCGTTCTCCCCCTTTGGGGATGGGGCTTCAATCTGATCGAAGCTATTGTAAATATGGCTCCAGAATGTGGTGCACCAGCTGGAATTCAGCTTCTCAATCGTTCCATATTTTTCTTTCAGCCATTCCCGGAATTTCTGCTGACAAAGAGGGCAATAGCATTCTCCGCCAAACTCATTGGAAATGTGCCACAGAATCACCCCAGGATGACTGCCCAGTCTCTGGGAAAGCAGCTTGTCCATATCGTGAACTTTCTGCCGATATACCGGAGATGTATAGCAATGATTATGTCTGCCTCCAAAAAATCTTCTGGTGCGGTCCGGATCCATGCGAAGGACCTCCGGATACTTATCGGCCATCCACTTTGGCCTTGCGCCTGACGGTGTTGCCAGGATCGTGGAAATTCCCTCTTTATATAAATTGTCAATAATCTCTTCCAGCCAGCCCAGATTGTACTTTCCTTCTTCCGGTTCCAGTACTGCCCAGGAAAAGATTCCTACAGATACTGTATTAATATGGGCTTTTTTGAAATATTCAATGTCTTTTTTCAGAATGTCCGGGCGGTCAAGCCACTGCTCCGGATTGTAGTCACCACCATGCAGCATACGGCCATACTCTATTTTTTTTGCCATCTCAATCTCCTTTTTGTTGCCATGATAAGAGTATTTTTGTTACTGGTCACGGAGTGAACAGTAACGTATTTTTTCTCAGATTCCCTTAAATACAAATGAAAACTCCATAGGCTTACTTGTATCCAGCAGATATTCTTCCTGGGTTCTTGCTCCCCAGCTGTCGTCTCCGGCAATTCCCATCTGGCCTTTTGCCACGCGCACTACTGTATAATGAATCTGGGGCAGCTCATATGGATGCATTGCATTTTCCATCTCGTGAGGTGTGTATGGCAGGGCAGAGAACATCATCGGGCCATTTTCTTTATCCATCTCAAAAAGCATTCCTCTGCCTTTCCGGTCTGTGATTTTCGCCCATCTGACCTCTTCCTTGGCACCGCATTCCTGTGGAACCATATATCTTGCCACATTATCTTTTACCATATTATCGTAGATTCCAAGCTTTGCACCTTTCTTACGGTCTGCATAGGTCTCAGCTTCTCCAAGTCCATACCAGGATACATGGTCATAATCTGCATTAAACTTGAAAATCACACCAAATTCCGGCATATCGCCAAGCTCCTTCACCGGATCATAGGAAAGTGTGGTACGAATTCTTCCATCTCCGAAAACTTCATAAGCAAGTGTACACTCAGCCGCCGGAACAGTTGGAAGAAAATAGGTATAGGATACCTTTACGGAATGCTCTTTTTCCTCTACCTTTGGTACATTTCCAGGTCCATATGCCGCTCCGCGGTAATCCTTATGGTTTACATACATGCTGGCAAGCTTCCACTGTCCATATCGCATTGCCATCAGATTTCCACAGTCATTGTCTGTTGGTGCACGCCAGAAATTAGGCTTCGGAATTGCCTCGATCATTTCTTTTCCTGCATATTTATAGGAAACAAGACCACCGTTCAATACGGAGAAAAGCACCTCAAATTCCGCTCCGCGCACGCCAATATTATGGGTACTATGAATTACCTCCAGATGCTCTGTGCAAGGCTTCACAGCTGTTTCCACCTGGTAAACATACTGTCCAAAGGCAACCTCATGACCTGCTTTCGCCCATGGCATATCCTCTTTCAAATGGAAAGAAACAGTTACCGTGTACTCACCTGCTTTCTCCTCCTTCTTAAATGGAAGAGCATATTCCATCTGGCTCAAAGGAGCCACTGCTGTATCCAGTACTTCTGTATGAATTATGTTTCCATCCTTCTGAAGGGTTACTCTGCATTCAAATGTGTCCGTATTTACAAACAGATTTTTGTTGATCACATTCACTGAATCAGCACTTACCTGTGCGGTAATATTCTGATAATTAAATTTCACTTCCTGCATCTTCGGAGACGCATCACGATTTCCGCCATATGCAATACCATTTCCACTGAAATTATAATCAGTAGGACGCTCGCCAAAATCTCCGCCATATGCCTGGAACTCTTTTCCATAACGGTCTTTTTTGTAAATAGACTGATCGATATAATCCCAGATAAAGCCACCCTGATATTTCGGCTCTGTATCTGTCAGATCTGTATATTTATGCATGGCACCGCAGGAATTTCCCATGGCATGGGTATACTCACAACAGATAAAGGGCTTAGAAGCATCTTTTGCAAGAAACTCTTTAATTGCTTCCACAGATGGATACATCTGGCTTTCCATATCGCTGGTAGCGTTATATCTGCGGTCATGGCAGACACCTTCATAATGTACCAGACGGGTAGGATCTGCATTTCTAAAGAGCTGGGACATTTCAAAAATATCCTTACCACCGAAGGACTCATTTCCACAGGACCAGATCAGGATTGCCGGATGGTTCTTATCTCTCTGATACATGGAATTGGCGCGGTCTAACATCATAGACTGCCATTCCGGCTTATCATGGGGAACCACATAAGTATAGTCCTTCGTAAATTCCGCTGTATCCCAGGAGCCGTGACTTTCCAGGTTGGTCTCATCGATCATGTAAATTCCAAACTCATCACAAAGCTGGTAGATCAGAGAAGCATCCGGATAATGACAGGTGCGGATGGCATTGATGTTATTCTGCTTCATGATGGTCAGATCCTTGCGTAGCTCTGCTTCGGATACACATCTTCCTGTTATGGAACTGAATTCATGACGGTTCACACCTTTAAATACAATTCGTTTTCCATTTAAAGTCATAATTCCGTCTTTCATTTCAAATCGGCGGAAACCGACTTTCTGAGGGATCACTTCCTGAAGAATACCATTCTCATCGAAAACCTCCATGACCAAATCGTAGAGCTGGGGATCTTCTGCACTCCAGAGAATCGGATTCTCCACCGTCCAGCTAAAAGTATCAGCAACACCTTTCTGAACGGTTCTGCCAGTAGCTTCAGCGGCTACATCTTTTCCGTTCCGGTCACTTCCTGTATTTGCTGCAATTTCGCCTAAGCTCTTATTTTCCTCCAATATGGTCTGTCCTTTTTTGGACAGAACAATATGCACATTTCCCTTTCCCCAGGTGCTGGTCTTGACTTCAAACCGGGCTTTGTTAAGGCTCTCATCCGGGATTGCGCGGATCTGGAGATCATACACATGCACATCCGGTACTGTATAAAGATAAACCTCCCGGTAAATTCCGGAGAAGCGATAGAAATCCTGATCCTCGCACCAGCTGCTGGCTGTCCACTTGAACACCTGAGCTGCCAGCTTATTTTCCCCTTCTTTCACATAATCGGTGAGTTCAAATTCTGACGGGGTAAAAGAATCTTCACTATATCCTACAAACTGGCCATTCAGCCAGAGAGCGATTCCACTTTCTGCACCCTGGAAGGAAATAAAAAGACGTTTTCCTTTCATCTGTTCCGGCACTGTGAAATATTTCACATAGCTTGCCACAGGATTGAAATGCTCCGGAATCTCCCCTGGGTGAATATCCTCGTGTCCTTCCCATGGATACTGCACATTGGCATACTGAGGTGCATCGTAGCCCTCCATCTGGATATGGGCCGGCACACGGATGTCATCCCAGTCTTTGCAGGAATAATCTTCTCTCTCGAAGCCTTTTATGGTATTTCCGTAATTGCGGGCATAATGGAATTTCCAGATTCCATTTAAGCTGTGGCGGTAAGAAGTCTCACCTGCGGAAGCCTCTTCCACGTTTGCATAAGTGATATGATCGGAGTGAGCCTCCATTCTTCCGTCTTTAAAATATTCGGGATTCTTAACTAATGAATAATCAAATTCCTTCATATGTAGTCCTTTCTCGATACTGTTCACTGGTAACAACAGTAACCCTCTCTCTATAAACGTTGCGGGCAATATTTTCCAGATGCCCTGCACTAGAGCGTGTTTGAAAAATCATTCCCGCAATCTG
>OLSD01001101.1_pt1 | contig 23715 bp, 17 predicted proteins | sample 1672211 | NCBI WGS metagenome assembly OLSD01 (sample SAMEA3136659, study PRJEB25190) | human gut metagenome | reverse complement strand
ATTTCGTACTTTTTAGACACATAGAAGTCCTTGCCGTCATTCAGGCACGCCGCCCAGCCGTTCCAGTCCGCGCTGTGGCTCTCGCGCAGCGTAATTGCGATGCACTTCATGTTCGGGTAGGCTTCCAAAACTTTGTTGCCAAGCGCGCGGTACTTTTCGCGGTCCAGCTCGCCGGATTCGACGTTCACATCGACGGTAATTTCGAGCGATTTCTGCACGTCTTCTTCGTTGGCAATCGCCACATCGACGTACTTGGCAAGCTCGCGCATGACCTCGCTGGCCTTTTTGCCATATTTCCAGAGGTTCTTGCGGTAATTGAGGTCGCAGGAAACGGTGATGTTCCGCTTCTTCGCTTCCTTGACAGACTCAAGAGACAGCTCCATCGCGCTTTCAGAAATCGCAGGCGTAATACCCGTGATATGGAACCAGTCCACACCCTCGAAGGCTTTGTCCCAGTCGATATCGCCCGGCTTTGCCAGCGCGATCGAGGAATACGCGCGGTCATAGACGACCTTGCTCGGCAGTTGGTTTGCACCGCCCTCCAAGTAATAAATGCCCATACGACCCTCGCCGCGGACGATCTTCTTTGTGCCCACGCCAAAATAGCGCAGCTCGCGGATGCAGGCGTCTGCAATATCGTTCTGCGGCAGAATAGTCAGAAATTCCGCGTCCATGCCGTAATTTGCAAGGGAGACTGCCACGTTCGCCTCGCCGCCGCCGAAGGTTGCCTCGAGCATCGGGCTCTGGAAGAAGCGCTCGTGTCCCGGCGCTTTCAGGCGGAGCATAATTTCACCGAATGTCAGAACTTTCATCTTCGCCCCTCCTTACTTCTGCAGCAGATGCACGGCGAAACCGCCGAACTCATCTTTGAGGTATGCAACTGTCATACGACCGTTTTTATACTTTGCCGAGCTTTCGTCATATGCAAAGCCCTTCTTTGCAAGCTCTGCCACCGCCAGCTCCACAGAGTTGGTGCGGATCGCAATATGACCGTTTTTGCCCTTGAACATGGTCTTCATGACCTCGATGCCGCTGGATGCAAACATCGAAGAGTTGCCGTCTTTGACCGGCAGGTCAAACGCTTCGTTCAGCTTCTCGCAGACCGCGGATGCCGCTGCGGCATCTTCGCAGTTGACGCCGATGTGCGCAACCTCAAAGCCGAGCGCGGCAGATCTCGCCTGCTTGCAAAGCTCCGTGATCTTCTCAAAATTACCGGCTGCAATGTCCGCCTTCGGGCAGACCCAGCTGCCGCCGACCGCGTGGATGAACGGTGCGGCGATGAACTCGCCGATGTTCTGCGTGTTGACGCCGCCGGTCGGAATGAACTTGATCCCGCCGAAGGGACCCGAGAGCGCCTTCATGGCAGAAAGTCCGCCATACACGCCTGCTGGGAAGAACTTTACGACGTTCAGTCCCAGCTTCATGGCTGCCATGATTTCCGTCGGCGTCACGCAGCCGGGCGTCACGGCAACGCCGTTTTCCACGCACCAGCGGACGACTTCCTCGTCAAAGCCGGGGGCAACGATGAACTTCGCGCCGCACTCGACGGCCTTGCGGCACTGGTCGAGCGTGATGACCGTGCCCGCACCGACGAGCATATCGGGGCAGCTTTCCGCGACCGCCTTGATCGAATCCGCCGCAGCCGCCGTGCGGAACGTGATCTCCATCACGTCCACGCCTCCGGCAAGCAAAGCCTTTGCCGTCGCGACCGCGTCCTTTGCATCGTCCAGCACCACGACCGGCACAACAGCCGATGCGGCCAGCCTTTTTAAACTATCCATTTCTTCCTCCTTATTACACAGCCAAAACGCCAGAACATAGGAACTGGGTACAGGGCCTGAATCAGCTCCAGCCTTCGGCAAGCTAATATGTGTATCCTCCGTGAAAAACACGAGCCGGATTTTTTACAAGCAGCGTATGGATTTCATCCTCGCTGACACCGCGTGCTTTCAGCTTCGGAAGCACACTCTCAAAAATATGCGTAAAGCCCGTTATGTTATCAAAAGAACGGATCGCTTCGAACTTTTTGAAGCTGTTTTTCCACCAGTCGGAATAAAAGGGGATGTCCTGCGAGATGATGAGCCTGTTGATCCAGCCGCGATCCATAAGCTCCAGCAGATTCCTTACGCGATCCTCCTCCGGCCATAGCACTTCCAACCCAAATCTGTCCAGACCGAGATAAACACCCATGCGCAGCAGCTCTTCCAAATAATCCAGATCAATCGTGTCGCCGACGTGACCGATCACAACTTTGGACAGATCCACGCCTGCCTTTTCAAGAATCAGCGCCTGTTCGAGACCAAGCCGGTCAGCCGCTATGGTATGCGTTGTTACTGGTATGCCGGTAATTGCCGCTGCACGAGCTACTGCCTTTAACTGAAATACATTTACAGGGGTGATCCCGAATCTGTCCGTCGCAGCTTTCAGCATTCCCGCCTTAATATCGGTGCTCTCGCAGCCCTCTTCAATGTCCCGAATAAACAACTCCGATATTTCCTCATACGGTTTATCGATTTGCCAGCTCTCTTCATAGAAGAACAAACCGGTAGCCGCCACAATGTTGACATCGCACGATTCCGAAACCCGCTTTATAAAGCGAATATCCCGTCCCATATTCACGGCTGTCTGATCGACATATGTGCTCAATCCGTATTTTTTTGCTTTTTGAAAGACAGGTTTGATTTTCTCCAGGAAGATATCAGCATGAAACCAATCTGCATAACACCGCTTCATTGAGTTATTCAGTTCTGCAAGGTGTTCATGCATCAGGGTTATTCCCAACTCCCTAGGGTGTATCTGAAAGCTCCCAATGTGACCGGCAGCGAGAAATTTTTGCGCTGAGCAAGACATTTTTTCGCAGGAATACTGACGTATTTCAAGGAAAAATGGTGCAGCGCAGCGTGAAAAGATCCGCTGTCCGGGTGCGTTGGGAGCTTTCAGATACACCCTAGGGCTTACAGGGCCTTTGACGGTATTGACGTAACAGGACATTTCACATCTCCTTTTCTCTCGTTTCCTCTTGATTTCTCAATTGGCGTACAGGTGATAAAGGTGGGGGCGAAAGACCGGTCCGGCGACAGTTCTGATTGTGCTCGGAATCTGACAGGCTAGGTGGTGAAGGGTCCCAGCATGTGTTTGTGTTCCATCAGCACAAAGATCGTATGGCTCTTGGAAACACACTTTTTTCCTTTGAGTTCGAGTAAGATGCTTTCCAGTTCTGTAATATCCCTTGCGTACAGTCTCAACTGATAGTCATACTCTCCTGTAATCGCATAACAGTCAACGATGTTCTCTTTTGCATTTACAAACTCAAGTAGTTCGTTTACCCTTGAATACTGATCAACAACAAGCAGTACAAATGCCTGGACAGAACTGTTGATCTTTTGTGGATTCAATTGAATCGTGAATCGCTCGATTATGCCGTTTTCGCGCAACCTGGAAATCCGTTTGTTGACTGCCGGTATGGATAGATTGACCTTTTTTGAGATGTCAGTCGCAGAGCAGCGTGCGTCCTCTGCCAAAATCCGAAGCAATTGAGCATCGATGCTGTCCATAAAAAATCCTCCTTTAGTAGTCAGAAGGTCTATTATGTTCTTAAAGCAGAAAGCACTGTGTCAAAGCCTCAACGCGAACTCGGAACATTTTTTAACCATTCTACGTAGAATTCTTTGATTTTTCAAGTATTTTTAAGCATTTCGAACAATAATAAACTTTTTCTTGCATTCAACTTAATTTTACTCTATTATCCTTCCGTTTTGAAGCAGTAAGATTAAAAAAATAAACCAATTTTTATGCCGCCGCTCTTTGTGCAGGTTTTACAGTATTATGATGTGTTTTGCGCACCGACAGTGAGGCATCTTTCAGCCGCAATTGGAAATTCGCATCCTGTCCGTATTTCACCCTTACGGTTGCTCCTGCACTAGGGATGAAAGCTGTCTGACAACTTGTCTTTTTATAAAAACATCAAACTGCAAAATATTGCACATCTCCAAAATTCAACAAATAATACTGCTATTTTTGAATGCAAGATGTTCCCCCTGTAGCGCTGCAGCCTACAGACGACATCCCAGCTAAGCGTTTTCTTAGCGCGAAAAAATCAGTTATATGTGATGTGAGGATGGAGGAATTTACTTTGAAAAAACTTACCGCTTTATTTCTTGCCCTGCTGATGTTGGTCAGTATGTGTGCCTGCGCGTCTCCTGCTTCTACAGAGGATGCCTATCAGGCGAAAGTCGCACTTTGCCTGGTCACTCCTGTGAATGATGGAGCATGGAGTCAGCTCGCTTATGACGCTGTTATGAAAGCAAAGGATACCTACAACATCTCCGTAAAATATACGGAAAACATCAAGCCTACCGAGATGGAAGCAGTTTTCACGGACTACGCATCTCAGGGATATGACCTGATCATTGGGCATAGTTTTTCTTTCGGCGATGCGGCTCTGGCCGTTGCAGAACGCTAGTTTTCCATCACCAGTTCGTCAATCTCCTGCTCCAGTCGCAGGATTTCTTTCTGCAAAAACAGTGGGCGTCGAGGACCGGTTTCCTCAATGCCCACTGTTTTTGCAGCTGCGTGACCTTTTTCAGCTCGGCTGCATATTGCGCTCGCAGCTTTTCTGTATGTTCCCAGACGGCTTTATTCAGAACTTCCTCGTGGCTGCGGTGAGAGCTGCAATAGTCTTTCCCGTTCCGATAGCAGCCGCGTCTGGACTTTCTACCAGATTTCTTTACAGGATTTCATTCCGTATGGTATACTTGACAGGAAGAAAACTGGAAAATCGAATTTTTGAGGAGGCAATGAAATTTCGATCCTGTCACAGCTTCGTTCGCAGCTGACGCCTCCTGTTGTAGATTACTGCCTTGATGGGACGCCGTTTATCGTCACGCAGGAGCTTCCCGGCGAACGCTTGTCTGCGATCGCATTTATTTTATGAAAAGGCTTGCACGAAGAATACATTTGTAGTACGATGGTAAATAAAGGGGTGGTATTGTTTGAATGAGCTGCGTTTGGAGATTCCAGTAAAAAAGTACACCGGTGAATCTGCTGTTATTTCCATGCGATTACCTCGCGATATGCTGCAGGAAATTGATGCGATTGCAGCCGATACGGGGCGGACAAGAAATGAAGTCTTAACACTCTGCATGGAGTTTGCGTTAAATCATCTTGATAGGGGTTCCAAATAAAACCGAAAGAGGGAGAAAAGAATGGCAATTATCAAGTGCAAAATGTGCGGCGGGGATTTAAACGTTGCGGGAGACAGCCAAATCGCAGTCTGCGAATACTGCGGAACGCAGCAGACGGTTCCAAAGCAGGATAATGAGAAGAAACTGACGCTGTTCGCGCGGGCGAACCGGCTGCGCTTTTCCTGCGAATTTGACAAAGCGGCGGGCGTTTATGAATCGATCGTCGCGGAATTTCCGGAGGAACCAGAGGCCTATTGGGGACTGGTGCTCTGCAAATACGGCATTGAATACGTTGACGATCCGGCTACGGGTAAAAAGGTTCCGACCTGCCATCGGTCGAGCTTTGACAGTGTGCTCGAAGATGCAAACTTTGAGCTGGTCATGGAATATTCTGATGTAGTCACGCGGAAGATTTACCGCGAGGAAGCCAAGGCCATTGAGGAGCTGCGGCGCGGCATCATCGAGGTTTCCAGCCGGGAAGAGCCCTATGACATTTTCATCTGCTACAAAGAGACGGATGAGAATGGTCAGCGGACACTTGATTCCGTTCTGGCACAGGATTTATATGATGCGCTGACGGAAAAGGGCTATCGCGTGTTCTTCTCCCGCATCACGCTGGAGGATAAGCTCGGGCAGGAATACGAGCCGTATATCTTTGCAGCCCTCAACTCCGCACGCGTCATGCTGGCTGTCGGCACGGACTACGAGTATTATAACGCTCCATGGGTCAAGAACGAGTGGAGCCGGTATTTGCAGCTGATTGCTGCCGGACAGAAGAAGTCGCTCATTCCGTGCTATAAGAACATCGATGCCCATGACATGCCGAAGGAATTCGCAAAGCTGCAGGCACAGGATCTCGGCAAGATCGGTGCGACGCAGGATCTGCTGCGCGGGATCGACAAACTGCTGGGCAGAACCGCTGCGCCCGCACCCGCGCCGCAGCCGCAGACAGCCGACCCGAAGGCGCCGCTTTTAAAGCGCGCGGGCATGTATCTGGCGGACGGCGATTTTGCCAGCGCAAGGCAGTATGCCAACCGTGTGCTCGATCTCGACCCGGAAGAGCCGCACGCGTATATGTATCTGCTGCTGGCAGAGCTGAAGATCAAAACGGTCAACGAAGAGGCGCTGGTCAGCGCACCAAGGCCACTCGAAACATATCCCGATTACTGCAAGGCATGCCGCTTTGCGGCAGGCAGCTACAAACAGACGCTCGACGAGCTGCGGATGAAGCAGAAAAAGCTGCTGTACACACGCGCAGTCTCCGATCAGCCGATGGCCGAGTCGGAGAACGATATGATCGCACTCGCGGCACGGTTCGACGCGCTGGGTGACTATGTCGATTCCAAGTCCCGCAGCAGCGCATTGATGCTGAAGGTAAGCTCGCTGCGGGAGGAACGTAAGAAGAAGCAGCAGGAAGAACAGCGGCGGCAGGAAGAGGCCGCCGCGCGCAAGCAGCAGGAGCAGGCAGATCGTGAGGAGCAGGCACGCCAGCGCGCCGAGCGTGACGAAGCGGAACGGCGCAGCCGCGAAGAGGAAAAACAGCGGCGCAGGAGCCGCGGCGTGGCACTGCATATCGGGCTGTGCGCCGCGCTGGCCGCGTTTGTGGCGTTCAGCTCTGTATTCCGCGCGATCCTCGCCGCGGACAGCGGCGGAACGTATCTGTGTGTGCTGGGTATCTATCTTATTTTCACGATCCTGCAGGGCATCATCATGCGCAGCCACAAAACACCCGAGGCGTTCGCGAATCTTCCGGCGGCCGGCGGCGTAATATACGCCATTCTTGTGATCATCGTCAATCTGCTGATGCCGGGTGAGTCGCCCAGTTTCGGGGAGGTCATCGGCATGATCTTTGGGACAGCGCTGCTGGGCGCGATCTGCAGCGGCATCGGCTGCCTCTGCAAGCTTTTCCGAAAAGGTATGGGCGATTGAAGCGGATAGAAAGAGAGGGGAAAAGCCATGGCGATCATCAAATGTAAGATGTGCGGCGGAGATATTGAGATCTCTGCGGACAAGACCTTTGGGACGTGTGAATACTGCGGCAGCACGATGACGCTGCCGAGGGTAGACGACGAGCAGCGGGCAGCGGCTTTCAACCGCGGCAATCACTTTAGGCGCAGCGGCGAGTTTGACAAGGCGCTGGCGGTGTATGAGCGCATCGTGGCCGAGGACGACAACGACGCTGAGGCGCACTGGTGCTGTGCGCTGTGCCGGTTCGGTATTGAATATGTGGAGGACCCGGCAACGTATGAATGGCTGCCGACGTGCCACCGCGCGAGCTTCGACAGCTTTCTGGAGGATGTGGACTATCTGACTGCGGTCGAGCATTCCGACGGCATCACCCGCCGCCAGTATCAGAAGGACGCAGCGAAAATCGCCGAGGTGCAGCGCGGCATCCTTGCCACGTCGCAGAATGAACAGCCGTTCGACGTCTTCCTCTGCTACAAGGAGACCGGTGAGGACGGTCAGCGCACGCGCGACAGCCTGATGGCGCAGGAGGTCTATTACGAGTTGACAGAGCAGGGCTACCGCGTATTCTTCGCGCGCATCACATTGGAAGATAAGGCGGGCACGGAATATGAGCCGTATATCTTTGCGGCGCTGAACTCCGCGAAAGTCATGGTCGTGATCGGCACGAAGCCGGAGCATTTTAATGCCGTCTGGGTCAAAAACGAATGGAGCCGATTCCTGTCCATGATGAAGAAAGACAGAAGCAAGCTGCTTCTGCCGTGCTACCGCGATATGGACCCGTATGATCTGCCGGAGGCACTGTCTGTGCTGCAAAGCTATGACATGAGCAAGATCGGCTTCATGCAGGATCTGATCCGCGGCGTCAAGAAGGTCGTGGACGCGGCAAAACCGCAGGAGGCTGCGAAAGAAACGGTCAAGGAAACCGTCGTGGTACATAACGAGGGCGGCAGCAACGTGCAGGCGCTTTTGAAGCGCGGCAATATGGCGCTGGAGGACGGCGATTGGACGAAGGCTGACGAGTTCTTCGAGCAGGTACTCAATCAGGACGCCGAATGCGGCGCGGCGTATCTGGGAAAGTTCCTGGCGAAAGTGAAGTCACCGTCCGCGCAAAAATATGCAGCTTCCTACATTGAACAGGTGAAAAGCGCTGCACCGACAAGGAAAAACGCGGAAGCCTGCGCAGAGGACAAAGCGTTTATTGAGGCGTGCATTCAAAAATATCAGGTCGCGGATTATTACCCTGCGCAAGAAATCCGTAAGGCGCTGCAATTTGACCGGCGGTATTGCGCCGACCGCGCCGCATATTTCCGTAATTCCCAGAAGCGTGCGGAGCAGCTGCTCGATACCGAACGGAATTTTGCGCGTGCAGAAAAATACACTTCCGGCGAGACAAAGGCACAATGCGACGCGCTGCGCAGCGCGCTTGCGGACGCACTGCGCCAGCAGCAGGAGAATGCAGAACGCGAAACAGAGGTTGAAAAACAGCGTGTGATCGACGCTTATCAGGCTTTTTTGAAGGAAACGGAAGCAAAGCTGGCTGCAAAGCATGAAGAAGCGCTTGCAAAGAGAGCGGAAGATCAAAGAAATGCAGAAGAACTCGAGCGCCTGCGTATGGAGCGGAAAAAGCGAGCTGAAGAGAAGCAGAAACAGGACGAGCTTGCGGTAGCGGCGCGGAAGAGAAAAATCACAATTGCCGCCGGTATCATTGCCGCAGTGATTATGGTGATTCTGCTTGTCACGAAGGTTATTATGCCAGCTGCAAACTATTCCAAGGCTGAAAAGCTGCTTGCGGCCGGGGATTATGACGGCGCGATTGCAGCATTTGCGGCATCGGGTGATTATAAAGACGCAGAAAATGCAAAAGCGCATGCGCACGCTGAGCAGCTTCAAAAAAATGGCGAGACAGCGAAAGCAGCGATTGCCTTCGGAAAACTGGGCGATTATCGGGATTCGTCTGAACGCAGTCAAGTCTTGTGGGATGTCGTAGCGGTTCGGGATACTGTCAGCGCAGGAGGAGCTCACACGGTTGGTCTGAAATCAAACGGCACAGTGCTCGCTGTGGGAGATAATGATGATGGTGCGTGCGATGTCAGTGACTGGACAGACGTCGTGGCGGTCAGCGCAGGAAGTGAGCACACCGTAGGGCTGAAAAGCGATGGCACGGTGGTCACTGGGGGAAGTAATTGGTGTGACCGATGTGAAGTCAGCGACTGGACAGACATCGTGGCCGTCAGCGCAGGAAGTTGGCACACCGCGGGGCTGAAAAGCGATGGCACGGTGGTCGCTGTGGGGTATAACAAGTATGGCCAATGTGATGTCAGCGGCTGGACGGACATTGTGGCAATAAGTGCAGGAGACGACTACACCGTTGGAGTGAAAACCGACGGCACAGTGGTCGCTGTAGGATATGAATATCGTATACAAGGCCTCGACCGCTGGACAGACATCGTGGCTGTCAGCACAGGCTTCCAGCATAACGTAGGGCTGAAAAGCGATGGCACGGTGGTCGCTGAGGGAAGTAATTGGGATGGTGAATGTGAAGTCAGCGGCTGGACAGACATCGTGGCGGTCAGCGCAGGAAGCAGTTTCACTGTCGGACTGAAAAGTGACGGTACTGTGGTCGCCGTGGGAGATAATAGTTATGGCCAGTGCGATGTCAGCGACTGGACAGATATCGTTGCCGTCAGCGCAGGATACAGTTTCACTGTTGGATTAAAAAGTGACGGCACTGTTGTTGCGGTAGGCAGGAATACAGATGGGCAGTGTGACTTATCTGGCTGGACGGATATCAAATTACCGAATAAGTGAGGAGCAATAAAATGAACGGAAACAATACATATGACGGAAGGCAACGATGCTGCAAATGCAATGAACCGTTTGATCAACTGCATGAGATTTTGGTTTGTAAAAAATGTGAAACAGCTTGTATAAATCGAAGAGACAATACTTTTGAACAAAATAAATGCAGAGAGATTGTGCAAAGCATAGATGCGATGTTATTAAAAAAAGGAAAACACCTTCATGATATCTCACAAAGATCTCTTGAAGGAAAAGCGAACTCAGGTGACGAGAACACAGCAGCGGAATTATGCAGTAAATATGTTTTTGCCATCAAACCGGAAATCAAAGAATGGCTTGAAACTGGGCATTTTCCGTCAGCATTCAACAAAAAGGTGTATCAGTTACTTGAGATAGAGCATAAGATCATGGATGCGTTGAATAAACTGGAAGATTCGTGAAAAGGAATGAAACAGCAATGAGCAAATTTGTAATTGAATGTCCCAACTGCGGGAAATACGCCGAAGCCAGCACCGGCCTGTTTGCAAAACGGAGGATCCCCTGCACGTGCGGGCACACCATCGACGTGCGGACGGAACGGCTCGCGACCCGTGAATGCCCGCACTGCGGCAATACCGTCCTCTATGACCAGTCCAAGGGCGAAAAGGCGCTCTGCCCCGTCTGCCATACGCCGGTCAACACGACGGCCCTTCAGCTCAAGACCGTAGAATTTTCCTGCGCGCAGTGCGGCATCCAGCTGCACGCGAGCAAGGCGGATACGACCTACACCTGCCCCGTCTGCGACTGCGTGAACGATGTAGCTGAGCGGGTTGCAACTGAGAAGATCAAAAAGGACGGCCTTGCCAGCATCATCAAGTACGAGGGCGACAACGAAACGCTCGTCTGGAAGCACCCGATCGAGGACTTTAACTTCGGCTCGCAGCTGATCGTCCACGAGAGCCAGGAGGCCATCTTCTTCCGTGACGGGCAGGCGCTCGACCTCTTTGGAGCGGGGCGCTACACGCTGCAGACGCAGCAGCTTCCGCTGCTGGAGAAGCTCTACAAGCTCCCGACCGACACCGAGGGCACGTTCCACTCCGAGGTCTACTTTATCAACCTCGCCACGCAGATGGGCGTCAAATGGGGAACGGACAGCAAGGTGCGTTTGTTTGACCCTGCCTCCGGCTTACATATCGAGATCGGTGCGTCTGGTGAATTCAATATTCGCGTGACCGATTCGCGCAAGCTCCTACTAAAGGTCGTTGGCACGACGGGCGGGCTTGGGCAGGAGCAGCTGCTCGGCATCGGAAACGGCAAGGGCTTCTTCCGTTCGATGGTCATGACACAGGTCAAGAGCTACCTTGCACAGACGATCAAGGAAAATGCCATTAACATTCTGGAGATCGACGAGCACCTGATGGCACTCTCCGGCGCGCTGCGCGAGCGGATCAACGCCGCGCTGGATGAGTACGGCCTGACGATGCCAGAGTTCTACGTCAGCCGCATCGTAACGCCGGACGACGACCCCAATTTCCGCCGCATGAAGGAGCAGTACGCCGAACAGTATCTGCTCGTCCGGCAGGAAGGTATCCGCAAGGCGGAGGCAGAAGCTGCGGCAGACCGCAAGGCGGTCGAGGCACAGACGGCGGCGCGGATGAAGATCATCGGCGCACAGGGCGAGGCGGAAGCGCTCAAAATTCAGAAGCAGGCAGAAGCAGAGGCTTATCGGATGCAGGCCGAGGCGGAAGCCGCCGAAATGCGCATGAAGGGCTACACCTATCAGCAGGAAACGTCGCGGCAGGTCGGCATGGAAGCGATGAAAAACGGTCTTGGCGGCGGTGCGAACGCTGCGGGCGCGCTGGGCGACCTCGCGGGGCTTGGCGTAAGCCTCGGCGCAATGGGCAGCGTCATCGGCATGACGAAGGACGCGCTGAATCCCATGACGCAGGACGCTGCGCAGATGGGCGCGGCAGTCGGCGCAGCTGTCGCGGGCGGTTGGGATTGCCCGGCGTGCGGCCACAAGAACATCTCCACGAACTTCTGCCCCGACTGCGGCGGCAGAAAGCCTGAAGCGAAAACCGGCTGGGACTGCGCACAGTGCGGCACGAAGAACATCCAGAGCAGATTCTGCCCGAACTGCGGCGCAAAGAAGCCGGAGGGATCCAACGGCTGGATCTGCCCGGAATGCGGCACAAAAGATATTCTGAGCAAGTTCTGCCCCAACTGCGGTGCGCGGAAACCGGAAGAAAAACATGGCTGGATCTGCCCGGATTGCGGTACGAAGGATATTATGACAAACTTCTGCCCGAACTGCGGGCGGAAGAAAGATGAATCCTGCTGATTGGAGGGATAGATGATGAAACTGAGCAAAGGGAAATTTCAGACGATTCTGATTCTTGCCATTGTGCTGGCCGCATATCTGTTGCTGGCATTCGTGATCCCGTTTGCAAAGACCGCTGTGTTCTGGCTGGCGCTGGTGTTCACGCTGGCAGCGTTCGGCGTACAGCTATATGTGCTGAAACTGTCGTTTACAAAGGGCAAGGATGCGCGCAGCAAATTTTACGGTTTTCCGATCGCGCGCATCGGCGTCATGTATTTGATCGTGCAGATCGCGTTGAGTTTTTTGTTCATGGCGATCGCAAAATTCTGTGCAGCATGGATCGCGGTCATTGTTTTTGCACTGCTGTTGGCTGTCACCGCCGTTGGCGTCATTGCCGCGGATGCAATGCGCGACGAGGTCGAGCGGCAGGACGCGCAGCTCAAGGCCGATGTGGCTGCCATGCGTGCGCTGCAATCCCGTTCGACCGCGCTGGTTTCTCGCTGTGAGAATGCAGAGTTGAAGGCAGACGCGCAGAAGCTTTCCGACGCGTTCCGATACAGCGATCCTGTAACAAATGACGCGACAAAAGACGCTGAACATGAGCTTTCCGCCTGCATGGACGAGCTGGAGCGGGCTGTTCTCGACAATGACACCGAAAGTGCGAGGGTGCTGATCAAACGCGCAGCAGCGCAGCTGGCAGAGCGGAATCGCCTGTGCAAGCTGAACAAGTGACGTTTCTTGCCAGCCTTAATACCAACCAGCCGAATAAAAGCAGGAGGCGGCCCATAACTTTGGGCTGCCTCCTGCTTTTATTCGGTTGTCAGTCAGAAATACTCATTGCACAGCAGACGGTACGGCGGTTCGTCTTCTTCGATCTTCGGGAAGCGGCCGACAGGCGGGTTGAAGCGGTTGTCGGTGTTGTCGTCGCTGCACTGGCTGACCTCGCCGAGCAGAACGGGGCCGGTGTCCGCCTCGACCGCGAAGTCGTGGTACATTCCTTGCGCGACCCAGAGGCTTTCGCCCGGACGCAGACGGATCTGCGTGCCCGCGGGAACCGTGCGCTTCAGGCCGTCGCAGTGGACGGTCACGTCGGACTCATAATCAATTTCTTCATTCGGCAGGCTGTTGTACACGCGGATGAGGCAGTTACCGCCGCCGCGGTTGATAATGTCCTCGGTCTTGTACCAGTGAAAATGGTTCGCGGCCATCTGGCCCTCCTTCAGATACAGCAGCTTCTCTGCGTAGACCTTCGGATATTTTTCCGGCTGCGTGCGGCAGCCGTTGCGGATGGTGATGAGGGAGAAGCCGAATTTGTCAAAATCGCCGAGGCCGAAATCCGTGATATCCCAGCCGAGCATACAGTCGCGCACTTCATCGTATTCATGGCCCTTCGTCTTCCACTCCTCGGGCGTGAAGTGACAGAATGGCGGCAGATAGCACTTGTATTTTTCGCACATGGCCTCCAGCTCCCTGAGCGCTTTGTTGATCTCAGAACGTTTCATAATACCTCTGCGACAGGCTGAAGGCGATCTCCGACAAGCGGAGGCTCGATATCATCAAGCTCATCAAAAACGAATCTCTCTGCGGGCAGGATCTGGCCGAGCGCATCGGCCTGTCTCCCGCCACGATCTCCCACCACATGAGCTCGCTCGTGTCCGCCGGGTTCATCCACGTGGACAAGCAGAACCCGCGCGGCTTCAACCTTGAGGCTGCGCGGGTCCTGTTTTGGCGAAAGAAATCCCGCAAACAAGTGACCGGCTTGTCTGCGGGGGATTCTTTATCAATATGAGGGGAAAATGAAAAAGTGTTTATCGCTTCTTGCAGGATTATCATAGCAAGGGTTTATTAAAAAACTTAGAGGCAAGTTTTTAAATAACTATTAAATTCGAAACTTCTTTTTTCGATCAAATGTTTACAAAAATATCACAATTTTCGGCCCTGCTCCCCCTTGACAAATTCCGGGTACAGGACTATGATGAAGCCAAAATGAATTAGCACTCATGAATATAGAGTGCTAACGCTGGAAGAAGAGGTGTGAACTATGAACGCACAGAACTATACGCAGAAATCTCTGGAGGCCATTCAGGCCGCCCAGAAGCTGACCATTGAAAACCAGAACCAGCAGATCGAGCAGATCCATCTGCTGGCCGCGCTTTTGAAGCAGGAAAACGGCCTTGTGCCGCAGCTGCTGAAAAAGATGGGCGTGACGCTTGAAAGCTTTGAGGCTGCGGTGGACGCGGAGCTGGCGAAGCTGCCGCGCGTGACCGGCTCGGGCCGCGAGGCGGATAAATATTATGTTGCGCGTGCCGTTGATACGGCGCTGAACAGCGCGGAAGACATCGCAAAGCAGATGAAGGACGAATATGTCTCCGTCGAGCATCTGTTTTTGTCCCTGATCGAAAACGCGGACGCGGTGCTGAAAAGCCTGTTCCGTCCGTACCAGATCACGAAGGAGGCCTGTCTGCAGGCGCTGCAGTCGGTGCGCGGCAGCCAGCGCGTGACGTCCGACACGCCGGAGGATACGTATGAGGCGCTTGCCAAATACGGCACGGATCTGGTCAAGCGTGCACGGGAACAGAAAATGGACCCGGTCATCGGCCGTGACGACGAGATCCGGAATGTCATCCGCATCCTGTCCCGCAAGACGAAGAACAACCCCGTTCTCATCGGCGAACCGGGCGTCGGCAAGACGGCCATCGTCGAGGGCCTTGCGCAGCGGATCGTCGCGAACGAGGTGCCCAAGTCTTTGCAGGACAAAACGATCTTCTCGCTCGATATGGGCGCATTGATTGCAGGCGCAAAGTACCGCGGTGAATTTGAAGAGCGTCTGAAGGCCGTGCTGGCCGAGGTCAAGAAGTCCGAGGGCCGCATCATCCTGTTTATCGACGAGCTGCACACCATTGTCGGCGCGGGCAAGACCGAAGGCTCGATGGACGCAGGCAATCTGTTAAAGCCGATGCTCGCGCGCGGTGAACTGCACTGCATCGGCGCAACCACGCTGGACGAATATCGCCAGTATATCGAAAAGGACCCCGCGCTCGAGCGCCGGTTCCAGACCGTTCTGGTGCAGGAGCCGACGGTGGAGGATACCATCGCCATCCTGCGTGGTCTGGAGTCCCGGTACGAGGTCTTCCATGGCGTCAAGATCACGGACAACGCGATCATCGCCGCCGCGACGCTCAGTAACCGCTATATTACCGACCGCTTCCTGCCCGACAAGGCTATCGACCTCATTGACGAGGCCTGCGCCATGATCCGCACGGAAATGGACTCCATGCCGACCGAGCTGGACGTCATCAACCGCAAGATCATCCAGATGCAGATTGAGGAAGCAGCGCTCAAAAACGAGGACGACGAGCTTTCCAAGGCGCGGCTGACGGAGCTGCAAAAAGAATTGGCTGAGCAGCGCGAGACGTTCAACTCCATGAAAGCCAAATGGGAAAACGAGAAGAACGCAATCGGCCGCGTGCAGCAGCTGCGCGAACGCATCGAGCAGATCAACCGCGATATTGAATCTGCCGAACAGAGTTACGATCTCGAAAAGGCCGCGAAGCTGAAGTACGGCGATCTGCCCGAAGCGAAAAAGCAGCTGGAGCAGGAGGAAAAACTGGCGCAAAGCAGCAAGGAGACGAGTTTGCTCCGCAACAAGGTCACGGAGGAGGAAATCGCCAAGATCATCGAGCGCTGGACGGGTATCCCGACCGCGCGGCTGATGGAGGGGGAGCGCGACAAGCTGCTGCATCTGGAGGACACGCTGCACAAGCGTGTTGTCGGCCAGGATGAGGCCGTGCGCGTCGTCTCCGAGGCCATCCAGAGAAGCCGGGCCGGCATCCAGGACCCGAACCGGCCCCTCGGCTCGTTCCTGTTCCTTGGCCCCACGGGCGTCGGCAAGACAGAGCTTGCCAAGACGCTGGCAGAGGCGCTGTTTGACGATGAAAAGAATCTGGTGCGCATCGATATGTCGGAGTATATGGAGAAATTCTCCGTGTCGCGTCTGATCGGTGCGCCTCCCGGATATGTGGGCTACGAGGAGGGCGGCCAGCTGACCGAAGCCGTGCGCCGCAGACCGTATTCCGTCATTCTGTTTGACGAGATCGAAAAAGCGCACCCGGACGTGTTCAACATTCTGCTGCAGGTGCTCGACGACGGTCGTATCACCGACTCGCAGGGCCGCACGGTGGACTTCAAGAACACCATCATCATTCTGACCTCGAATCTCGGTTCACAGGCCATTCTGGACGGCATCACGCCGGAGGGTGAAATTTCGGAGGCTGCGAAAAACGAGGTGCAGACGCTCCTGCGCCGCAGCTTCCGCCCGGAATTCCTGAACCGGCTGGATGAGATCGTCTTCTATAAGCCCCTGTCGAAGGAAAACATCACTGGCATCATCGATCTGCAGATCGCGGCGCTTAATAAGCGCCTTGCCGACAAGCAGCTCAAGTGCGAGCTGACCCCGGCGGCAAAGTCGTTCGTCATTGACGCAGCCTATGACCCGCAGTTCGGCGCAAGACCGCTGCGCCGCTACCTGCAGCACACGGTCGAGACGCTTCTTGCGCAGCGCATCCTGCGCGGCGACGTGCTCCCCGGTCAGACGCTTGTCTGCGACGAGCAGAACGGCGAGCTGGTCATCAGCGCGAAATAAAATACAAACGCCCTGCCGCAGCTCTCTGCGGCAGGGCATGAAAAACTCCGGGCCTTTCAGGCCCGGAGTTTTTTACGGTAAGACGCATGGCAGGACTGCACACCCTTCTCCGAATGGATGCTACACCCGTTACCCGGACAGCCAGCTCCGAAACGGCAACCTTGCGGCACACAGGGTAGACTGCTTAGTGCTGCTTGGTTCCCCACCTGACACGGTTCACAGAGCCCTATTGCGCAAGACCAGATCTTCAACACCGCTTATCCGGGTCAGACGACACAGCATACACCCTCGGTCGGGAATTCCTCCCCGCTGTAGCGGATTGCGGGTAACAGGGCACCGCTATCTCCCCAAGTAGTGCAGCCTTGCCATACGTCTCGCCGTTTTGCGTTCAGTCAAGCTTGCTCTCGACAAAATCGACCAGCTCACCGACGGTCGCGATCTTTTCCTCCAGCTCCAGATCGACGCCGAGCTGCTCTTCCAGATCCATGACCATCTCGACGGTATCCAGCGAATCGACGCCGAGGCTTTCGAACGTGGTGTCGCGGGTGATCTCGTCTGCCGGAATATCGAGCTGCGAGGCAAGATACGCCTGAATCTTCTCAAACATCTTGAATTCCTCCGTTGTTACGGTTTCAAATTGCATAAGACTATGATACGAATATTTTCCCGGTTGTCAAGCATAAAAGTGTAAATATTCTGTATTTTCGAAATTCTTTCATGGCAGGTCCTGCCTTCTTAGTTCAAAAAGTCGCGCAGCTTCTTGCTTCTGGACGGATGGCGCAGCTTGCGCAGGGCCTTGGACTCGATCTGGCGGATGCGTTCGCGCGTGACGTCGAACTCCTTGCCGACCTCCTCGAGCGTGTGCGGCTTGCCGTCGGTCAGACCGAAGCGCATCCGCAGCACCTGCTCCTCACGCGGGGTCAGCGTGGACAGGACCTCCTCAAGCTGCTCGCGCAGCAGCGTGTAGGACGCCTCCTCCGACGGCTGCGAGGCCTCGTCGTCCTGAATGAAGTCGCCCAGATGGCTGTCCTCCTCCTCACCGATCGGCGTTTCGAGGGAAACCGGCTCCTGCGCAATTTTCAGGACCTCCTCGACCTTGCTCTCCTCAATGTGCAGCTCGTCCGCGATCTCCTTCGTCGTCGGCTCACGGCCCAGCTTCTGCACCATGGAGTGCGACGTGCGCAGCACCCGGTTGATCGTCTCGACCATATGCACCGGAATGCGGATCGTACGCGCCTGGTCGGCGATGGCGCGGGTGATGGACTGCCGGATCCACCAGGTCGCATAGGTGGAGAATTTATAGCCCTTCGTATAGTCAAATTTTTCAACAGCCTTCATCAGGCCCAGATTGCCCTCCTGGATGAGATCGAGCAGCTGCATCCCCCGGCCCACGTAGCGCTTTGCGATCGACACGACGAGACGCAGATTGGCCTCAGACATACGCTTGCGTGCGTCCTCGTCGCCCTCGGCCATTTTTTTCGCGATCTCCTGCTCCTCCTCAGGCGTCAGGAGCTTGATGCGGCCGATCTCCTTGAGGTACATCCGCACAGGGTCGTCCAGCTTGGCGTTTTCCACGTCCTCGGGCAGCGCCTCCGGCTCGTCCAGATCCGCGGGCAGGCCCTCGTCCTCGATGGCCTGCATTTCACTGAGCGTGGGGTTGTCCATATCAGCTGTGCCGATGAGGTCCAGCACGTCGGAGACGTCGATCTCGATGCCGGCCTGCTCAAGAATGTCATAGAAGCGCTCGGTCTGGTCCTGCGTGGCGTCCACGTCGTCGAGCGTTTCAACCAGATGCTTGGAGGAAACCTTTCCGGTCTTTTTCGCCTCGGTAATCAGCGCTTCGAGCTTTTGGCGGTTTTCTGCCGTGAGATCCATCTTCTGCAGAAGTTCCAATTCTTTTCCCATTGCTTACCCTCCATACTGTTTTGTTGATTTCATCTGTTCGGCCAGCAGCCGCAGATTTTCCTCCGAGCGCGTCAGGCTCCGACCCTCATATTCTTCCTGGATCACGCGCAGATAATCCGCGAACGCTTCATCAGAAACGGGAGCGTTGTCCCGGCTCATCACATAGGACAGGTGCGCCATTTCCTCCGGCGTGAGATCCGGCCCCAGCGCGGCAAGCGAAACGGGCCGCCCGGACTGTACGCGCTGGCGCAGGTCGGCCAGCACCCGGCCGAACAGGTCGACCGAAAACGCCTCCGCCGGGAGCTTCACGTTCGCGATCAGCTCCGGCTCACGCAGGAGCGTGCAGATCAGGCCCTCCTCGGCGGTCGCGGAACGGAGATTGTCATAGCGGATGGCGCGGGTCTTCGGCGCACGCTGGCGCGCGATGTCCAGCTCCTGCGCCTCCTGCTTTTTCTGCTCGATGGCGCGGGCCTTGCGGTAGGCCTTTTTGATTTCCAGCTGCATGGCCTCCGGCGTGATGCCGGCGGCCTCTGCCGCGCGCCGTCCGTAGACCTCGCGCTGCACCGCGTTCGGGAATGTGGCGATGAGCGCGGCGGCCTGATTCAGAAATTCCACGCGCTGATCGTCGAGCGTCAGGTCGTATTTGCGCTTGAGACTGTCCAGCCGGTACTCCGCCTGATTCTGGCAGGCATCCAGCAGCACCTCAAAGCGCTGCGCGCCGTATTTTTTTAAAAACTCATCCGGGTCCTTCGCGCCCTGCATCCGCAGGACACGCACCTGAATGCCGGTCTTTTCGAGCATGGGGATGGCGCGGCGCGTGGCGTTCTGCCCGGCCTCGTCGCCGTCGTAGGTCAGAATGACCTGATTGGTGTATTTGGCGAGGATGTTCGCGTGCTCCTCCGTCAAGGACGTGCCGAGCGAGGCGACGGCGCAGTCGAACCCGTACTGGTGCAGGGCGATGGCGTCCATATAGCCCTCGGTCAGGATGATGCGGCCCTGCTTGCTCTTACGGGCGATGTTGAGCGCGAATAAATTCTTGCGCTTGTTGAAGATGATTGTTTCGGGCGAGTTCAGGTATTTCGGCGTGGAATCGTCCATCACGCGGCCGCCGAAGCCGATGATATTGTTCCGGATATCGATGATGGGGAACATGAGCCGGTTGCGGAACCGGTCGTACACGCCGCCGTTTTTGCCCCGCAGGGAAAGCCCCGCGTCGACCAGCTCGTCGAGCTTATAGCCCTTTTCCTTCATCGCGTCCGTAAGCTCCGCCCACGCGTTCGGGCTGAAGCCGAGACCAAAGCGCTTGACCGTCTCCATGCTGAGCGCGCGCTTTTGTATGTACGCCTGCGCTTCGGTTCCGACGGGGGAGAACAGCTGCTGGCGGAAGAACCGCGCCGCGTCCTTGCACAGCGCCCAGAGGCGCTCCTGCTTCTGGTACTGCGAGTGGTAATTCTCGTCCTCCGGGACCTCAAGGCCCGCGCGCTTTGCAAGAAACCGCACCGCGTCGGGATAGTCCAGCCCCTCGATCTGCATAATGAAGTTGATCACGCCGCCGCCCGCGTGGCAGCCGAAGCAGTAATAAATCCCCTTGTCCGGCGCGACGGAGAACGACGCGGTCTTTTCCGAGTGGAACGGGCAGAGCCCAAAGAGGTTCGAGCCACGGCGCGTCAGGCTGACATACTGCCCCACGACCTCGTCGATGGGATTGCGCTCGGTGAGCGCGTCCAGAAACGGCTGCGGAAACGCCACGGGATCGACCTCCTTTCAGAATGTGTGGGCATCTGCCCCTGCAAAAATCGCGCGCGGCAGCGACTCAGCGCACCTGCCACGTCGCGGGGATAAACAGCTCCGAATACTTATAGACCGCGTAGCGGTCGGTCATGCCGGCAATGTAGTCGCAGACGATGCGCTCCATGCCGTCAAAGTCCAGCTGCGGGAGAAAATCCGGCGGCAGCCTTTCGGGGTTTTTCATGTAATACTCAAACAGCCTGCACAGCATATCCTTCGCCTTCGATTCCTCACCCTTGGCGACGGGATTCGTATAGACGCGGGCAAACATGAACGTGCGCAGCTGATCCATGGCCTGCGCCACGTCCGGCTGCATACCGAGCGTGCCGGTCAGCATCGTGTTTTCGATCATGTTCTCGACCAGCGTGTTGATCCGCTGTGAATGCGAGTGGCCGAGAATTTCCGCGATCTGCGCCGGGATATCGGCCTCGGTCAGGATCCCGGCGCGCATGGCGTCGTCGATATCATGGTTAATGTACGCAATGCGGTCGGACGTGCGCACGATCTGGCCCTCGAGCGTCTCGGGGATAAAGTCTCCCGTGTGGCCGAGAATGCCCATGCGCACCTCATAGGTCAGGTTCAGTCCCGCGCCGTCGCGTTCGAGCTTGTCCACCACGCGCAGCGACTGCTCGTTGTGGCGGAAGGGCTTGTCCAGCATACTGGACAGCGCCTTTTCTCCCGCGTGGCCGAACGGCGTGTGGCCCAGATCGTGGCCGTAGGCCGCGGCCTCCGCCAGATCCTGATTGAGCCGCAGCCCGCGGCAGATCGTCCGCGCGATGCGCGCGACCTCCAGCGTGTGGGTCATGCGGGTGCGGTAATGGTCGCCCTCCGGCGATAAAAACACCTGCGTCTTGTGCATCAGACGGCGGAAGGACTTGCTGTGGAGAATGCGGTCTGCATCGCGCTGGTAGCAGGTGCGCACGTCGTTGTCTTCCTCCGGCGCCGGCCTGCCCTTCGTCTCGGCGGCCTTCTGCGCCTGCGGGGACAAAAACTCGTATTCCTCCTGCTCCATCCGTTCGCGCACGTTCATAAAACCCCACCTTACCTTGTCAGAATACCTGTTAGTTTTGAATTCCCTGTGGAATTTGCGTGAATTTTCTTTAAAAACTTATCGGATTTTAACGCCGTGCAGTTCCGTCCCTGTCCGTTCCGGGCGGAGGCTTCCGGCAGAAAGTTCCCGCAGAGCAGCGGCAAATGCAGCTTCTTCCGGCTCTGGCAGAAGGACGGTCATGGCGATCTCTGCGCTATAGTCCGTGTCCCGGAGAAGCCCGCTGTGCTTTTCCAACTCCAGCTTTACACGCTCAAAAAGCGCATAGGGGCAGGCAAGATGCAGCACGCTCCACGGGCGCAGTTCGGAGATGCCCGCGTCGTCCAGCGCGTCCTTCGCGGCCTTCGTGTACGCGCGGCAAAGGCCGCCCGCACCCAGAAGAATCCCGCCGAAATACCGCGTCACGACGCACAGCACGTCCTGTACGCCCTCGCGTTCGAGCACGTTCAGAATCGGCTGACCGGCCGTGCCCTGCGGCTCGCCGTCATCGCTGTAGCGCTTCTGGCCGGAATGCAGGATGTAGGCCCAGCAGTTGTGCCGCGCGTCGTATTCCTGCTTTTTGACGGCTTCCAGTCGGGCTCTGGCTTCGGCCTCTGTCGTGACGGGGGTGATCAGCCCCAGAAAGCGCGACTTCTTTTCGATATATTCCGATGCGCCTTCTCCGGCGGGGATCAGGAACTGTTCCATTATCCTTCCTCTATTACATACTGACGCAGTTTGCCGAATAAGGTTTCGTCCAGCACTGCGTCGATCTGAATTCCGTTGTCTGCATACTCGCTGGAGAGCACCTGTGCCGTATCGTGGAGCGCGGCGACCATGCCGCCCTGCTGATACGGAAGGAGCAGCTTTACGCGGTGCTTTCTGCGTCCGAGCTGCGTCTCGATGGCCTCCCTGAGCGCGTCCAGCCCATAGCCGCTCGCCGCCGAGATCGCGACCTTGTCGCTCCCGCGCGGAATTTCGTCGTCCGGGACAAGATCACACTTGTTATAGCATTCCAGAACGGGCGTGCCGGGCTTTGCCAGCTCCGCGATCAGGCGGTTCACGACCGCGATATGATCCTCACGCTCCGGGTCGGCGCTGTCGATGACGTGGACGAGCAGATCCGCATATTCCAGCTCCTCAAGCGTAGCGCGGAACGCTTCGACCAGATGGTGCGGCAGCTTCGCGATAAAGCCGACCGTGTCCGACAGCAGCGCCTGGCACGTATCGGAGACGGTCAGCTGCCGCGTCGTGGTGTCGAGCGTGTCGAACAGGCGGTTATTCGCCGGGATATCAGAGCCCGTGAGTGCGTTCAGAAGCGTCGACTTGCCCGCGTTCGTATAGCCGACGAGGGCCACAACGGGCAGCTCGTTCTTCTGCCGCCTGCGGCGCTGCTCGGCGCGGGTCTTGCGCACGAGCTCGAGATTTTCGCGCAGCTTCTGGATACGCGAGCGGATATAGCGTTTATCCGTTTCCAGCTGTGTTTCGCCGGGGCCTCTCGTGCCGATGCCGCCGCCAAGGCGGCCCATTTCCTCGTTCCAGACTGTGAGCCGCGGCAGGTAATACTGATACTGTGCCAGCTCGACCTGCAGCTTGCCTTCACGCGTTTTGGCGCGCTGGGCGAAGATATCAAGAATGAGCGCACTGCGGTCGAGCACGGTCGTTTTTAAAATATCTTCCAGCGTCCGCGTCTGCGAGGGGGTCAGGTCATTGTCGAAAATGACCATGTTCGCGCCCGTTTCCAGCACGAGCTGGCGGACCTCCTCGGCCTTGCCCTCGCCGATGAACGAGCGGGGGTCGGGGGTGTGCTTGTTCTGCAGGACCTTTCCGGCGCATTCGCCGCCTGCGGTATTGAGAAGGGCCTCCAGCTCGTCCAGCGTCGTCTCGGTCGCAGTCTCTTCCTTTGTGAAGCAGTCCGCGTTGAGGCCCACGAGCACGGCCCGGTCGATGGTTTTTCGGTTCAGTTCTTCCATAAATCCATTTCCGTCAGTTTCTTACAAATTGCGACAAGCATGAAAAAAGCCCGCACCGATACGCGGTGCGGACTGTCTTCTTACTTCAGGCCGTATTTCTTGTTGAAACGGTCGACACGTCCACCGGTGTC
>OLSD01001093.1_pt1 | contig 23817 bp, 15 predicted proteins | sample 1672211 | NCBI WGS metagenome assembly OLSD01 (sample SAMEA3136659, study PRJEB25190) | human gut metagenome | reverse complement strand
AGATTGCAGAGAAAATTCTGGCCCTACATAAAGAATTGATGACTAAATTCCCTACCCTGCATAGCGCACGTCTGGCCATCAGCGGCAGCGGCGGCATCGGTATAGCCGACAGCTGTAGCCTGCAGTTTGTGCAGGAGGTTTTTGCGGAAAAAATCTGCGCTGAAAAGCTCAATCCCGGAACTGACGCCATTATTGAGCTTGGTGGCGAGGACGCTAAAATTCTCTTTTTGGGCCGTCATTTTGATGCACGTATGAACGATAGCTGCGCCGGCGGCACCGGCGCCTTCATCGACCAGATGGCTTCCTTGCTGAATGTAGAAACACCCCAAATGAACGAGCTGGCACAGCAGGCACACAACACCTACACCATCGCCAGCCGCTGCGGCGTTTTCGCCAAAAGCGATATCCAGCCGCTGCTCAACCAGGGTGCGGAAAAAAGCGACTTGGCAGCCAGTATCTTCCACGCTGTAGCAAGCCAGGCCATCACCGGTCTTGCCAAAGGCCGTCCCATCAGCGGTAATGTGCTATATCTTGGCGGTCCGCTCACCTTTATGAGCTGTCTGCGCGATGCCTTTGACAGTGTTCTGAATATCAAGGGCATCTGCCCTAAAAACAGCCTACTTTATGTAGCAATGGGTGCAGCCTTCTGCGCCGAGCACGAGGTGGACCTTACCACGTTGCCCGACAAGCTGCGTACAGCAGCAGCGCAGCACAGCTTTGAACATCTGCCGCCGCTGTTTAAAAACGAAGGCGAATATACTGTTTTTAAGAAGCGTCACTCTAAGGAAAGTGTCGCTATCGGTACCCCTGCGGAGGCAAGCGAAGCCTTTATCGGTATTGATTCCGGCAGCACGACCATTAAAATCGCTGTTATGAGTCCAGACGGCAAATTGCTTGACTCCTTCTACCAAAGCAATAAGGGTAATCCTGTTGTTGCCGTCCGCAATTATCTTACCGATTTCTATACAAAATATCCCCACTGCCGCCTGTTGGCAGGTGCAGTCACCGGTTACGGCGAGGAGCTGATTCGCCACGGCTTCGGTGTTGACTATGGTATCGTAGAAACAATGGCGCACTTTTATGCTGCCCAATATCTGGAGCCGGAGGTAGATTTCATTCTGGACATCGGCGGACAGGATATGAAGTGCCTGAAAATCCATAACGGTGCCATCGATAATATCTTTCTGAACGAAGCCTGCTCCAGCGGCTGCGGCAGCTTTTTGCAGACCTTTGCCGAAATTCTTGGCTACACAGCCGAGCAGTTCGCACAAATCGGTCTTAAAGCAGATATGCCTGTAGATTTAGGCAGCCGTTGCACCGTGTTTATGAACAGCAGCGTTAAGCAGGCACAGAAGGACGGTGCCTCCGTTGCCAACATCAGCGCCGGCCTGTCCATCAGTATTGTCAAAAACGCTTTATATAAGGTTATCCGTCCGGCCAGCAAAGAAGCCATCGGCAAGCACATCGTTGTTCAGGGAGGGACCTTCCTCAACGACTGCGTACTGCGCGCCTTTGAGCAGGAAATGGATTTGAACGTTATCCGTCCCAATATTGCCGGCCTTATGGGAGCCTACGGCGCCGCTCTTTACGCGCAGCGCCGCTACAAGGACGCACCGCATCAGACTACGCTGCTCAACCTGCAGCAGCTGGGTGAATTCGTCCACACCGTCAAGGGTATGACCTGCGGCCTGTGCAATAATCATTGCCACCTCACAGTCAACACCTTTGCCGGCGGCAAACGCTTTATCAGCGGCAACCGCTGCGAGCGCCCCATCACCCACATGGCACCCAAGGATGAGCTGAACCTGTACCGCCAAAAGCTGCAGCTGCTCAAGGAATTGCCTGTTAACGAAACGCCTAAACGCGGCATTATGGGTATACCTATGGGCCTGAATATGTATGAGCTGCTCCCCTTCTGGAATGCCTTACTCTCCAGCCTTGGCTTCAAGGTTGTCCATAGTCCGATTGAAGACAAAAACATTTACCGTCTTGGTCAGGGAACCATCCCCAGCGACACCGTCTGCTATCCGGCTAAGCTGATGCACGGCCATATCAAATGGCTGCTGCAGCAGGGAATCACCAATATCTTCTATCCCTGCATGACCTATAATATAGATGAACAGGGCACGGAAAACTGCTATAATTGCCCTGTCGTAGCCTATTATCCCGAAGTTCTGCACGCCAATATACGTGATCTGAATAAGCCCGAAATACATTTCTTCTATGATTATCTTGGCCTGCTCCATAAAAAGAAGCTGGTCAAAAAGCTGCAGGAAATGTTTGCCAAGGTTTATCCGGATATCACCAAGGAGGAAATCCGCAAGGCTGTCGATGCTGCCTTTACTGCCTTTTATGACTATGAAGTGCAGGTAAAGGCTAAAGGACAGAAAATCATCAGTAAGGCACGCGAAGAGCATAAGCCTATCGTTGTACTGGCAGGCCGTCCCTATCACATCGACCCTAAGGTCAACCACAGTATCGACCGCCTGATTACTAACATGGGTGCTGCCCTCGTCAGCGAAGATGCCGTAAGCAGTCATATTAAGACCAAGGAACTCAACCGCGACCTGCAGGTGCTCAACCAATGGACATATCACGGACGCCTGTATGCAGCAGCCGAATATGTTGCCCAAAATCCTGATATGCATCTGATTCAGCTCGTCAGCTTCGGCTGCGGCTGCGATGCTATTACTGCCGATGAATGCCGCCGCCTCCTTGAAGAACGCGGACGCATCTATACACAAATAAAAATAGACGATATCGACAACCTTGGTGCTGCCAAAATCCGCATCCGCAGTCTGTTTTCCGCAGCCCAGCTTTTCGATATAGATAATAATTAAAGGAGATTTGCATATGCTACCAGCAGCTAACGTTAAGTTTACCCCCTTCACGGAGGATATGAAAAAAACGCATACTATACTTATACCCGGCATGCTGCCTATGCATTTTTCACTGCTGCAGGCAGCACTCGTAAGCTGTGGCTACAAAGCCGAGGTTCTGCACAACACCGGGCGCGAGGTAATCGAAACCGGTCTGAAATACGTCAATAATGATATCTGCTATCCGGCACTGCTGGTTATCGGCCAGCTGATAAACGCTTTGGAAAGCGGCAAATATGATTTGGAGCACACTGCGCTGATTATCACCCAAACCGGTGGCGGCTGCCGTGCCTCCAACTATATCTATCTGCTGCGCAAGGCTTTGGAAAAAGCCGGCCTTACGCACATCCCTGTCATCAGCCTCAACGTCAACGGTCTGGAGCAGCAGCCCGGCTTCCATCTGGACGCATCTATGGTGCATAAGTTCTTGGCTGCCGTTGTTTACGGCGATACCCTGATGTACCTGACGAATAAAACACGTCCCTACGAAGTTGTACACGGCGCTGCCGACAGACTGGCGCAAAAATGGCTGGCACGCTTAAGCGAAGCCTTCAAGAGTGGCAAGGCGCAGGCTTTAGGTACCATCAAGCAGCTTACTAAGGCTATTGCGCACGAATTTGCGGATTTGCCTATCACCAACAAGGAGAAAACTAAGGTCGGTATTGTCGGTGAAATCTACATCAAATATGCCGCTTTAGGCAACAACAATCTGGAAGCCTTCCTGCAGCGTCAGAACTGCGAATATATGCTGCCCGGTCTGATGAATTTCATCATGTACTGTGTTGATACTTATCTTACAGACTATAAGCTTTACGGCGGCAGTCTGCTCAAATACAGCGTCAACAAGGGCGCTATGTGGTATTTAAAATATATGGAAGGCATCCTGCATCAGGCTCTCAGTATCGCTCCCTTCAGCGCCCCCGCCACCTATGAGGAAACTAAGGCTATGGCCAAGGGCGTTATCGGCTACGGCAACAATATGGGCGAAGGCTGGCTGCTGACTGCCGAAATGCTGGAGCTGGTGCACAGCGGCTACACCAATATCATCTGCGCTCAGCCCTTCGGCTGCCTGCCTAACCACATCGCAGGCCGCGGCATGATTAACAAAATTAAGGAGATTGCCGAGGAGGCTAATATTCTGGCACTGGACTACGATGCCAGTGCTGCCCGCGTTAATCAGGAAAACCGCATTAAGCTGATGCTGGCGACAGCGAAGTAAAAGAAGCATAAAAGATTCAAAGGCGTTCTACCGTACGTTGGTAGAACGCCTTTTGTTTCGGAAAAATTTAGCATATTATCTGTTGCTGTGCTCTAGGAAAAAAAGCTAACGCTCTTATATATTCCGCAAAAAAAGCCTACGCCTTACCGCAAGCAGTAAAGCATAGGCTTTTAAAAAACAACAAACAAAATAAATATAATGAACAAAATGAACAAGGTATTAAGTCATTTTGCAAACAAGCAGATTAGAACGTAAAGTTCAAGCCACCTTCAAAGCTCCAGGTGTGTTCAACATCAGAGCCGAAGCCTTTAGTAAATTGAACTAAACCATTTGTGTTTTTATTCAATTTACCGGAAATGCCAACGCCTGCTTCATACCAGGTGCCATCGTTATGGGTAGTAGCATTCATAATGCCGGTCATATCGCTGGCAAGAATATCTTGATTACCCAGAAATTCATGGTAAGCATTAGCGTCAACATAGAAGGTAGTCTTATCATCAAGCTCTCTGCCGATGCGGAAGCCTACACGGCCGATTAAGCTGTCGGTACCGGAAAGCTGTACATCTGTACCTTGGCTGGTGCGATAATCGGTAGAAGCAAGATATGTGTACTGCAGCTGGGCCTGCGGTTCAACATACCAATTGTTTTCCAACGGATTTTTGCGACCATATTCAAAGCTCAAAGCATAATAATTGTTATGGTAATCAGCTTTTACATTATTTGCGTCTTCCTGTTCAAGAGTGAATTTGTTGGAAACGCGACCGAATTTAGCAACGGTATCAAGATAATGACCTGTTTCTCTCAGTTGAGTATCATAGAAGGAAAGACCATAACGCTTAGTGCTACTTTCGCCGGTGACGGCTTTATAATCAGCACTGCCGGTTGTGTAGTTCACAGCTGCGCCCTGCATATGCTTGCCATAGCTTGTGTCGCAACGCTTCCAGTCGTAGCCAAGCTCGGTCATGGTGTTTTTACCTTCGTAGCGGTTTGTTTTGCCGAAACGATCATGGCTTACACGTGCCCACATGCCGTCACCTTCATTAGAATAACGTGCTTCACCAAGACGCTTGTTCAGAGTATCTGTAGTTACAGCATTGGCGTAATCAAGAGCAGCTGCATTTTTGATAATATTGCCGCTGTTGCTGGTATTATTAACAGCAGTGTCGAGATACCAATTGGTGCCTTCCTTAATAGGATTTTCGATGATTTCTGTCTTCATGTATTCAGGACGAACATTATTATCATCATCATATGGATTATCACCCTTTAATTGAGCAAGCATGATTTTTTCATAATCTGGTACTTGACGAGTATATTCTTTACCGGAGAAGATAGCGGTAATATAGTCATTGCCCGGCTTATAAGTGCCAGTACCATCCTTCCCGCCATTAAATTTTTCGTTGGTTTCAGTTTCTTCAGGATCGAATTTTTCGTTTTTAACATTAAATGCTTCGTTGCTGACTTTATAGGTTACGTCATTAACACCTTGATTTTTATAGAGCACAACCTTGAATTTTTCGTTAGGATTACGTTTATAATCGTCACCGCCGGTTGTTGCAAAACGCATACCCTTTAAGTCTTCAGCTTTTAACCCATCCTTAAGGTTAGCCTGAATAGTCTGCACACCAGCCTTACTGATATCTTTAACGTAAAGCATATCGGACTTATCCGCATTATTGCTGAGATTCATGATAAAGGTACCGTTACCGGTTAATTTGCCTGCAGTAATAGAAGAACCATCCTCAGCACGCATATCGACAAGACCACCGTCTTTAAAATTCAGTGTATCAACAAAGCTCTTGCCATGCGCCTTCCACAAGGAACCATCTTCCATATTCAGATTTATCTTGCCAGCAGTAAGCATTGGAATGCCATACATTTTATTAAATGTCTCAAGCTGTGTTTTAATTCCCAATAGACTTAAAGATTCAAGATCATAAATGCTTTCTAGATTTGCTTTACGGAGTGTTAAGTTTCCAAATGTATCATAATCGGCATAGTTATCAGCCTGACCTTCAAAAACACTGCCGTTAGTCAGATTAACATTTACGATACCACCATTTTTTGCATAAACATCACCATAAAGCGCAAGCTGTCCGCCAAGATTAACGCTACCTAAATTTTTTAATTTATTTTTATAGATATCAATCATTGCATCTAGCGTTTCATCGGTGTAACCATAATTTTCTTTGTACTCTTTTCTGATTTCAGGATTCTCCAATGGATTCAAAGAAATCTGTATTGCTTTACCTGTATTTGCTCCATCCGACAAAATAGCACCATTAATCTTATATTTACCCTCCGCACGATCTAATTGGACTATACCTTCCATAGGAGCATAAATAGCAAAATTGTTTACCATAGACTTTTGACTATCTTTTGGTGTACTAGCATAAAAACCATCATATTGTTCTTTATCAGTTGTATTAATATCGGCATTATCAGCACGAACACTTCCTGCTTTAGCCAAAATACCAGCCGTAAATTCTTCACCATGGATATCAGAAATCTTCATATTGTGCATATTAACATAGGCACCAGATTGAGTTACTGATCCATTTGTGACTATACCCCAAGCTCCTCCACAAGAGGACTTAATATTGTTTATTATCGTGTTGCCAGTAATATCATAACTACAGGGTTTTCCATCAACAACGGGAAATTGTAAGTTGATGCCAGCAGCAACACCCTTTTCAGCGCTATTTTTGATATTTTCTATCATCAGATCATTATCTTTACCCTCAGTAAAGTTTGTCCACTTAGTACCATACAAAGTCATACCTGCCAACTGTTTACTTTTATCAGTTGTTATATTACTTACATGAATAGAATCTGCCTTTATAATATTTTCACCAGTCAGTGATTCAGATGATAAACCAACAAAAACAAGTGTGCCATTACCTGTAATATTATCCAGACTAATAACAGGTGCTTCCAACATAGAAGAATCAATCTTTAATCCACAGTTTTTGCCACTAGAGCTTATGGTAACCTTGGAAATATTTACACCTTCACCTGAAGCAACCTTGCTATTAGCTAACACTACTATTCCCTCAAAAGTACTACTAGTAGAATCTTTAACATTGATATTCTTGATATCAACTTTAGCATTTGACATATGTACCAAGGAAAGATCACTATCAGCATTGCTTACAGTAATACCTTCTGTATATTTATCAGCATTACTTGCATCAACCCATACAGGCTTATCGGTAGTTTCCGCAAAGGTCGGATTGGTGCCAAAGGTGAAACCACCCAAGGTCATCAAAACAGCCATTGCTAAAGCAGCATTGTATTTTTGTTTTTGCTATGAATAACATTACTCATTTTCATGATATTATTCTCCTTAATTCAAATTACTAACCATTAACCTTTTATTTTGTAAATAATTCAACCTTATAAATTATAGTTCCCTCGTTCTTTTATGTCAACTCCACCATTTTTTCTTTTTGCTTATTTTAATTACTTTAACCGAACTTAAATTTACTAATCATTATATTGGAATATCTCATTAAAAACAGATAATTTCCAAATATTTATCTATTGAGTAAAATGTCTCTAAAGACTGCTAATTATTATGCACTTTGCATCCCCAAAATTTCATATAAACTTAACCCATGTTCTTCCCAAACTGCAGGTAACATTAAGCTTCCAGCTACCTTCCCTGCGGACAAGAAAATAAGCAGTATATCCTGCAGATGCACCTTTTCTGCAGAAGCTTAAGCAAGGCCATTTATCTGGTATATTCTAAGAGTAGTACGAACTGACGATTTTTTAATCGCCAGTTCGTACTACTCTTTTTTGTTTTTAGCATCAAAAAACTGCTTATGTATTTTTTTATTCGCATGTGTTAAAATGAAGGGAGAAAAATAGGTATCATTTTTATCTGCGTTTTTGACTTCTTTGAACAGGGTAATGCAGATTGACGATGAAATCAGCTATCTCAAACTTGATACGAAAGTGAGGCGAGAATTTATGCTTATGGAAGCACGTTTGTTAGATGAAAGACGTGAAGGCATTGCTGAGGGCGAAGCAAATGCCAACATTGCTACTGCTAAACGCCTTTTCAGCATGGGACTTTCTGTGCAGGATATCGCCAAGGCTACTTCTCTCCCTATTGAACAGGTTAAAGCATTGCAAGCTGAGCAACAACCATAAACTAAAATTAATATTATAATTAAAGGCGTTCTACCGTACTTAAGTAGAACGCCTTTACTGTTTTTGCTCCTTAACGACAGCCCTTTTCAAAGAAAACCTCCGCACCATCCCGCAACAAATAATTTACAATCTTTTTGCTTGTAGCACACAAATATGCTGTGCTATAATATACACCGCAATTTTATAGAATGAAAGTCAGGTGCTTTATATATATGGAAAACAAAATCACTACACGCGAATGGCTACCGTTAATCGGCATGACCGTTTCCGCTTTTATTTTTAACACATCGGAATTCATGCCCATAGGCCTTTTGTCCGATATCGCCGCAGATTTCCGCATGACGGAAGCGCAGGCAGGCATGCTGATTACCATTTACGCCTACGTTGTAATGCTCATGAGCCTGCCGCTGATGATTGCCGCTTCCCGCTATCCGCTGCGCAAGCTTTTGCTGGCCACCATCAGCCTGTTCGCCGTATCGCATGTAGCCTCTGCCTTCGCCACCGGCTTTTGGACGCTGCTGCTTTCGCGTATCGGCGTAGCCTTCGCCCACTCCATTTTCTGGTCCGTAGCCTCGCCGATTGCCGTGCGTCTTGTAAGCGGTCCCTTTAAGGCACTGGCTATGAGCATGATAGTCACCGGCACTGCCATCGCCATTATCGTCGGCCTGCCCTTAGGACGCATCATCGGCCTTTACGTCGGCTGGCGTATGGCCTTCATGTGCATCGCTGTTTTAGCCTTCATCGTATTGGCCTATATGTTCTTCGTCTTCCCCAAGCTGGAAAAAAGCGAACCGTTTACGCTTTCGCAGTTGCCGGTAATGCTGAAAAATCCTGTGCTCATCGGCCTCTATATGATGTCCTTTTTGCTCCCCACCGGCTATTATACCGCCTACAGTTATATCGAGCCTTACCTGAAGCAGATTGCGCTAATGGATGATGCCTGGATAACCATCACCCTGGTTATTTTCGGTGCAGCCGGACTTTTGGGCAGCGCAGCCTTTTCCAAATGGTATGATAAATGCCGCTATCACTTCTTCCGCATCACCGTTTTTGGCGTAGCAGTTGTTTTGCTGCTGCTCTACCCCGTAAGCTTTAATCATTATCTGCTGGTGCTGCTCTGCGCAATCTGGGGCATTTTCGTTACCGCCTTCAACGTTGTAGGCCAGGCAGAGCTTTTGCGCACAACTACTATGAGTACCTCCGCTGTGGCTATGTCGATTTACTCCGGTATTTATAATCTTGGTATCGGCAGCGGCAGCTATCTGGGCGGACTTATCTGTACGCATGCTTCCATCGCTTATATCGGTCTCGGCGGCGGTGCACTTGTGCTGCTTTCCTTTATTTACTGTGCCTTTTTCCTGATTCCTGCTATGCGTCGCCAGCAAGAGGAAGCTGAAAAATAAATTTAACAGCCGAAAAACGTACAATAAACTGTATATTAAATTTCCTCACTTGCTATATTTCCTGTTTTTATTTATAATTAAAAGATACGTAAGATTACAAAGAAGGAGATTTTCTATCAATATGTCTGCAAGTACAACCAAAACCAAGAATCAACCATCCCGTAAGCCTGTATTGCTGGATTACTTAAAAGCCTTCACTAAGGATAAATTGATTTTTGCGGCGCGTCAGCTCTGCATCACCTACAGCAAGCTCAAAAAGGACGAGCTGGCAGAAAAAATCTGCACAGAACTGCAAAAGCCGGAAATTGCAGCAAAACGCTTTGCTATTATGCCGGACGAAAACATTCAGGCCTTCGAAGCAGCCCTGGAGAAAAAATGCTTCCATCCTACCTACAGCGAATATGCACTGCTGTTGCCCTTTATTTCTATGGGCTACATTGTTTCCTATCCCGATGACTGCTTCGAAGCAGTAAAGGAAGCACGCACCGTCTACAAAAAAATCAACACCGCAGATTTTCAGGCACGCCACCAACAGCTGGCATGGCTTTTGGACTGCATCACCGCTATGTCCAGCCTGCACCTTATCCTGCCGGTGGAATTTTTCTGCGAAATGTATAATCAAAAAGCAGGCTTTGAGCTTACCCCGGAAGCTCTGCCGCAATTACTTGCCGAGGTTCCGAACAACTTTAACCCCTGCGCAATCAAAGACGGTCGCATTCTGCTTAAGAAAAATGACAGCGATGATTTCTACACCAGACTGGAGCAGGGCAGAAAGCCCTTCGGCCTGTACCTGCCTACCGTAAAGGAAATCACCATGCTTTCCCACTACGGTTATATGCAATCTACTACCGCATATCAGGATCTGCATGACTTCTTCACTCAGGAGCTGAATGTTGCTGCGCTTGATGCACATTACTGGTGCCAATATATCTATGAATTTGAGAACTCTAATACTGACGGTAACACCTCCGAGCTGATTCAGAAGCTGCAGGCTAATATTCCTGCCTGGAACAATTACAGTCACCTCGGCAGACTTTCCGTACTGCTGCAGAACGCCCGCAACAGTGCTACCCGTATGTTCTGCCTCGGCGGCCACACTCCTAACGAAACTATCAAGCTGCTGCGCGATGCACAACAGGCTACTCAGCAAAACACACGCGTAGGTGCCAAGGCAAAAAAGGTTTATCCTAATGACCCCTGTCCCTGCGGCAGCGGCAAAAAGTATAAAAAATGCTGCGGTAAAAAACACTGAGCAGCAGGCTAAGCTTTAGCGTAAGAAGGGATTACAATGAAGAAATTTTTAGTTGTTGATTTTGAATTTACTACCTACGAGCGCCCTGTCGGCCGTCCGCGCGGCTTCTTTTCCGAGATTATCGAAATCGGTGCAGTGAAGCTGGACGGCGAACCGCTCACCGACTGCGGACGCATCCAAAGCTTTGTTAAACCACATTTTTATCCCAAGCAGGCCAAGGATTCTATGGATTTTTGCATGATAACTGCCAAGGATATGCAGCAGGCCATTGAATTCCCTGCTATGGTACAGGAGTTGGCAAAGCTGTACGAAAGCGGCGAGACCTACTTCGTAGCTTGGGGAACCGAGGATTACAAGGTACTGCAGACAGGCTGCGAGCGTCATAAAATCGAAAACCCCGTAAAATACGAGGACTATCTTGATCTGGCGCTGGCCTACCGCCTGTGGAAGGGTGATGATTACACCACCGGTCTGAAAAAGGCTACCGAAGAGCAGGAGGTCAACACCGCCGGCCTGTGGCACACAGCCTTTGACGATGCCAACAACACCGGCAAGCTGCTGATTGAAATATTTAACCGCGGCTGGAAGCTGGAGGATTTCTTCGCTGCCCGCGAGGCTTACGAAGCGGAGCGCGCTGCCCGTCAGGCAGAACGTGCCAAGCACCATAACGGTTACAGAAGATGGTAAAATTTTAAAGCGCACCAAAAAAAGCTATCAGCGGGATAAGCCCGCTGATAGCTTTTTTGCTGTTTATCTTTTAGTAACGCTTGAAAATCTCCTGCACCTCGTTTCGCTCCTGCGTCCGCAAAAGTGCCAGCTGCAGCAAAAGGCGTGCCTTTTGCGGATTCAAGTTATCCGCATACAAAAAGCCCTGCTCCTGCCAACGCTCCAGGCCTGCGGCAACAATACCGCTGCCTGTGCGGCTGGAACGCACAACCACAACGCCGCGGCCGACAGCCTCTGCCAGCGCTGCCTCCACAGCCTCATGAATGCTGCCCATGCCGCTGCCGGCGTAGATAAGGCCACGCGCGCCTGCTGCCAGTGCCGCATCCACAAATACGCGGTCCTCACCGATATGCGTGTAGATGATATCCACGCGCGGCAAAGCAGTAACACCTCTTACGTCAAACTCGCTCTGCAGTGTGTGCGGACGCACGCTGCGGTAGTAGTAATGCACCTCACCGCCAACTATAAAGCCTAAAGGACCACCGTTCGTTGCCTTGAAGGTTGCCACATTCGCCGTGTTTGTCTTGGTCACATCACGCCCGCTGTAGATTTCATCGTTCATCATCACCAACACGCCCTGTCCGGCGCTTGCAGCATCCACAGCTACCTTAACAGCGTTGATGATATTCAAAGGTCCGTCGGCACTGACTGCGGTGGCAGGACGCATAGCACCCACGAGCACCACTGGCTTAGCACTCTTCACCGTCAGGTTCAGGAAGAAGGCTGTTTCCTCCATAGTATCAGTACCATGGGTAATAACAACGCCGTCGACATCCTCCTGCGCCAGCAGCTCATTGCAGCGCTGCGCCAGGCGCAGCAGTAAAGCATCGGTAATACTGCTGCTGTCGATGTTGCACAGCTGCTCGCCGCTGATATGCGCCAGCTCGCCCAGTTCAGGCACACCTGCAAGCAAATCGGCAACGCTGTAGGCACCGGCAGTATAGCCAGTCATCTGGGTACCGGAAGCAGCCTTGCCGGCAATAGTACCGCCGGTTGCCAAAATTACAATATTTTTCAACTCAGTTTTTTCCATCAGCCTGACCTCCATCAGTCCTTCTGTCAGCTTCGCAGCCAATGCTTATTTTACCAGGCCCTTTTCCTGCAGATAATCAGATACCATGTCTGCTGCTTCAGCAGTAATCTTAATACATTTAGTTCTGTATTCCGGTGTGCCGAAGCTCAGACGGTTCAGCGCTCTACAGCAGGAAGCACCGAAATGCTTGGTAAAGCGCTCATGAAACTCATGCGTATATTTATAGACCTCTGTCTGATGCTTTTCAGACGGATCCAATCTGCCAACGATAGAACTGATAACCAGGCAGGAACCGCTCAGTGCACCGCACACGCAGCCGCTGCGGCCGATACCGCCGCCCATGCCGGACACCATGCGGATTGCCACATCCGGCAGGCCCAGCTTTAATCCATCGTTACATGCCTTAACTACGGATTCCACGCAGTTATTGCCATCGTTATGATATTGTTCTGCTAAATCATAAATTTCCTTCATATTCTATGCCTCCAAAAAATAACCTAATCCTGTTTATTTTAGCAAGCATAGAACAAAATAGCAAGAAAAATGCTGTGACCGAAAAGCCACAGCATTGTATATCAAAGACCGAACATAGTCTTTGCCAGCTTTATTCCGCTCTTTGTTTTAAAAATCCGCTCCACAGCCTTGGCAATATTCTCCTTCGGCGTACCGTCCTCATAAAAATTTACTATAAAATCAGCTTCCACAAGCAGCTGATAATCAAGACCGTCAATGATATTATACGTATGGTGATGAGCGACAAGATAGCAGATGCGTTCAATTTTTTCAGGTGTATAGCCAACCTTTTGCAAAAGCTCGCGTGCTACCGACGGTCCCTCCTGCTCCTGAATTTTACCAGTGCAATGACCGGCGCCGTACTTGGCTTCACCCGCCTTAATACCGCAGTCATGCACAAGACCTGCCGCCTCAACAAGCTCTGTCAGCTCTGCATCTGCACCCTCGCTCTCAGCCAGCTGCTTGGCCAGGCTGGCAACCTTAATAAAATGCTGACAGCGGCGTGCATCTCCTGCAAAAAAATCTACCATCTCGTTATATAAAGCAACGTTTTTATTCATAGCATTCACTCCAATCCGACTAAAATACGATTCAATCTTATTTTGGCCTAAACAATGCAGTTTTGCAAGTTTTTTCGCCATAATAAGATTATAAAAGCATTCTCCTCCAATACACAGAAAAGCGCTCTTAGCCTGCATTACGCAAGACATCGAGCGCCTTCCTGTTTTATTAGGGAGTTTGATTAGGGAGAAGCAAATTATTTTTCCTCAATAGGATAATCCTGCAGAGCATCGTAGCCTGTTTCACCGGTACGAATCTTAACAACGTCTTCAACATCATAGATGAAGATTTTGCCATCGCCGTATTTGCCGGTATACAGAACCTGCTTAGCAACATTGACTACTGCTGCAACAGGAATTGCGGAAACAATCATTTCAACCTTTACCTTCGGCAGCAGGTGAGCTGCAACCTCGGCACCACGATACATTTCCGTAGAGCCCTTCTGAATGCCGTAGCCCAAAACCTTGGTAACAGTCATGCCGGTAATACCCAGCTTATCCAAAGCATTCTTCAATGCTTCGAAACGATTTTGCGAGGTGATAATAACAACCTTGCTCATCTTTACTGCACCTGCAGGCTTAGCTGCAGTTTCCTTGACCGGAGTAACATAAGTAGTAGTAACAGAGGTCTGTGCCTCCAACGGAGTTTGCATAAAGTCGGCATAGCTGCTGAGCAGGCCATGCTCTTCCATATCCAGGCCTTTGATTTCTTCGGATTCCTTAACACGCAGACCGAAGAGCTTATCAAGAACTTTAAAGATAATCGTCATGGTAATCGCAACATAGATTGCTACAACTACAACGCCGAGGATTTGTTTTACCAGGAAATCAGTACCGCCGCCATAGAAGAGGCCGCCGTCAAGAGCGAAGAGACCGGTTGCGAGAGTACCGAAGGCACCGCAGACACCGTGAACAGAAATTGCACCGACAGGATCATCAATCTTCAGCTTCTGGTCGAAGAATTCAACAGCAGCAACTACCAGCACGCCGGCAATCAGGCCGATGATTAAAGCGCCGGCCGGGCTTACCATGTCGCAGCCTGCGGTAATTGCTACCAGACCTGCAAGCACGCCGTTCAGTGTCATGGAAACATCAGGCTTGCCGTAGCGAATCCAGGTGTAAATCATAGTTGCGGTAGCAGCAGCTGCTGCAGCCATGTTAGTGGTAATAAAGATAGCACCCATGGAAACCAAGGCGTCATCACCGGTTGCGCAAACGGTGGAAGCACCGTTGAAGCCAAACCAACCGAACCAGAGAAGGAAAACGCCCAAGGCACCAAGCGGAATGCTGTGACCGGGAATAGCGTTTACAGTACCGTCGGCATTGTATTTGCCGATACGCGCGCCAATCATCTTGGCACCGACGAGAGAAGCAACGCCGCCTACCATATGAACGGCAGTAGAACCGGCGAAATCGTGGAAGCCCATCTGTGCGAGCCAGCCGCCGCCCCAAATCCAGTGACCGCTAATCGGGTAGATAATAGCGCTGATTAATACGCTGTAAATGCAATATACCAGGAAGTTGGTACGTTCTGCCATAGCACCGGAAACAATTGTTGCTGCGGTAGCACAGAACATCGTCTGGAAGATAAAGTACGCAGTGCTTGGATAGCTGGCACCGTAATCACCTTTTACAAAGAAGTCCGGCGTGCCGATGAAGCCGCCGATATCGGTACCAAACATCAGGCCAAAGCCCAGAACCCAGAAAACGATGGAACCGAGGCACATATCCATGACATTTTTCATGACGATGTTGCCGGCATTTTTGGCTCTGGTAAAGCCTGTTTCAACCATTGCGAAGCCCGGCTGCATAGAAAATACCAGGAAGGCACCTATCAGCACCCATATAGTATCGGCAGATACATATTTGTCCATTTGTAAACACCCCTCAAATTATAATATTTTTTAACGTGTCATTGAGCAGCGCTCACATGGCATTAGCTAAAGAAAAAGGGGCGTACCCGATTTTTCGGATACACCCCATTGTGTATGAGTTTATATATATTATTTTATCTTAACACACCTTACTCAAGGCTGACGAGAAGGCAACTGCAGCTTACTCATTTACACCAAACAACAACTCACCATAAGTCGGATAGTCGAGATACTTACCACCGGTCAAAGCTTCGGCAGCATCAACAGCACTTCTCAGCTTGCCCATTTCTTCAAGAACAGTATCATGATAGTACAGAGCCTGTTTCTCGCTATCGCCGATTTCTGCTGCTTCCTTCAAGCCATCTTCCAGCTTCAGGGAGGATGCATACATTTCTCCGCCCAGCTTGCTCAGCTTATCGGCAAGTGCGCCTTCAAAGCCTGCACTGATACCGGCAGCCTTTTTATCAAGTACTGCTTTGGTCAAATCTCCGGTATAAGCGGTAACTGCCGGGAGGATGTCCTTATGGAACATATCCAGCATGGTTGCTGCTTCGATAGAAATCGTGGTGCTGTAGTTCTCCAGCAGGATTTCTACACGGGATTCAACCTCGGCTTTTGTGAAGATGTTATGCTTTTCGAACAGCTCGATGTTCTTGGCATGTCCCAGATACGGCAGAGCCTCCGGAGTAGATTTAAGGTTCAGCAGACCGCGTTTGGCAGCTTCCTCAACCCATGCATCGGTATAACCGTTGCCGTTGAAGACAATGCGTTTATGAGCTTTATAGGTTTCTTTAACCAAATCATATACTGCTGCTTCCAGATCAGGAGCATCTGCCAGCTTATCAGCAAATTCATCCAGCTCTTCGGCAACGATGGTGTTCAGTACGATGTTGGGGCCGGCGATGGAGAACATGCTGCCCAGCATACGGAATTCAAATTTATTGCCGGTGAAGGCGAAGGGAGAGGTTCTGTTTCTGTCGGTGTTATCCTTAACAAGAGCAGGAATGGTATCGTCGCTTACTTTAATGTAGCTTTCCGGATTGCCGTTGTAAACCTTGTCTGCTGCAATAGCTTCGAGAACTGCAGTCAGCTCAGTGCCAAGGAACATGGAAACGATAGCCGGAGGAGCTTCATTTGCACCCAGACGATGGTCATTGCCGGCGCTGGCAACAGATACACGCAGCAGATCCTGATATTCATCAACAGCCTTGATAATTGCTGCCAGGAAGGTCAGGAAGCGCAGGTTTTTGTACGGCTCCTTGCCGAGATCCAGCAGATTCAGGCCTTCTTCCGTAGATAAGGACCAGTTGTTATGCTTACCGCTGCCGTTTACACCGTCAAAAGGTTTTTCATGCAGCAGGCAAACAAGACCGTGACGCAGAGCAACACGTTTCATGAACTCCATCATCAGCTGGTTATGGTCAGATGCTACGTTAGTAGTGGTAAAGATTGGTGCCAGCTCGTGCTGTGCCGGAGCAACCTCGTTATGCTCGGTCTTGGCAAGTACGCCAAGCTTCCACAGCTCCTCGTCTAAATCCTTCATGAAGGAAAGAACTCTTTGTTTGATAATGCCGAAGTAGTGGTCGTCCAGCTCCTGGCCACGAGGAGATTTCGCACCGAAAAGGGTACGGCCGGTGTAAACCAGGTCTTTACGTTTTTCCCACATTTTTTTATCTACGAGGAAATATTCCTGTTCTGGGCCAACAGTACTGTTGACGCGGATAGTATCAATGCCGAACAGCTTCAGCAGCTTGCAGGCTGCTTTGCTGGCTGCATTCATGGAACGCAGCAGCGGAGTCTTTTTATCCAGCACTTCGCCGGTGTAGGAGCAGAAGGCTGTAGGAATGCACAAGCAGTTATCTTTGATAAATGCATAGGAGGTCGGGTCCCATGCTGTATAACCGCGGGCTTCGAAGGTTGCACGCAAGCCGCCGGACGGGAAGCTGGAAGCATCAGGCTCGCCCTGAATCAGCTCTTTGCCGGAGAAATCCATGATTACACGGCCTTCGGCAGTAGGAGAAATGAAGCTTTCATGCTTCTCAGCGGTGATGCCGGTCATCGGTTGGAACCAGTGAGTGAAATGAGTGCAGCCATGCTCCATAGCCCAGTCCTTCATAGCATTGGCGATGATATTAGCAATTTCCAGATTCAGCGGAGTGCCTGCCAGCACTGCTGCCTTATATGCTTTATAGGTTGCAGTCGGCAGACGATCCTTCATAACGCTTTCGTTAAAAACTAAGCTGCCAAACAGTTTCGGTACATCATTCATTGTAAAACCTCCCTAATTTCTCTCTGAGAATTTCCTTGGGTTTACGAAGTGTAAGCCCCTCATTTGAAATACAGTTTTTTGTGCTTTACAGATTTTCTTCTCTCTGGCTCTGTAAATAAGAAAGCACCGTCAGCTGCGCCCTGCGCTGCTACGGTGCTTCGTTGCACTTATCATGGGTAAGATATAAATTGTAATTCTCACCGCTGATATAACAGAAAAAGCAACCACGAAGTTTGGATCTTTCAATCCAACAACCACATCGTTGCTTTATGCGCTTATTATAATACTAGGATTTGAATTTGTAAAGGGGGTAAGAGGCAAAATTTTTTAATTTTTTTCTGCGTATACTAAAAAAGTATGCTTTTTTTGACTACAACAGCGGGATTTTTATCAGATATAACTGATAAAAATCTAAAATCGCGAAAAGTTTCAGTTATATCTGATAGAATTCCTAAATCAGGAAAAGTTTCAGTTATATCTGATAAAATTTCAAATACCAAAAACAGATGACAATACTTATGCCAACCATGATTTATCTCCTACCTCAGCAGGATTTTTGCGTTCTGTAAAGAATTGTACAGTATAGAGTATGCAATGCAAAACGCAATATAACTAATTGCCAAGGAGGACCCCTTATGGAATTAACCGCTGTTGCGCAGCTGCGCCGCATGGTGCTGGAGCATTTATCCCGCTACACCTGGAATAACGAGTTGCCTGACCACGTCTACGATATTCTGCAGGAGGTACGCGAGGACACTCCGCGCTACCGCTGCTGTGTTTATAAAGAAAGAGCCGTACTGAAAAACCGTATTGATATGGCGCTGGGCCAGGAGTGCTCCAGCAATATCATCGAGGCTGCCAAGCTGACGCTGAACGAGCCTGAGCGCACCGATTTGCCGATTATCGACGTGCTCCCAGCAGCCTGCGACCAATGCCCTATTGATGCTTATTACGTCACCGATATGTGCCGTCACTGCATCACCCATAAATGCATGAATAACTGCCCGAAAAAGGCTATCACCATTATTCAGGACCGTGCCTTCATCGATAAAACGAAATGTATTGAATGCGGACGCTGCAAGCAGATGTGCCCCTACGGTGCAATTATCGAAATCCATCGTCCATGCGTGCGTGCCTGCGCCATCGGTGCCATCAGCATCGGTGAAAACCGTAAGGCTGTCATTGACCATGAAAAATGTGTTTCCTGCGGTGCCTGCCGCAATGCCTGCCCCTTCGGCGCCATTGACGAGCGCAGCAATATCATCCGCGTTATCCGCGAAATTCAGCAGGGCAAGCAGGTTATCGCCCTTGTGGCACCGTCTATCGTAGGCCAATACGGTTTGAAGATTACCATGGCGCAAATTTACGAGGCACTGCAAAAAGCAGGCTTCGCCGAGGTCGTAGAGGTTGGTGTTGGTGCCGATATCACCAGCGTTAAGGAAGCAGAGGAATATCTGGAGAAGGTTCCTGCCAAGCAGGGCTTTATGACCAGCTCCTGCTGTCCTGCCTTTGTTAAGCTGATTAAAACACAGGTACCGGAGGCTGCGGACAAGATTTCCGCCACTCCCTCCCCCATGCTCACCTGCGCTGAGCTGATAAAGCAAAAATATCCTTATGCAGTTACTGTGTTCATCGGTCCCTGCATCGCCAAAAAGGTGGAAGCACGCGAGCACAGAGAAAGCATCAACTACGTGCTGACCTTTGAAGAGATTATGTGCATGCTGGAGGGCAAGGATATCAAATTTGCGGAAATGAGCGGTGATACTGCTTATGAACGCGATGCCTCCAAGCTTGGCCTGAGCTTCCCGCTGACGGCCGGCGTAAGCGCTGCCGTGCAAGATACGGTTGCAGCTATGGGCGGTGAGGTGCATAACGCACAATACTGCTCCGGACTGGACAAATGCCGCGATACGGTTAAGGCTGCTGCCGAAGGTAAGCTCGACTGCAGCTATATCGAAGGCATGGCCTGCTCCAACGGCTGTATCGACGGTCCTGCTGCCGTAGGCGACTTTCACATTACGAAGGTTGCCCTGACGAAATACGCAGCAGCAGCCCCCAATAAGCAGGCTGCCGAAGATAAGCACACAAAATAAAAACTTAAATTCTATCCCTTCTGCTACATTGGCAGAGGGGATAGTTTGTTCATAGCAGGATTTTAGCCTGCTAAAATCATAGAGTGCGTTTTACTGCGCACTAAAAGAACGGAGACTTCCAAGCAAATGCAAAACACCCGCTACATCGGTCACCTTGCTGCCCTCATTACGATTGCTACCTGGGGCACGACCTTTATTTCTACCAAAGTTTTACTTACCGGCTTTCAGCCGCTGGAAATCCTTTTTTTCCGCTTTATTATGGCCTTTTTCGCCCTTTGGCTGGCCTATCCTAAAATGCTGAAAACAGATAAAAAGCAGGAGCCTGTTTTTATGGGCGCAGGCCTTTGCGGTATCTGCCTCTACTACCTTTTGGAAAACATCGCCCTGACCTATACGCAAGCCTCCAACGTTAGCGTAATCGGCAGCACAGCGCCTTTCTTTACTGCGCTGCTGGCGCATTATTTTATGCATTCTGCCGGCAGCTTAAGCAAACAGTTCATCATCGGCTTTTTTATCGTGATGAGCGGTATTGCCTGCATCAGCTTCAACGGCGCAGCCATGCAGCTCAATCCACTGGGTGATTTGCTGGCGATTTCCGCCGCTATCGTGTGGGCGTTTTATGCCCTGCTGACGAAAAAAATCAGCAGCTACGGCTATCCTGTTATCCTCGCCACTCGCAGGACCTTTTTCTACGGCATTCTCTTTATGCTCCCGGCGCTAGGCTTTCTTGATTTTGAGCTAAACCTTGCACGCTTCGCCAATACTACCTATCTTTTCAATATCGTCTTTCTAGGACTGGGCGCTTCCGCACTCTGCTTTGTCACCTGGAATTTGGCAGTTAGGGAGTTGGGGGCAGTAAAAGCTAGTGTTTATATTTATATGGTTCCCGTCATCACCGTCATTACCTCGGCTATTGTCCTGCAGGAAAAAATCACCCTGCTGGTAGCACTCGGTACCATTCTGACGATGATTGGTCTGTTTATCTCAGAATACCGCCCGAAGAAAAAATAAAGTAAGAAGGCAAACAAAAACGCCCTAGGCATCAACAGCCTAAGGCGTATTTTTATTTATTCTGCATATAATAATTAATAAAGGTCTGCGCAACCTGCGACAGCTCTCTGCCCTTAACTATAGACAGCGTCATCTCCAGAAACAAGCGCTCATCCTTGATTTCCTTGCGGACCAGATTCGCCGGAAACAATTCTACAGCCGGTGCCGGTACAATTGCCACACCGGTATTTTTTTCTGCCCAGGCTATGGCCGAAAGCTTAGTAGTATTAATACTCATAACCTGCGGGAAAATGTGTGAATCCGAGCACACAGAAAAAAACAGCTCAGAACAGCCACGCGACAGACATAACGGAATGTCCTCCAAATCATCCAGCAGGATATTAGGCTTATCATTTTTCAGATACGGGCTATCCTTATGAAAAAGCGCAACCAGACGCTCTTTACGGCTGAACAGCGTTTCAAAGCGTTTAGACTGCTTTAGGGGTGCATTGGCAATGCCTATTTCCGTTTTCCCCTCCAAAAGCTGCTGGGTTTGTTCGTCAATCGGCACCTCATACAGCTCATAATTAATATGCGGAAACTCTCTGTAAAAATCACTCAAAAAGTTTTTAATAAAGTTTATTGACATCGAAGGTGACAGACTGATGCGCAGCGTACCGCTAAAGCCTGCCTGACAGTCAACTATCTCCTTCAGAGCGCTGTTTTCTGCCGAGCAGATATACTTAGCCTTATTATATAAAATACAGCCTGCATCCGTAAGCTCAATGCTGTGACCGCCACGGCGCACATGCAGCAGCTGCGTACCAAAACGCTTCTGCAGCACCTTAAGCTGATTACTCAGCGCCGGCTGGGCAATCGCTATCTGCTTAGCTGCGGCAGAAATACTGCCGGCCTCAACTATGGCAATAAAATTGCGGTAATATTCTATGTCCATATAGGGTTCTCCTTTACTTCTCTCTGCCTTTATTATACTATACAGCAATATTTCTGAGTACTTTTTTAGTTTTTAAAATTAAATTTTTCATAAAACCAATGACAGCATATGCAAAACGCATATAACTCCAATAGATTATTTTTATAAGTGATTAGGAATAAAAGCATAAATTTTTCGTTTTTTTCTAAAAACAGACAACTATATATCATGAATTATCCTGTTCCCGCATCAAAGAACGAGTTAACGTATATGCATTTTTTATATGTAAAATGCATTTTCCGTATTTTACTTTATATGTTGATAGATTTAAACTGTAAACAGATAAGGAAATTTCCAAAAAAGAAAAGAGGTTTTTGAAATGCTGGATGCAACACGTTTGCGCACCCCCTGCCTATTTGACAAAATAGTCAGCGCGGACGAAGCAGCCACACTGATTACCGATGGTATGAATGTCGGTGTCAGCGGCTTCACCCCCTCTGGCTATCCTAAGAAAACCACACTTGCTCTCGCTAAAGCCATCAAGGCCGGCAAAAAATGCCGTATCAATATTTGGAGCGGTGCTTCCGTCGGACCGGAAATCGAAGAAGCACTTGCCGAAGTCGGCGGTATCAGCGGACGCATGCCTTATTATGCAGCCTCCAACAAAACACTCAGCCGCCAGATCAACACCGGCAGCGTAACCTATATTGATCAGCATTTAAGCCATTTTGCCCAACAAATCGACTACGGCTTTTACGGCGATGTTGATGTTGCAATCGTTGAAGCCGCTGCTATCAATGCAGACGGCAGCATTGTTCTCGGTTCTGGTGTCGGCAACACGCCTATGCTTGTAAAGCATGCGAAAAAAATTATTGTTGAGGTCAACACATCTCTCCCGCTGACGCTGGAGGGAATGCACGATATTTACATCTGCAGCAAGCCACCTGAGCGCACCGAAATTCCTATTTATCATGTCGGCGACCGCATCGGTTCTCCTTATGTAAGCTGCGGACTTGACAGAATTACCTGCATCGTCGAATCAGACATTATCGACCATGTACGCAATTTAAGCGCTCCTGATGAAGCAAGCAAAAAAATTGCCGCTAACCTGGTTGATTTTTTGGAGCACGAGCAGCGCCACGGCCGTCTGCCGCAGCAAATGCTGCCGTTGCAGTCCGGCGTAGGAAGCATAGCCAATGCTGTATTAATGGGTTTGGCAGAATCTAAATTTGAAAATCTTACTATGTACTCAGAGATTTTGCAAGATTCTGTTTTCAAGCTGATAAAATGCGGTAAGGTCACTCAAGCCTCCGGCTGTGCCTTCACTCCATCGCCGACAGTTTGGGAGATGTATAAAGAAAATCCCGAGCTCTACCGTAACCGCATTGTTCTGCGCCCGCTCGACATCAGCAATAATCCGGAGGTCATCCGCCGCCTCGGCGTTATCTCCATGAATACACCGCTTGAATTTGATATTTACGGTCAGGCAAATTCTACCCATGTTATGGGCAACCGTATGATGAATGGTATCGGCGGCAGCGGAGATTATATGCGCAACGGTTACCTGACAATATTCTCCACCCCGTCAACTGCCAAAGGCGGTAATATCTCGAGCGTAGTTCCCATGGTTTCACACGCAGATCATACCGAACATGATACGATGATTTTTATTACCGAGCAGGGTGTAGCCGATATCCGCGGTCTGAGTCCTCTAAAACGGGCCAAACTGATTATCGAAAAATGCGCCCACCCCGATTTCAGGGAACAGCTTTATGATTACCTGAAAATGGCGCAAAGAAAAAACGGCCATGAGCCTGTTGATTTGGAACATGCCTTCGACATGCACATAGCGTTAGAAAAAACAGGCACGATGAAAGAGCAATCCAAGGAGGAAGAGCATTATGACTACACGAG
>OLSD01001091.1_pt1 | contig 23834 bp, 14 predicted proteins | sample 1672211 | NCBI WGS metagenome assembly OLSD01 (sample SAMEA3136659, study PRJEB25190) | human gut metagenome | reverse complement strand
TTGCAAAAGCGGTTCTCCTCCTGAGAAAGTGACCCCGCCGCCATCAATATAGCAATCCACATCCTTTTCAATTTCTGTCATCACTTCCTGCACTGTCATAGTTCTTCCACACAGACGAAGAGCCTCTGACGGACAGTTTTCTGCGCAGCTTCTCATTTGTTCACAATCCCTACAGATCTTAAGATCTGGCTCATAAAGAACGTGGTTTTGTGTGTTTGGCCGTGTTTTCTTCTTAAATGTATATCGGATACATTTTTTTACACATCGTCCACAGCCAATACATTGCGCTTCATAAAACATAAGCTGCGGCTTTGCATATTGGGACTCTGGATTATGGCACCACAGACAGCTCATATGACATCCTTTTAAAAACACTGTTGTTCTAATTCCTGGTCCGTCATGGATCGAAAAGCGCTGAATATCCATGACCATTGCTGTTTGTTCCACCCTTTGCCTCCATTCTTGTCAGCTGATTCGATTGATAATATGATCCTGAAGTTCTTTATCAAGCTCTGTAAATCTTGCCTGAAAGCCCCAGACTCGCACAATCAAATCCTGATGCTTTTCGGGATGAAGTTGGGCATCTAAAAGCTCAACCTTATCATACATAGTAAGGCTCAAGACCGGAATCTTCTTTTTTTCGGATGCACGCAAAAGTGTATCTATGATTTTTATGCGGTCTGCACCCATACTGTAGCCATTTTTGTCAAGCGTCAGATGAAGCACTGATGATGCAAAGCCCTCTTTCATAGGAAGCGTTGCCGCTGAGTTCAAAATAGCTGTCGGGCCCTTCTTTGCAGCCCCCGGTGTCGGACTACAGTGTTCTGCAATCGCATCGCGAAAACGTCGTCCATCAGGCGTAGCTCCTGTCACATTTGCAAAAATTTTAAAATCAATGTTGTACAGACCAGGATACAACAGTGTATTCTCTGGTCCACGAAAAGCATTGACACGCGCCAGAAAATGGTCTGCAATCTGCTTCGCCAATGCATCTACTTCCTTTTTATCGTTTCCGTACTTTGGCAGATGCAACAGCTGCTGTCTTAACACTTCATAGCCTTCAAAATCAACAGAAAGTGCCTTGATCAGTTCTTCCATTGTAACTAGCTTTTTCTCATATACAGCTGACTGTATTGCATACAAACAGTCGGCCGCTGTTCCTATGCTTCCTGAAAGCAGCTGATAATTAGTGATATCAAAGCCACCTCCGCGAAGCGGATCTTTTCCGGTACGCAAACATTTCTCAAAAGTACCTGCCGTAAATGGACTAGTAATGGATACTGTCTGGTCTTCCTGCATTTTCTGTTTAATCATCAAAAAGTAATGATCAAGCTGATGATCCATCTGCTCAAAGAAAGCACTTAAAAACTCAGAAAATGTAGTCAACTCCTGTGTTTTTTTTGATTCAATTCCAATCAAAAGATTTGTTTTCGGTACAAAATCCGCCCCATGTATGCTATTTTTTTTCATAGAAACTGGCTTAACACACGGATTTTCGTTTCCTCCAAACAAGGTAAGTTCCACTGTTTTGACCATCTCATACTGCCAGAAAACAATCGCACTCTTTCCTGCAATTACCGTCTCTGTACAACCGTCATTTGCATATCGGCAGGCATCCTCGTGACAAATACCAGCCTTTTCCATTGCAGGAAGTACAGCTTCATCAAAATAGATTGTTGGCTGTCCACTTCCAGATGACAACATATTTATGCAGTTATCGCGAAGCTTTTTCGGTGTTTTTTCGTGAAAACGTACGTTCAAATGCGGCTCAGATCCGCCCGTATTTTCATACGCTACCAGAATCAAATAAGTAATCTCATTCGTCTGGTCATTTCCTTTGGCATCTTGTCCTGAAAGCATCAGATTTCGCAGCGTATCACCAGTATTGATCTCATTCATTCTGGTAAACATCTCTTCAAGCATTTTTTCTGCTTCTTGCTGATCCCAAATACCCATTTCACAATCATGCTTATAAAATGGATATAACAGCTGATCAAGTCTTCCAATACATCCTGCGCCAAATGGACTGCGAAACAAATATGTAAACCAAAAAAGTTGAAGTGCCTCGCAAAATGTGTTTGGCTTGTTTATTGTCAAATTCTGACATATCTTTGCAATTTTTTCATAACGCTTCTTTTTAGTATCACTTGTTTCCTGCTTTGCACATTCTAGTGCAAGTACCATGTGATCTGCAACAAACTGTCGAAAACGCTTCCAGACATGCAGCAAACTTTCCAAATACGCAATATCTAACTGCGTTTGATCCTGCAATTCGCTTTGCAAATTATTTTTAAGTGTCTCAAGTGTCTCTGCTGCAATTCTAATCACACCATCAATGCCATATTGAAGATAGCTGTCTGCCATCGGATAATGACAGTTATCAATCTCAAGCAAGAACGACAAGATTGACCAATCTGTAAGATTTTTTCTCTTGCTGTCATTCTTATCCCGGTTTCGGCGGCCGGCAAGCCAGCCGCTTTCCGGCACCCAAACCTCATATGAATTTGCCAATTTATCAAAAACTTCACTGCTCTGTCTTATTTTTTTTAATAGCATTTCCTGATTATGCATCTCATCCGAGTTTGTTTTCAATTTTTTTCTGCCTCCCTGCAGCTGTCGTGCTCTGGCATCTGATTATGTTTTTGTCGATATTGCGAATTACTCAATATCGTACTTTACAATATCCATGTATACTGTTCCATCTGCCACAAATGAAATTTCCTTTGCCGCAGTATCTGTTGTAAATGTTACACTCATCACTTGCTCACCATCGTTTGCAAAAACCTCTGCACTAAAACGGTCAATCACAACACGAAGCTTAAGCTTACCGCCGTTATCTTTTACCTTGCAGGAACGCTTGTGAACCATCGCAATTCTAGAATCAGAGTAGCTTCTGTCAAGCTCAAGCTCAGACTCGTGCGTACGATAGCGAAGTGCTGTGTAATGCTTGTCATCCTGTGCAAATCTCATTTCAAACATATAGTAACTGTCGTCCTTGCTTTTTGGTGCAATTGTAAGTTCAACATCAGCCACACGACCTTCAATGCCTTCAAGCTTTACTGCCTCTAAACCTGCTACACACACACCATTGCGTGAAACTGGATTTTTGCGGCATGCATCAAATTCCTTTGTCGGACGCTGAATCAGCTTGCCATCAACAATTGACAGCTCTCTTGGCAGTGCCATCTGACCAAACCATGGCTCAGTCTCTGCATGCTGGTTAACAAATGCCCAGTTTTGCATCCATCCAATCATGACTCTTCTGCCATCTGGTGTCTGTGTAGACTGCGGTGCATAAAAATCAACACCATAATCAACAGTCTGTGCATGCTCACATGTAAAGGTTCCTGTCTCATCGTCGTAGGTTCCGATCTGGCATACAACACCGTGACCATTTGGATATTCAAGTCCTTCTGCCTCCATCTCCATCGGACTTACAATCAAAACTGCCTTTCCATCCAGCTCAAACAGATCCGGACACTCCCACATCTTTCCAAACTTTCCATTATTCTGTGCTAAAATGCTCTTAAAGTTCCATGAGAAGCCATCCTTGCTTTCAAACAAAACTGCACGTCCATCTCCCTTGTTATCACAGTTTACCATCACACAGCGATAGCTTCCGTCTGCTGCCTTCCATACCTTCGGATCTCTAAAATCAAATCTGTTCGAATCACTCGGCAGCTGTTTTGCTGTCATAACAGGATTATTTTCGCACTTTTCATAATTTACGCCATCACCAACTGCCACGCACTGCTGCTGTACATCGTGCATTGTTCCATCTGGCTGTTTTTCAGATAATACACCTGTATACACAAGAAGCTGACGTCCATCAGCAAGATCAATCGCACTTCCTGAGAAGCAGCCGCCGCCGTTTTCATACGGTTCATCTGGTGCAAGTGCTGCAGGAAGATAATTCCAGTGCAGAAGATCCTTACTCACTGCATGACCCCAATGCATCGGTCCCCAGAATGGACGATATGGATAATACTGATAGAACATGTGATATGCTCCATTATAATAAGAAAAACCATTTGGATCATTCATCCAGCCAACTCGTGGTGTCAGGTGAAACACCGGTCTCATCTGTGGTGTGATCTTTTTCTCGTTCTCTGCTTCATAAGCTCTTGCCTTTTCTAATTTTTCGCTGATCATATTTCCTCCCTTTTGTTTGCTGTCTTTATTATTTATAAATTTGTTTGCGTACCTATCTTACACTGTAAGTATATACTCGAAATGCCATTTATGTCAACCGCTTAACACTTTGGCAAAACAGCAAATTTTTATATTGTTTTTTGTGCTATTTTACTAGGTTTATATATCTTATCAAGACTTTTTTAGTCATAAGCACTTTTCATATTCCAAAGCTGTATAGAACTAACTCTTGCATTGGTACTACTTGAGCTTACACTGATTTTTCGTTCTCCTCCTGACACATAATTTCGAAGTGTCATTGCTTTTTTCTGGTTTAAATAAACCTCAATCATCGAATGATCAAGAAAATACTCTATTGTAATCTCTCCCTCAACTTCAACCAGATCACACGAATCACGAAATCTAGAAATCTCCTTACCTTCTGCGTTTCGTGCAAAAAAGCGTTTTGTATTGCGGTCATACACTACTTGAACAAACTTTGACGCATCCAATACACTTTCTGTATTGATTACTATTTCATCAGCATCTGTAGTCAGCTTTACATACATACGATTTGAATTAATCTTTTCCAAATCGTGATTTAGTTCTTCTATACCACAGTTTGTTCTTTCAAGAAGCATTTTCTCTTCACATGACAAGATCTCACGGATAGGCTGCATTTTTAGCCCATTATCCCACCAAAGCTGCAATGGCAGTCCACCATTATGTGCCCATCCTGCATGATACTCATCTGAAAATGGCCGTTTTCCCTGCGCGATTGTAAATACAACGCTTCGTTTATCAGGCGTAACAAATCCACTAGGGCCAGTAAAAGTACCATATCCAAGATCAAGAAGCATTGCACGGTCATTCCATTTTGTGAATGTTTTCTTTGACGCATCCCAGTTTCCAAGAAAATAATATGTCTCTACAATATCATGTTCTATCTGGCAAGCACAAAACATCATAATATGACATACAATCTTTCCAGAATCATCTCGAAGCGGCAGCAACACAGGAAGCTCCCACACATGACCACATTTTTGATTAATTTCATAATCATAATCTACAAGCATTCCGCAAGATTCCCAATTTAAGCCATCTGCTGACACATACAATGCTGCATTTCCGCCTCCATTATGCTCATCTCCTGTACCAACCAGCATAAAATAATTATCCTGCTCTATCCAGACAAATGGATCCCTAAATTCTCCCAACCAGCCTATATCCTGTTCTTTTATTAATGAAGGATATTTTTTCCATTTCTTTAAAAGCGGATCTTCTTCTGTATCTTCCGGCTGTGCCAGTGCAACTGCCTGATTCGGAAAACGATTGTTATTTCCAGCCGTGTAATAAATACGCGGCACTCCTTCTTTATCAATCATTCCACTTCCTGACCAGCATCCAAGCTCATCATAAAAACCATTTTCTGACTGCAGTGCCAACGGCAGATCCTGCCAATGAACCATATCTTTGCTTGCCAGATGTCCCCACTGAATGGAATCCCAGATAGGTGCATGCAGATTAGCCTGATAAAAGATATGATAATAGCCATTATAGAAAAATGGTGCATGCGGCTCATTCATCCATTTTTCTGGTTCAATCAAATGATATTGCGGGCGGTTTGCATCATTCAAAAATCTTGTTCTGTTTGGCGTGTATAATACTTTCTCTAAAGAATTTTCTCTTTTTGAATCTTTTATGGCTTGTTCAACTGAAACTGCTTCTAATAAAAATTGTATATTTTTCATCCATCCCCAGAAAACACCCATCTGAGGTGTCAAACAATCCTTATCAGCATCTTTTCCGATGAAAATCGGATGTCTTGGCCATTTGATCTTCTGAAAACGGCCAAACTGTAAACGATTTGATAACACGCCGTTGACCACAAGATCACACCAGCCTTCGCGAAAACGGTAAATAACAAATATATGATTCCATTTTTCAAGATCAACGTTCTCACGAATGGAGTAAAATACCATTTGTCGTCCACCAAAGCCGAGAATCACCTCAACCTTTCGATCTGATGTCAGTCTGACTGCCATTCCTTCACTTGTTTTTCGATCCATACAGGAAAATATAGCATCACCTTCACTTGAAATGCCAAATGGAGCAATTTCAAATTCAAGCGTAAATGCATTTGCCTGCTGCAAATCTCCCTGTTCCTTATAAAACCATACTGAATATCCATCAAAAAAAGAAGCATTATCTCTCTCAGGAAGTAACCTGTTTTGATACGCTGGATCCGGATTCATCTTAAACTGTGATAACATTTTCATCCTCCTTTAATATTGACCCTTTGTTGTACTTCTTTGCTATATTCTTTTTCATCCACTCCCTGCCCCTGCTCTGTCTATGAGCTTTTTATCATCGTTCACGGATACAGCAAGGGCAGGCATTTTCATGCCTGCCCCATTTTCTCAGGTCTTTTTTACTGAGCCTCTACATAACGGTCATATGCAGCCTGCCATGCTGCAACAACGTCTTGCAGTCCCATGCTGTCCATTGCAGAAACATAATCGTCCCACTCATCTTCGATGCCGCCATCTGTAAGCCAGTGAGCAGTCTTTTCTTCTGTCAATGCCTTTAAATCACTTAAATAGTCATTAATTGTATTTGTTTCTTCTTCTGTAAACACAACAGAAGGATAATACTCTGTAGAGTCTACATACTGGAACCAGAAATCACGTATGTCATCAATTCTTTGCTGAGCACGATCCTCAAGATAGTAGTAAGTACCATAATCCTCTGTCAGCTGCTCTGTAGGTCCTAACAACTCATTCTTTGACTTCAGCTCACCTGCTGTCTCACCATCCTTTAAATCTCTCATCGTGTAACAGCCCTTCTCATCTGGCTCCTCGTTCCAATAAGAACCGATTGCACCATAAATTGCCTGCATACTGTTAATCGGATCATACATCTGATCTACCCACTTTAATAACAGTTCTGGATTCTTACATGCGCTTGTAATAGAGAAATTCTTATGGTTAGTTGTTCCACACTCATTTAAGTTTACATGATGAGTTCCGTCCGGGCCATCAAGAATCGGAAGATACTCATAACTTTCTGCTCTCTCATTTCCAACAACTTCCGGAATTTCCCACCAGGTAAATACACCCAGTCTTGCATCCTCGCCATTGCCCTTTGCAATATACTGGCTGGAATCCTGAGAGAATACTTCAATATCAATCAGACCTTCCTCAAACCACTTATGGAAGTAAGCGATTGCATTCTTATAGTTTTCGCTAGTTGCCTGATAATATACCTTTCCATTATCAATAGCTCTGTGATCCTCGTTATAATCGGTAAAACCAAATCCTGCAGACAGTGTTGTCATTCCAGCACACCAATTGTTTGCCATAAAGGACATCGGAATCTCATCAGTTGCATCACCATTTCCATTGCAGTCATTTTCCTTAAATGCAACAAGTACATCGTGGAGTTCATCGAGTGTTGTCGGCATTTCCATTCCAACCTTCTCCAGCCAATCCTTATTGATAGAAGTAAACTGCGGGATAGCACCAATTCCAATATAAGTTCCATCATCATCAATGTAACCCATCTCAGAAATACCTGGAAGTCCATAGATATGACCGTCTGGCATAGTTGCTGTAGCAAGAAGCTCTGGTCTCTTCTCTGCCAATGCAGTCAGATTTGGCATTGTCTCCTCATTGATATAATCCTCAAGCGGAATCAGAACACCATAGCTACCATAATTAATCAGCTCATAGTCTGTTAATTCTGCTGCCATAAATGCATCTGGCATATCAACACCTGCATTTAAAATCAGGTTCTTCTTCTCAGTCAGCGTATCTCCTGATACACAGTTCCAATCAATAGTTACGCCCATTGCTTCATTCATCTGCTGTACAAGCGGCTTCTCACTATTGTCTGGTGATAATGCGCTGACACCTGCAAAGATGTTGAATGTTGTCTGTTCAGATTCACCTGCAAATGCCATCTGAGGAACCAGCATTGCTGCTGCCATGGTAAGTGCCATCATTTTGTTTGCCTTTTTCATTACAAAGTCCTCCTTAAAAAATATATATTGTTTATTTTATTGTAACCTTTTTATTATAACCTTTTATTATATTGGCATTTGGACAAATCAGCCCTTTACAGCTCCTGCCATAAAGCCTTTTTCAAAATATTTCTGTACAAACGGATACGCAATCAGCATCGGAACAGAGCCTACTACAATTGATGCAAACTTAATTAACTCTGTCAGCTTATTTGCTTCCGCATAACCACCATCCATATTTCCCATCATGCTGGCCATCGCCTGACTTTGAATCAAAATCTGACGAAGAACAAGCTGCAGTGGATATCTGCTTTTTTCCTGCATGTAAATAAGTGCTGTAAACCAGTCATTCCAATAAGCAACCATTGTAAAGATAACCATTACTGCGATAATAGGCTTTGCAAGCGGAAGTGCAATCTTTACAAAAGTACGGATATTTCCACTTCCATCAATAGATGCAGCCTCATATAACTCCTGCGGAATGCTTGTCTCAAAGAATGTTCTTGTTACAATAACATTGTAGACAGATACACCGCCAGGAAGAATAAGTGCCCAAACACTATTAAGCATATGCATCTTTGATACAACCAGGTAAGTCGGAATCAATCCACCGCCAACATACATTGTAATAACATAGAAGATCATGATTGCGCGTCGAAATGGAAGCGTCTTTTTTGACATACAATAGCCTGTTGTCAATACAAGTGCAACAGATACTACTGTTCCAAGAACAGTATAATAAATACTATTCAGATAGCCTCCTGCAATTGAGTTTTCTTTAAATACTCTCTTGTAACCCTCAAATGTGATCTTCGAAGGCAATAAGAATGTTTTTCCCGCATAAACCTCATATGGATCAGAGATTGACGCAATTAATACATAATACAGCGGATACGCTACTAAAATAACAAGAATCAATAAAAACGCACCATTGATAATGTCAAATGTCTTCTCGGAAGATTTCTTTTTTATTTTCATATTGCTTGCCATATCTTATTCCCCCTTTTAAATAAAGCTCACATCTGACAGGCGTTTACATACTGTATTCACCACAACCAGCAACACTATATTAACAACAGTATTAAACAATCCAACTGCTGTTGAAAAGCTGTACATTGCCTTCAAAAGACCCTGCTCATATACATAAGTTGCGATAATTTCTGATGTTGCCTTGTTTAAGCTTGTCTGAAGCAGATATGCCTTTTCAAATCCGACATTCATCAAGTTTCCAAACGACATAATCAGCTGAATTACAATAACAGGTACAAGTTCAGGAATGTCAATATAGAAGATTCTCTGAAGCGGTGTCGCACCATCCACTCTTGCAGCTTCATGCAGTGACGCATCTACGCTTGATAATGTTGCAATGTAAATGATTGTTCCCCAACCTGCGTCCTGCCATACACTAGATGAAATGTAGATGGTACGAAATGCAGTTGCAGAGTCAATTAAGTTAGTTGCTTTTCCGCCGAATGCCTGAATGATTGTACTGATCAGTCCTCCATATGGAGAAAGGAAAATACGAAGCATACCACACAGGATCATTGTTGAAATAAAATGAGGTGCATAGAGTATCGTCTGCGAAACACGCTGGAACTTTTTCCACTTCACCTGATTAATTAAAAGTGCCAATATGATTGGAATAGGAAATGTCCACAAAATACTGTAAAGACTCAGCAATACCGTATTTTTGATCATTCGTATGCTGTTATAATTGTTAAAGAAACGCTCAAACCATTTCAATCCTACCCACGGACTTCCAAAAAAGCCTCCAACTGGATTGTAATCACGGAAAGCAATCTGTACACCATACATTGGAACATATTTAAAAATAATTGTCAGAATGATGCCTGGAAGCAACAGCACATAAAACTCCCAATGCTTTGCGATTTGCTTCCACAGATTTTTCTTCGGAACAGGCACTGCTCCTTGTTTTGCCTTCTTCATGCTCTTCCCTTCTTTCTTTTACTTTGAGTGTTACTTGAAACGTTTCATGTTTGTATTTTCATTATAGTTATGTTTTTTCATATTGTCAACTATTTTCCTTGTATTTTTCTCATTTATATGCAGTATATTCAATTTTATTATCTTGCTTTTGTGCGTATGTAACAATATAACGTTTCATATTTTTGTGGTATACTATTTATAAATAAATTATGATATACTATTCATTAATATCTTGTTTCAGGAGGATCTTTATGACAAAAACAAACGCGCCCACTATGAAAGACGTCGCAAAGGAGGCTGGAGTTTCACTTGGCACCGTTTCTAAAGTTATCAACGGAATTACTGTGCGCGAGGAATATAAGAAGAAAGTGGAAGCTGCCATTGCCAGCCTCCACTATGAAATAAATACCTATGCACGAGGATTAAAAACAAAAAAAACAGGACTAGTTGCCGTGATTATTCCCAACATGCTAAATCCTTTTTTTGCAGCCCTTACCGATTATATTGAGGATGCCTTATACAAAAAAGGATTAAAAACAATGCTTTGCTGCTCAGATGGTATTCCTGAAAAGGAGATTGCTTATTTAAATCTGGCAACGCAAAACAAAGTTAACGGAATTGTTGCACTGACCTACTCAGATATTGGAAATTTTATCAATCCTGATATTCCGATTGTTGTCTTCGACCGCTTCTTTGAAAACCGCAACATTCCTCGAGTTGGGTCAGATAATTATAATGGCAGCATGATGGCTATTGAAAAGCTGCTTGAACTTGGCTGTCGCCATCCAGTATACATTCGTTTTCATTCTATCTTCCCTGGAGAATCTGACAAGCGAAAAGATGGCTATTTGGCTGCCTGCAAAAAATATCATATAACTCCCGACTTTCTTGACATGGAAGATTGTGATAATTTCATTGACATGATGAAGCAATTTATTGATAAGCATAAAAAATCAGATGGCTCTCTTTCCTTTGACGGAGTCTTCTGTCATACAGATTATCACGGTTATCTATTCAAGAAGCTTTTGCAAAAGGAAGGATACCGTGTCCCAGAAGATGTACAGCTTATTGGTTTTGACGGTATCCGCAAATTTGGTGGGTTAAAAGAAGATCTTTTTGTCTCCTCAATGTGCCAACCACTGCCGCAGCTTGCCGCAAAATGTGTAGAAATTATCACAACAGAGGATCGTTCTATGATTCCTAGCCTGACACTTCTTCCAGTGACCTTCGAGGATGGCGGCACAACACGATCACTCAAAAAAGGTTAAGGTAACGCCTATGCTGAAATGGTTCATGCTAACTGTCTATATAACCCTCTGCTGCTACGTTATGTGGTCATTTTGCAGATGGACAAAAAAGATATATCTTCCAAAGCGCCGCGCCTTTAACATTATTGTGTGCGGACTAATATTAATCTTTGCTGCCAGCATTTTTTTAGGGAAATTTCTTCCTGAAAATGATTATCAGCTCTTGATTTTGCGATTCAGCAATTATTGGATTGGCTTCTTAATTTATCTGATTTTCTTTATTCTCACAGCTGATCTTTTTTTACTGTTTCTAAAGCTAGCTTCACGTCATTTAAAATCAAGCAAGCATCTTTTGTCTTCTGTATTTCTTCGCACTATACTTGGCTTTCTTGTCATTTTACTTAGTATCAGCTTTACCGTATACGGATGCTTTCACGCAAAGATGCTGACTACCGCCCACTATAAAGCCACTATTCAAAAAAGTGCCGGCAATCTGACAGATTTACGAATGATTTTACTTGGAGATTTTCATCTTGGCTACAGTGTTGGCTGCTCCCAGATTGAGGACATGGTTAATACAATTAATTCCGAGAATGCTGATATTGTTGTGATTGCAGGAGATATTTTTGATAATAATTTCGATGCACTTGATAATCCAGAGCGTCTTGAAATGCTCCTGTCACAGATAAACAGCACTTACGGAACTTATGCCGTATTTGGAAACCATGATGTGACAGAGACATTGATTGCCGGTTTTCCAATTTCTTCAAAAAATGCACCGCGCGATCCGCGCATGTATGAATTTCTTGAAAAAAGTAATATTAGCGTGCTTGAGGATGAGACAGCAATAATAGATAACAGCTTTTATCTTACTGGACGTCTTGATGAAAAACGCACCGGAAATGGAACAAAAAAACGTGCTTCTCTTGATGAACTCACAAAGAATCTTGATCCATCTATGCCGCTTTTTGTGATAAGCCATGAACCTGATCATCTGTCTGATTACAATGCGCACGGTGTTGATATAGTTCTTTCTGGTCACACACATGCCGGCCAGTTTTTCCCACTGACGATTGTTCAACCGTTTGTGTGGGAAAATCACTGGGGCATGAAAATGATTGACAACATGTACAGCTTTGTCACTTCCGGCATTGGTGTCTACGGACCAGACATGCGCGTTGGAACAAATAGCGAAGTTATGGTAATTGATGTTCATTTTAAATAAAAAAACATTTGCTATTTCCTCCTATGTATACTATGATGGATGTTAAGTATACACAGGAGGATTTTTTTATGTCGGCAGAATTTCTTGATTTTATTCTTGAAGTGGTCATTTCATATCTTGTTCCCATCCTAGAACTGATCGGCGTCTTTATTGTCGCCTATGGAACGATAAAATCATTTATCAAATTTATACGTTCCGGTCTAAATTCCGATGATACAAGAGTAAAGATTGATCTGGCTGAAACACTGGCGCTGTCTCTGGAATTTAAAATGGCAGGCGAGATTTTAAAAACAGTTGTCTCCCATACAATTGAGGAACTGAGTATTCTTGGAGCTGTAATTGTACTGCGTGCGCTTTTAACATTCCTGATCCATTGGGAACTGAAAATGGAACGCCAGACAGAGCATGCCGAGCGCGAACATGCTAAAATTCAGGAAAAGACAAAGTAAAATTAGAAAAAAGCTCCTCTAGCTTATTTTGAAGCTAGGAGAGCTTTTTCTAATTTACTCGCTAATTATTTCTACATCAATCTGTCCATAATATGGGCTGTCCTCATCCTGCAGTACAACTGCTGTCTCCACATGATCAAGCTGCATCAGCTGCAGTTTATTTTGTTCTGCATCTGTGTATCCATCTGGCACTTCCTTTGGAACTGTCAGTGTAAACTGATATTGTGTGCTTCCGTCTGTAAGAACAGTGGATGTTATCGTAAGTACAGCTTTTACCTCAAATAAAAACGATTTTAAGCTTGGTGCTGCTGCGCGCAAAATGACATTCTTTCGCTCAATCTTTGCCTCTTGTACTGGCGCTGGTGATTCCTCCTCCATCGTCTGCTGTATCTCTGGCAATGATGTTTCTGATGATGGCAAAAGTGTTGTCGCTTCTGGCGTTTGCAGTGGTGTTGTACTTTCCTGCTCTTGTGTCTGCGTTGTTTCTTCTGAGGATATGCTTTCTTTAGAAGTCGCCTCTATAGTTGTGGAAGGCTCACTAGACACACTTTCTGTTGTTGCCTTCTCACTTGAAGCTTCCTCGATTGAAGAAACCTCGACAGAACTCTCTTCGGTAGAACTTTCTTCGATAGATTTTTCTTCTGTCGATTTTTCCTCAGTAGTTTCTTCCTCTTTTGCTTCACAAACTGTCAGTTTTTCCAGCAAACTGCTTCCATATGATGCTTCCCATGCAGCAGGATCCTTTATCCAATCCTCTGCCCTCCAATAAAAGGTAATCTCTTTTGTCTGACCATCTTGACAATTAAAGAAAAGTGTCGCATCAAAACCTGCTGCCTTTTCCCAGTCGCTGTTTAAGCTCCAGGAAATTTCATTTGTCTTTGCCAATATCTCTGACACAGGCTGATTAGTTTGATCTAAAAGCGTATACGATTTCTCTTTCTCACCTGCCAAACCAGTAAACTTTGGCGCTGTCAAATGACCAAGGCTTGTATTTTTTGAAAGTACAAATGTCTTATTATCACCGTCATGTGCGCTTGCACTAATCTTTGACCAATCACTTATGCCAATCTCATCCATCGATGCAAAGCAAATGGAAAGATCGTATAAAAGATATGGCTCGTTTCCATTGACTTGCTCAGTATAAGGCACTGCATAACCGTCTTCTGGTAAATAGACACTGTATCTCTTTTGAACACCATCTGCATCACATTTCCAATAAACAGGAAGCAAACGATATGTGCATGTTTGTTTTCCTTCCCTTGTAACACGCTGCTGCATAGTCTGAACAAGATATTCACTAATTCCAGTTCCTTGTGCAAAACAATATGCAAAACCTGTATTGTCACATTGCTCTACATTGGCATCAGAAAAAGTATCCTCCATCTTTTCTTTTTCTTTCTGTGTCTTTTTAAATTCATCTGTACCTTTATCTCGATAAAGGCTTGTCACATCTGAATCTAACCACTGCTTTTGTTCCCCCTCTGCAGTCGTTGTCTCTGCAAGTGCCTGCACACTCATTACAGCACAATCTGAGTCTGCTATGTAAGCCTCTCCAAGCGGTGCTGCTCCATCTGTCACAAACACTTCAAACCTGGCAGAAAGAATATCTCCATTTTCATCTGTCGTGTTTGTCTGCTTTAGCCATGCATATACAAGGACCTTTTCCTGCTTACTTTCACATGAAACATAATATGGAATAAGATATGTATAGATACCATTTGAACGGTCTGTATACATATCATATACACCAATAAGACCACCCTGTGTATCATTTTGCTCCATCGTGTAGCCGCCTGACTTTGTTGAAAGCATACTGCGAACATAAAAACCTGCCTGACTGTCATCCTTTACAATTTCAAAGGAAAAGGCATCGCGATAAAAAAGTGTATCTCTTGTCATTTGCCTTGATTTAAGCAGTGACAGCACATTGATCTTATAGCCTGCACATCCTTCTTCATTCGCATCCACATCAAAATAAATGCTTCCCTGCCATGCAGATGTCTTTCTTCCAGAATCTTTCCAGTTTCCATTTTCATCCAGATCAAAAATCGGGTACAAAAATTCCTGCTTTTTGTCTGAAATAAAAAGCTCTGGTGCTGCAAGAGGTTCTGGCTCTGGCGGTGTCTCTGACTCAGATTCGCTTTCTGACTCAGACTCACTTTCCGACTCTGATTCACTTTCTGTCTCAGTCTCTGATGGCTTTTCAGATTCACTTTCTGATTCACTTTCTGTTTCAGTCTCTGGCTCTGATTCGTCTTCTTTAATACGCACAGAAAGTGTACTTGTTGATGGTCTGCTTATTGTAAATCCATTTTTGTCTGTAATGCCTTCTCTTTTTACCTGCACAGTCAGGCTTACACAGTCTTCTGGCACACTGACATGACACGAATATGAAATTTCTTCATCTGAAGCTATTTCTTCTTTTGATAGTAAAAGCGTCTCCTCGTTTGTCTTCGATAAAGCTATAACGTTAACTTCATATAATGTACCCTCATACTTTGGTTTCTCACTTTCAGCATCCCACATGACAAGCGCGCCATTTGAAGCATCAATCTCGTCATCATCTGTTGTCTTTTTATTTACGCTAATCAATACAGGAAGTGTAATTTCGCTTTCTTCTTGAGTAAGTTCATAGCGCCAAACACTGTACAGACTCTGATCAGATGATGAGTGCTGCATTAATACGCTATTTTTCAAAAGAGGTGAATAATAAAGTCTGTAGCCATCATCTTCTGCTAAAATCGCATAGCCATCCATAACTTTTCCTGACTGAATCAGACTGTTACCTGATGAAAACGCAGGATCTTCTGGCGCAGCAGAAACTCCATCATTTGTCACTCGCGCTGCAAGAAGCTCTGACGCACTCCAATTTTCGCTTCCATTTGCCTGACACACAATATGACCCAGCTCAACCTGACCTGACATTAAGGTAACAGGATATGCAACAACTGTCATTTCAGTACAGTCAGCTGTATCAAAATGCATCTGCTCCATCTTGTCTGTACTGCATTTCTTTATTGATGCCTGATACTGAACCGGTACCTGAAGTTCTTCATCAACAGCCTCTAACGCTGTTTGAATCTCCATTTCCTTCTTTTGTGCATGACCTGCCAAAATCTGATACAAAGATGCATCCTTGTTTTTAAAACCAGAATACATTCTGCCTGGCTTTAATGAAGTATCAAATACCGCTTCGTTTTCACATACAGTATTTGCACTCAGCACATCAAATGTTTTTTCTGAATAGGTAGAGCTCTTATAACCTTGACACGACACACGACAATTAATAGTAATCGTCTCTTCACTTGTAACTGCAATATGTCCTGTCTCTTCCAATCCAAACTTTACAGATGATGATTGACTTTTTTCTTCATCCGAATCAGCTGATGAATACACAGCTGTCACTGTTAACTCTTTGTCGCCAGCAGTAATTGGCGTAAAATCATCCTTGTTGTCAATTACAATCTCATACAAAGCTGTCTTATCTTTATCATCTAACACACTAGTGTTTTCGCTGCAAAGCCTCAGATGATATGACAAAGCTGGCAGCTGTATTCTTTCGTCTGCCGCCTGCGCAGTACTCCACTCAGACGTTCCCTCTTTATTGACGGCTCTTACATGAAATACAACAGCGTCAACCTTTTGTCCTTCTAATTCATCTGGCAGTTCTAAGAAATTATCTGTTATCTCTCCATTCTTACTTCCAATTTTAATCCGCTTTAAAAGACCGTTTTCTAGAACAAGCTGATTATTACTGTCTCTTTCATATGTTTCATACTCAGCTTCATACTCATAGTATTCGGCAAAAAGACCTGACCAAAAACGAATCATCCATGATCCGTTCTCCTTTGTAAATGTGATTCCGCCTGGAATACCAGACTTTGGCTCTGACTTATCGAATACTGTAAGATCTGTCAACTCACTGCTTAGCTTTTCCCATACACGTATACGTATATTTTCGCTGTCCTCATCTGTCTTTGCTTCTTCTGTATTTAAAAGAAGAGGTGAGACAGACAAGCTTCCCGCAAAAGCTGTCCACTTTGTGTAAATTTCTGCCTGATCTTCTTCTGTAAGTTCATCTTCTTTATAAACATACAGCTCAGTTCCGATACCTGGTGTTTTTTGCTTCTTTTCTGACTTATTATCATCTGTATTTTCTTTTTGGTCTTCCTGGTCTTCGTTATTGTTTGAATCATCTGATTCACAGGCAACCTTTACACCTTCCGTGTTCCAGCTTCCTGCTGCCTCGATGCTTCCTAGTGCCACGTCACATCCATCTGTCGCACCTGTCACTATAATTTTGAGCGCACTTGCCTCTACTGCGTCAGGTGCTTTCACAGAAACTGTACCACCATCATCAGCATCCTTGCCTGCTGCCTGCAAACCTGCAGCAAGTTCTTTCCAGACACCGTCCTCTGCATCTGCGTACAGCACATCAAACTTATATGTCCCTTCATTAAGCCATGTAAGCGTCACATCGGACAGCTTGCATGTGCCATTCAAAAAAGCCGTATAGATAGGACATCGCTGCTCTTTTATATCAAATGAGGATGATGGAAAAACAGGAACATCTACCGACTGATGTTTAATCAGATTTTGAAGCTGTTCTTCTGATGCTTCCACAAATGGATACTCTCTGTAAGAGCCATTTGCATCTGTCTCGCCTATTGTAAGTGAAATATCACATATATCAGCTAACAGCGCATCTTCAAGCTTTTCTCCTCCTGATACGAAATACAGGCAGTTTTCACTTTCATTTGCATCTGCTGCAATTGGATAAACGTTTTCACTCACGCCGACACAATCAGTCAAATTTGCTGTTAAATTACTCGTAATGCCATATGACTCGTTGTCAGAGGAAATTATCGGTGCATAATTCTGACAGCGCATCAGAACCAGATTTTCGCATTCTGCTGTTGTGATTCCTGCTGCCACAGCTGCCTCTATTACTCCTGTGTTAACACAATCTTCCAATAAAACTTTTTCTTTTGTTTGTGCCACAATTCCTGCGGCTGTCCCGTCTGCTGTAACCTTTGCATGATTGACAAGTTTTGAAAGTGTCTCATCTTCCTCCTTCATTGGAAGTGATGCTGCAAAAATACCAGCTGCAAAATCTTTTGCTTCAATACTTCCTGCAACTGTCAGATTTTCCAGCGTTCCGCCATTGTAAGCACAAACTGCTGCCGTATTCTGATCACCAGTAACTGACACATGATCAAGGCAAAGATCATGAATCGTACCTAAATTTTCCAGTACAAATGCTGTACCATCGCCCTGTGGATACCAGCGGCTTGAACTTCCTGTTCCCATATTTGCTTTATCTGACAATGTAAGGTAGTCAATCGTGTAAACTTCATCGCCGTCCTTAGAGCCAAGACTGCTTCCCTCTCTAAGCTGTATAATCATAGGAAATGCTGTGTCTGCCTCTTTTACCGGAAGTCCGTTTTGATAGACCATTCCCTTCGCCAAAATTGAATCTGACTCTTGCAATGTCTCATCACTCTCGTCATCTTCTTTTTCATAGCCCCAGGCAAAGTCTCTTGAAACGATATATGTATTTTCGCTTTTTTCATCTTCCTCTGCTGCATAGACAGCTGCATCCGTAATCATTTCTGCAAAACGGATGTTATAAAGATGTCTTGCGTTTTGAATTTCATACGATGTACCAAGGTCCTCATCAGTATCTTCGCTATCCTCACGCGCAAAATACATAAGCTCAGAATTGCTTTGTCTGCGCCCTGTAATTTGATAGCCTGATCCGCCGCCCTGCACAATACAGCTGATTTCATCAGCACCATATTGTTCCAGTCCAAAACGATGCAGACTAAGCGTATTCATAAGCTCACCTGGCTCGCCTGTTCTTCTGTATGTCTCATAGGCAGCCTGTGTTGCACTTAAATCAACTGCATCAAGCACGAGCGTGACGTTTAGCTCTTCATCTATATATGCAAGAAATGGATATGTACCAAGCTTTTCTTCTTTTTTTCCTGCAAAGCTCGTCACTTCTGCCGCAACCACCTTTAACTCATCCTCTGCCGACTCAGATGGTATACTGTAATAATAACCTTCTTCTGTTTTCTGTCCGCTTAAAGATGCGTTATTAAAAGAAATCTCAAGAAGCTCCTCATTCGTCTTTGCATCGCATATCATAACCTGATAATTCATCAGGGAAACTGCCGTCTCTCCCTTAGAAAGCTTCCATGTCAGATTTAAAGTCTCTTCATTATGTAAAGATGCATTTAAAACCTTAACTTTAGTCGCTGTATCAGCTGCCTTTGACAAGGAATCTGCTCCATAATAGCCAAAGCAAAGACCTGTAGAATTGTCACTTCCGCTTCCCTTTCTGTTTTCTTTGGAACGGTTTACAATATTTGCCATCGTGCTTGTACAGCCCGTGTAGGAAAGTGCTTCCACGCGATCACTATACAAAACAGAGTAGACAAGTCCGTCTCGTGCATCAAACTCCACACTCACACAGCCATTTGCCAGCAATGTTTTGTCATAAAGGTAAGCATCAAAAATATCATACAAAAGCGTATGTGAAGCATCAGCACTGCCATTTTTGTAGGCTTTATAATCAGCTGGCGTTCCTGTCACATAGTACAAGTTTGAAGTGGTCTGTCCATCATCGTTTTTCCAGATCGTTGATACATTTACCACTTGTCCGTTTTCATCAGTAATTGGAACCAAAAGCTTGTTTTGTCTTACAATTGCCTGTGCAGAGGTTTGTGCTTCCTTATCAAACGCCTCAAGATGCTTATCAGTGCTATACTGTGTCATGCCTGACTGCGCCGCTAAAAACAGCGTACGGGCATAGTGTTCCTGACGCTGCCATACCGACCACTTCTGGTAATAAAAAATGCCTGCTGCCGATGCGCCAAGCAATATGCCAACAAGCACCATCGTCACCATAAGCTCTACCAGTGTAAAGCCTCCCTTGCTTTCTTTGATTCGCTGTAAGATATTTCTGATCAAAATCAAACCTCCCAAGCTGTCTTATCGTTTAAATTTGCTGCTTAAAATATACACTGCTCCAGCTCTCTTTTATCCTGTGCGTATTTGAGCGCTGTTTTTTTCTCAATCAGCCCACGTGAAACAAGCTTTGCCAGATCATAGTCAAGCGTATGCATACCTGCTGCTGCGCCTGACTGCATTACACTTCCAAGCTGATGCGTTTTTCCTTCACGTATCTGACTTAGCACTGCATCTGTTCCTGTCAGAACTTCTGTTGCCGCTATTCGGCCGCCGTCTATAAGCGGAACTAGGCACTGCGTCACAACACCCTTTAATACGCCTGCCAGCTGAATACGAATCTGATTTTGTGCCTGTACCGGACACACATCTATAATACGGTCTACGGTCTTAGCTGCCCCTGTCGTATGAAGTGTTGACAGCACAAGATGACCAGTCTCTGCCGCCGTAACAGCTGCTGAAATCGTCTCGTAATCACGCATCTCTCCGACAAGAATAACATCTGGATCCTCTCGAAGTGCAGAGCGAAGTGCTCCCGCAAAGGAACAAACATCCTTTCCCACCTCTCTTTGATGAATCACAGCCTGATCCTGTTCGTACACATATTCAATCGGATCTTCAATCGTTAAAATATGATCTGCACGCGTGTGATTGATGTAATCAACCATTGCCGCAAGCGTTGTTGACTTTCCTGAACCAGTAGGTCCTGTCACTAAAATTAATCCTCTAGGCTCATTTGCGAGATTTTGAAGCACTTGCGGCAGATGAAGCTGAGATAGTGTAGGCACTTTTGCATTAAGCAGACGAATTGCTGCCGCGAGGCGTCCTTGCTGACAAAATACATTGACTCTCTGACGGTTTCCATCTGATGTTTCAAGTGCAAAATCTGCATCCTCTCCACGCCATATGCTTTCCTGTCTTTCTTTTGTAAGAAGAGACAAAATAAGCTTTCGCGTCATCTCATCTGACAGCTCTAAGTCACTCTTTATGAGCTTTCCATCAATGCGAAGATACACTGCCTGTCCTTCGCTTATATGAATATCAGAGGCACGCTGGCTTCTGGCCTCACGTATCATTTTTTCTATCATATACAGCTCCTTTAAATATAGTATGCCACCTTCTTAAGCTCCTCGACAGTAGTTGTACCATCCGCTACAAGCTTAAGAGCCTCATCAGTTAGCGACTCCATGCCAAGATAATGCGTCGCATAGCTTCTAAGCTCCTCCATAGGAGTTCTCTGTGTAATCATTCTTCGCATCTGATTGTCCACGCAGAGAATCTCATGGATTGCACGCCTTCCGACATATCCAGTATGGCTGCAGCTGTTACATCCCTGTGCGCGGCGCACGCGCGTAATCTTTGGCCCTATAAAAGCTTTTTCCTGCTCTGTCGGCTCATCCCAGTAACCACACTCCGGACAGACAACACGTACAAGACGCTGTGCCACTAAACCGACAAGTGAGTTTGCAACCATATATGGCTCAACTCCCATATCAATCAGACGAATAATTGACGACACTGCATCATTTGTATGAAGTGTTGAAAATACAAGATGACCCGTAATTGCAGCACGTACTGAAATGGCTGCCGTCTCCTCGTCTCTTGTCTCTCCGACCATAATAATATCCGGGTCTTGACGAAGAAGAGAACGCAGTCCGCGCTCAAATGTCAGCCCCGCAACAGTATTTACCTGGCACTGATTGACACGCGGAATATTCCACTCTACCGGATCCTCAATTGTTGCGATATTCACCTTGCGGTTACTAAGCTTTTGAAGTGCCATATAAAGTGTTGTTGTTTTTCCGGAACCTGTCGGACCTGTAATGTAGATCATGCCATTTGGTGCCTCAAGCATTTTGCTAAACTGTTCAAAATGTGCCTGATTCATGCCAAACGTCTCGGCATCTGCCACCATATTTCCAGAAGCTAAAAGACGAAGCACGGCCTTTTCTCCAAATACAGTCGGAATCACTGATGTACGAATATTGACATCGCGGTTTGCGATTCTTGTCCGAAAATGACCGTCCTGCGGAAGTCTTTTCTCTGCAATATCCATCTGTCCTAAAATCTTTACGCGGGCAATCAGATTTTGATGAAGACTCTTTTGCAGCACGACATAATCAAGAAGCTGACCATCTACACGTATTCTGACAGATGTTTTCTCCTCAAACGGCTCAATATGAATATCAGACGCATTCATGCTAAATGCGCGTGCAAGCAAGTTGTCAAGAAGCTTAATAACCGGTGCATCAGAATCTCCCTCATCAGCATCAACCTCAAGTGCCTGCTCACGTTCTCTTGCCATCTCATTTGCTGAGCTGGCGGCCTTTTTTGCCTCGATTTCTGAATAATAGTATTCAATTGCCTGATTTAAAGGCAAAAGCTCTGTCAGCCAAATTTCAAGGTTCATGCCGGTAGTCTGGCGAATATCCTCAATTCCATAATAATCAAGAGGATCATTCAATACAATTGTAAGATTATTATCCTGGTACTGCACAGCAAGCATATGATATTTCTTTGCAAGCTGGACTGGTATCATTGCTACCGCCTCTGTCTGTACCATAATTCTATCAATCTTTACATAGCGCTGTCCAAGACGCGCTGAAAGTGCTTCTAACTGCTGGTGCTCTGTGATAAAGCCAAGCTTAATCAATGCCTCACCAAGACGAATGCCTTTATTATTTTTCTGATACTCTAGTGCCTCATCAAGCTCGTCCTGATTGATGTAGCCGGCCTGAAGTAACACATCACCAATTCGTATATTTTTTTCATTTGCCATCGCTGCTGCCTCGTGTCATATAAATCATCATGCTGACCTCCAGACGCTTTCCTGCCTGAAGAACATCCTGTCCATTATTTGTTGTCTTAACTGCTGCATCACTTATTGAAAAAGATACTATTCTGACCCCTTCCTTTTCTGAAAGCTGATCTAAAACAGCAAGTGCCTGATTTTTTGTGCCTATTGCCGTATAATCTGCCTGAGCACTGTAGACATACTCTGTCTTTGTATCTATCTCATCCTTCTTTGAGTCTGCAGATGCATTAATACCTGTCTGTGTCTGTTTAGCCTGTTCATTTTTCTTCAAAAGCGCCGTACGTTCACTTAAGCTGTAAGGTGTAATCTCATCAAGCTGTCCGGCGCGAAGCGTTGAATCCTGCATAATCATCCCCTCACTCACAAACACATCTGTCAGATAACGATTAAGTTCTTCATTAGTCTGATATGGAAAGAAATGACTTTCTAATTCTGCCAGCTGCTTTTTTTGCTCCTCATCACGTTTTTCATCCACAGGAAGAGCCGCTATATGTACCTGCATCTGAAGCTGCTGCATTTCTAACGCCTCCTGCTGCACTTCCAGCTTATCAAGGCAATCCATCTGCGGCTTCACACCAAACCAGTAAAAGCAAAAAACTGCTGCACAGACTGCCAGACCTGCTAATAAATTTTTATCTCGTTTTGTCACTGTAAAATCAATTTTCATCTGCGGCCTGCCTTCCTGCATGTTCACTTAAAATACAGACAACCTTCACGGTATAACCATCCTGTGCCTGATTCTGCGTATATCCTGTAAAATAGACGCCCTGGAAAATATCAAGTGTCTTCCATATCTCAATAACTTCTGAAACATCGGTAACTTCTGGTGCTACTGCGTCAAACTGCAGCTCTCCTGTTGCACAATTGTATCCTGTTATTGTAATTAATACTTTATCCGGACAGCAATCCTCAAGCGTTTTGAACACATCACTTGTCACAAGAGGATAAGAATATATATTGGTTTTCTACCGCCGACGGGTTGGGTAGAATAGATATCCGGACGATGCAACCGGAGATTTACCGGATG
>OLSD01001090.1_pt1 | contig 23859 bp, 16 predicted proteins | sample 1672211 | NCBI WGS metagenome assembly OLSD01 (sample SAMEA3136659, study PRJEB25190) | human gut metagenome | reverse complement strand
CTTAACGTATATTGCCATCTGAAAAGATTTTCTTGTTTTAAACTTTATATATAAAAATTGCAAAATTAATTTGAAATTCTTTTTATATATTCTATATTTATAATGTCAAACAAATAATGAATAAAATTATGATGAATTTTGTAAATCCTGAAATAGTAAACGTAGTTGAAAATAAAAAGGTTACTTTTGGTGAATATCCTACCAATGGAATCACTTTTGAAGAACTTCTTAAGAAGATTGAAAATCATGAAGAAATTCTTCAAGGTACTCCTATTCATTTCAATATGCACGACATTATTCTTGAAAATAATGAGACATATCTTCAGGATGAATTCATTCATATTCCTACTAATACCAAGATTTTTGTGAAGTTCGATGATTCTGAAGATAATTGGTCACGTACTTCTATTGTTCTTCCTGGCCATAATGATTCAGAAGCTATTTGGATTGCAGATGATGTAGAAGATGCTTGGTGGAAGGCAACACATGAAGAAATGCTTTCCGGATTTGAGTTGAATGCTTTTGTAGAATGGAATTAAATAATGTAAGAATGATTAATTTCTTATTTAGATTGTTTAGAAAATTAGATTTCATAATAACTTGTAAATTCTTAAAATAAGATGAAGAATAAATTGACACATGATATTATTGTTGGTAGTGGATTAGCTAGCAATTTCATTAATTTGATGAAGTTGGAAGGATGGTTGCCAATTGAAGATTATTTTGTTATGAGAAATAATGGAATTGAACTTGATTGGGTAACAGTTCTTACTATGGAAAATGATGGATTCATTGCAATTCCTAGCATAGCAGAATATTGTATTCCAGATCTAGATAGTGGATTAAAACCAGGATGGTACAATTCTGAAGAGAAGCGTCTTGATGATTGGACTAATCCAATTATGTTCAAACCAATTGAAACAAAGAATGTTGCTGATCGTATTAGAGATGAGTTGCTTGATGAATATGAAGAAAAAGAAAATATCAAGAATGTACCTGATTTTGAAGATGCATTTACAGAGACCTTGATTAAGCTTTGTAAAGGTAATTCAGAACATTATATTAAAAAGTTACCAAGATAAATGAATTTCTAGTTCAGATATTTCTATATTATAGATGTACATATAAACATGTACAAGTTTAAATAAAATAATTTAATTAAATACTATTTAAAAATGCAGAATATTCCTTTAGAAGAGGCTTATGCAACTATTGCTGCTAAGCCAGATCCATTTACAATTCGTACAAAGAAGTTGGTTGATGAGTTTGTTGTTTCAGATATCAATACTGATCGAAGTTGTGAAAAGGAAACTGTGTTAGATAACGGACGAAGAGTTGTTATGAAGGGTACATATTGCGCAAGTACCTTCGTAGGTAAGCTCTATAAAATGAATGGTCCAAGTGAAAACCTTTTAGAGCGCTATGTATTGTTTGTAGGTGTAGCACGTCAGAATCCTATTGACAATAGACAGGATGGAGATCTAGCAGTAGAGATGGCAGCAGAGAATGCTATGGTCAATCCTATTATGACAATTAAGTTGCCAAATCCAATTTCTGGAACTGATTTTGCTAGATTTGTAAGTCCATATTTGGATACAATGCCAACTAAGTTTATTCTTACATCTAAACAGATTAGGGATAAGAAGGAGAGTGATTTGTATAGGGATTGGTATAGTATTATTAAACCACGTGAAGAGGCAGCTAATCTTCTTCTATATATGGAGAAGATTCGTCCTATGTTGGATGCCCAAATCAAATATATGTATGGTGAGTAAATAATGCAAGATAACGAATACATTAATCCAGTTGGATATTCAGAAATGTATGAGTGGGCAGAGATACCAGCAGAGAGTCCTTATGGACTCTTTGTTACATTTTCTTCTGAAAATCCTGATAAGATAGAACCTGTAAAATCTGGTTCTGATGAACAGATTCTTGGTGTAACAACTATTCAAACTGCACATACTTCAGATGATCCAAACAATTGGAAATATGCATATATGTGTAATGAAGTTGGTGATAAGTTTTTGAAGAATGATAAGATTGCTATCGGTGTAAAAGAATATGACCAAGTAGAAGAGTTTTCATATATTCACACTAGACCATATAACCATTATGTACAGGTACCAAGTCAATATTATGATCCTAAGCAAGAATATGTAAAGCGTAGTAATCGTAAAGAATGGGTACGAGTAAATTTGATTGGTAAAGTAATTGTACGTGATAATGGTAAGTGTAAGCCAGGAGAATATTGTCAACCTAATTCTACAGGAAAATCCAAGAAACATAGAGGATATGCTGTACCAGCTACTATGAAAGATTATGGGTGGAAATTTTATGTTACTCAACGTATTACAGAAAACACTATAGAGATAGTGATGTCACCTACCATGAATAAATTAAAAAAATTAGAAGTCTAACATGGATAAGATATCAATTATAACAACATTTTACAATGCACAGACGTTTATTGGTAATGCTATTGCATCTGTTTTAGGACAGAAAGTACCAGATGGTTGTGAAATTGAATATGTTTTAGTGGATGACAAGTCACAAGACAATTCTAGAAATATTGTTGAGAATATCATAAACAATACATCAAAAGATAATTTCAAGTTTAAGTTAGTAGAACCTGAAAATAATCTTGGATGTGGTGGTGCTCGTAAGTTTGGTATTGAAAATGCTACAGGAAATTATTTCATGTTCTTGGATGCCGATGATTACTATATTCATCTTGACTTTGTAGAAAATGCTTACAATACAATTACATCCGAAAATGCTGATGTTGTAGAATATGGTGTTATATACAATCAACAAAATGGACAGCAATCTAATTCTACGGCCCCACAGAAGATTGTGCTTACTGATCCTCATGATATGGAAATAGCTTTATTTAAAGACAATCTCATCAAGTTCAATGTTTGGTCTAAGATGTATACAAGAAAGATTGTGGAAAGCTATCCTTATTCTACAGTAAGAACATTTGAAGATGTAAGAACAATTCCTATATGGATAAGCAATTGCAATAAAGTTGTGATTATGCCAATTCCACAAATCAACTACAGAGCTGCAGCTAATTCTATTATCAGAACTAATTGGGTTGATACAAGACTTGGTACTATTTCTGCTATAGCAGAATTGTTCCCGAGATTCAAAGATGATAGACAACTTCTTAAAGCCATGTATACACGTTCTATGATTGATTTGGAAGCCATTATGAACAACAAGTCAAGTGAATGTGAAGGTTTTGATGAAATGTCAAAATTGAATACATATATGCTTAAGTTTATTTATCCAGATAAGTGGAAGGATATCACATATAATGTAGAAATGGATCCAGAATTGAATCCAGATTTGAATAAAGAAATGAAAGCAAAGTATATCAAGACAGATTTGAACAGTTTGCCAGGTATGTAAATAATCTATGTAAATAATCTATATTGATGGGAAGTAGAAATGCTTCCCATTTTTATTTTTAGATATAAGCATAGATTATAAAGCATATATAAAATGGCAAACAAGCTTTTTTACACATACATACACGGCACAGATTATAAAAATGATAGCTTTGTTCCTGATAAGATGATATATTCTTATTGGGATTCATTGATATTTGATGTAAATCACCGTACTATATGGCACCAAGGTATGCCATTCGGTAATGTATATCCAGGTACGTTATCGTATGGTGAAATATTCAATGATCTTCAGAATAATATCGCACTTGGTGCATATTCTCATGCAGAAGGATATAGCACTATTGCTAAATCAAATTATTCTCATGCAGAAGGATACAAAACATTTGTAAATGGAGTTAATGGACATGTTGAAGGCAATTTTTCTTATTCTTTAGGAGAAAATTCTCATGCCGAAGGTAACTTTTCTTATTCTAAAGGAATAAACTCACATGCCGAAGGAGATAAATCAGAAGCACAAGGTAGAAATTCTCATGCAGAAGGATTCATTACTTATGCAATAGGAGAAGATTCTCATGCTGAAGGAAACAATACTTATGCAAAAGCTAAAGGATCACATTCAGAAGGTAATATAACTAAAGTAGAATATGATGCAGAAAACTCACATGCTGAAGGTTACAATACATCTATAAGTGCAAAGAATGCTCATGCTGAAGGAAATACTACAATAGTAGAAAATAGTGGTGAAAATGGACATGCTGAAGGTTTGAATACAATTGTTAGAGCAAAGAATGCCCATTCAGAAGGTAACAATACTTTAGTTGCCGGAGAAAATGGCCATGCTGAAGGTTACAAATCTCAAGCAGCATCTACTAATACCCATGCTGAAGGTAATACCACACAAGCAACTGGTGAGAATTCTCATTCAGAAGGTTACAATACTGAAGCTAAAGCCAAGAATACCCATGCTGAAGGAAATCACACTATAGCTGCAGGAGAGAATTCTCATACAGAAGGAGCTGAAACAAATGTATATTCTCCTTATGCCCATGCTGAAGGAAACACTAATACAATAAATACATTGTCTGATTCTTCCCATATTGAAGGATCAAACAATAGAATATCATTTTCAAAATCTTCTCATGTAGAAGGTGATAATAATATAAATGGTGGAAATATAGGTATAATAACAAATTCTCACTATTCCCATGTAGAAGGATTGAATAATAAGAATTATGCAATAAATTCACATGTAGAAGGAAAAGATTCAAATAATTTTGGTAAAGAATCTCACATAGAAGGTGTTGGCCATCTAACTTATGCTTATACAAGTCATATAGAAGGATATGCAAATAAAATAGGAAAGAGTATAGGTGACACAAAATATGTTCATGTCGGTGGTAATGAGAATATTGCATATTCAAACAGTGAAAATATTGTAATTTATGGTAGTTTAAATAGTGTAAAGGGCATATACTCTGAAGTAAATGGAAAACATATAAACAGTTATGCAAATTATTCTGTTTTAAGAGGTAGTTCATTAACAATAAACAGTGGAAACATTGAAAATAACCAAAAAGGAATAGATTTTGTCAATGTTTCTGGTGATAACATCGCAGTTGGAGAAAATGCAACTTATGGGTTTGCTCATGGTTCTAACATAACATTACAATCTCCTTATGAAGTTGGTTTTGGTAGATATACACGTTCTTATCTAGAAGGACAAAATAAGGATAAGCAAAATACCATATTTATGATAGGTAATGGTATTGGTCCTGGTAATGAATCAAATGCTTTAGATGTAAGAGAGAACGGAATAAGCTATCTTTATAAAGGTATTTATACTTGGGATTATGTAGAAGACTATCCTTATTCTACTGTTGCAAACAATGAATCATCTTACTGTATTACTAGAAGACAACTTTCTCAAGTAGCAACAGTTACTTATGTGATGAGAAACTCTGCTGGTAGAAGAAATTTCTATCCATTAGATGATCCTACTCACCCAGAAACAGCTAATCCTAGGTTTATAGGAGCAGAATATTTCAACAATTATGGTGATACTTACACTTCTCCAAATAATGCTTATGCTAATTTCTGTCATGCAGAAGGATGGGGTACTTATTGCCATACTGGAGCTAGTTATTCCCATGCTGAAGGATTGGGTACTGAAACAAGAAATCCTGGTGAGCATGCTTCTGGTAACTGGAATAAATCATCAGATAATACATTATTCTCTGTTGGTTGGGGAACAAACAATATAGATAGATCAAATGCTTTTGAAATAAAGAGAGAACCAACATCAAATGGTATTGCTTTTATAGATAAGAAACCAATAGTTACTTCTATATTGAATGGCACTGGTCCTACTTATATGTGGAAAGGTGAATATGCTGATTATATAAAGATAAAACAAGTAGACCCAAATACTTTGTATTTCATATATGATGGTGATGCTTCTACAAGAAATGATTTCATAAGTATAGATCAGATGGATGATATAGTAAACAGAAAAGTTGAAGAGAAAATCAAGCAATATACCCAAGGTATTCTTTACAATGCTAATTATAATGCTAAATTTATCGGATATGGTGGTGACTTTAACTTTAGCTATGTTTGGTCTGGTAATACAACAGATTTTGCTGGTCTTGGTTCTCTTGCTAATGATGTTAATACAATATTCATCATAAGAAACAACAAATAAAATTGACTTAATATAAGGATATGGTAGTTATACGAAATGGTAGATTCATATCTAGAAAGAAAACATCATCTGATGAAGTACACCAGATGAGATCTAATGGATCTTATGGATATGAATTAAAATATGATAAAAAAAGAATATGGCCTTCATTTAATGTCAATTGCCTAGAAAATACATTATCATTTCATTGGGATACAAAAGATGGTTTAGGAGGTATTCAAGGAAACAAACCAATTCCTGACAATTCTTCCAGTGATAAAATTCATGAATTTGATCCAAATGGTGGTAATGGATATGTGAATTTGATTGATAGAGAAACATCATTATGGCATAGACCTGAATTGCAAATATTGGTAATAGGACCAAATGATGGTAATGATATTAAAATTGGATCAATAGATTCAATAAAATTACCTGGAAATGTTGATAGTGCAGGTACAATAGAAGCATCTACAGATTTTTCAAATGATGATGTTAATAAAGTAAAAGAAATTTATGAAAAAGAATTTAAGAATTATAATGTTTCTACAGATAATATTGTTATAAATAAGTATAGAGTAAAACCTAATCAACCAGATGAATTTTATGATCATGATGGCAATTATACTAATGATTATAAATACACTCCTTGCTATAAATCTACTGAGGATTTTTGGACACACTTCAAAGTCAATCCTAACAACTCAACAAATAACAGATATGGTATGATAATCATATCTAAGATTTATACTAAGATTGGAGAAACTATAAATTTACTAAAGCTTGGAAATTCGGTAAAATTAGCTTCTTGGTGGCAAAAACCTAATATTCTTTATTATTGCCATGCAAATTGGGTTGATGCAGATGGTAATGCTATTACTAAAGATAGTTGTGAATATAATGAATTGAATGTAGGTGTATATTTGCATATAGAGCTTGGAATATCACCTGATGGTGGAAATACAATATTTTGGAATGACTCCCATAAAAATTCAACAAGATATCAAGCTATAAAGAATTTGAGCGCATCAGTACCAGATGTATTGACAACTAATGCTATAACGGTTGAAATAAGTGGAACAGATAGAAATAGATTCTTACCTAATTATGGAATACAAATAGCTAATGGGAAATCCCCTGATAAGATATTAAGAATATTGCTATACCCTAAATATGTAAATAATGAAGATAACAATACAAATTATCCAATAGAAAAATATTATGTTGGTTACACTTCAGACGATTATAACAACTCAGCAAATCCAAACAATAAGAAACATGATTCTGATATAGTTGGAATAAATGGAAAGAACTGGGCACAATCTGGTTATATGTCCCAATCAGAAAGTAATGTAGATACACCATCAAATACAGAATTCTGTGATGTTTCAACAACATTCAGAATAAAGAGAATGAGGTCTACATCTCCTTGGAACATAAATCTTACTGTAAAAGTAAATATAAATAAAGATACATGTCCTGGGTATATGAGACAAGAAAGATATACCACAGAAAAAAAGAATTAGTATTTTAAAAATGGCAACAGAATATGGCAACCCAAAATTTAGAGATTCTAATAAAAATTTACCATTTACAATGAATGGTCAACCAGCTAATGATGCATTAGCTAGAGTAGTTAATACTGTTAGTGCAAATAATATTACTATATCCAATACAGGATTTTCTTCAAATTCTAATTATTCCAAAACACACAACAATAGTGTCAACTATGATAAAGTAATAAATAGTACAAGTAAAACTTATAGAATAGATTGGAAACTCAAGTCAAATGTTGGTACCCATCCAAGAAAAACAACTTCTCTTAATTACGGGTTGTCAAGTTGGTTTAATGGAGGTACTGATGGTAAGGCTAACAATCCAGTAACATATACTTCTACTATTCATCAATTAAAGGGAACCAACAATTTCAGTTCTTCTAGAAGCTTAGCTGATTTACGTTATTTTGATGCCAAGATAAGAGTAAATAATTTAGATGGAGATTCTAATAAAGAAGTTGTATTCAATACTGCATCTTCTTTTGCAGGAGATAACAAACAAATAAAAGGTGTTGCTCAAGGATATTATAACTATGATGCTCCTTATACAGTATTCACAGCAAACTCTTCAAAAAATTGGGTATCTTTTAATCTGGCAAATGGTGGTATCAGCAATAACATATCTATTACTTCTTCATCAGGAGATATCTCTACTGGTAGCAATGCCCATTATCTTATAATAAGTGACAATTCTCCATCAGTATTATATGGTGATATATCAGGTACTCATACTGTTCATTATAATATAGATAAAGATTCTAATGGAAATTCTATATCTAATACTCATGCAGGAACTGTAACATTTACTTCTGATAATAATGGTAAAGCATTTGTAACAACAAATACTGTTAAGTCAAATCATTATTCAAAGCCAAGAAACGCTACTATAACTTATTCATTAACAGATTATAACACTTCTTCTAGTGGTAATTCTGGTACACTATCAGGGTCATTTACTATTTACCAAGCTGGTGGCAATATAGATCCTAAAGATCCAGAATTGACTTATTCTTGGAAAATAACATCAGGTTCTGAATATGTTTCTGGTACAAAAATAGTGTCTACTTATGTTAATACTGAAACTGAACAAGATAATGTCAAATACTATCAACAATATTCTTATCAAAACAAATATATAATTACAGTTAAAGATAATAGTGGTACAATTGGTAGTATAACTGGTACTCCATCTATATCAAGCATAAATAATCCAAAACCATTATATAAAATTGGAACATTTAACATTAGTGGTTTATCTATGACACCAGCTGTCAATACAAGTAATAGAAGTATAACTGTAAACACAACAGTTTCTGGTAATTATTGTACTAACTTTAATGTTTCAAACACTTCTATAGATACAACAGTTACACAAACAGGATCTAGTTGGGTACAATATCCAGATGTTGTTGGTAAATTGTCAGTAACATGTGAAAATCCACAAACAGATAAAATAGATCAAAGTAATCCAGCATCATTCGAAATAAGACAATTATCCTCTAATTATTATTCAACAACCTTAAGTAATGTAATATTAAGTGAAGGAAATAATGAATTTGGATATAGGTTTGGTACTATATCCGCTTCTTCCGATAATATAAAAGTTTCTGGTAATATAAAAGTAACAGAACCATCAAATAAGATTTTTCCATATAGAGGTGGATCTGTAAATGTTACAATGTATCCTGAATCTCTTACATTCGATGCTGGATATTCAAAGAAGGTTGATGATATAAGATGGAAACTCAAGTTTACACCTGATACTATACAGAATAGTAAACAGATCACAAATGTAAAAAGCAAAGAAATAACAGTTACTCAATCTGGTATCCCAGAAGGTTCAGAAAAAACTTATAACCCATTAACTATAACTGGTAATTCATCATCTAATTGGTTAACAGTAGGAAATACTTGTACATTCAATTATAATGATTATAATAATTATACTAGTTCTAAACCTAATAAGATGACTTTAAATGCTGATCCTAACAGAACATCAGTTAATGAGATTACTGTTACAGATACAAACAGTAGCAATGTATATAAAGTACAGATAACTGATGTAGATGAATCCACAAGTAAAACAGCAAGTTTAACATTGAGTAGTTCTGATTCTAACACAACTTTAGATAAGACTACTATATCTGATTTTATTCAATATGGTGAAAATATAAATTGTAATATTTCTTTATCTTATAGTAATTCAACTGATTCAGATAACAAATATGTAAATTTGATAAATACTAGTTTAAGCATATCTGATACTGATGAACATAATTTATCAATATCTAGAGGTACTACCGGGCATACAAACAATACACTTACTGGATTAAGTGCATCTAAGAGTGGTGATAATGATAGTTTGACGATATCAACTAGTGATGGAAATCCTTTATGGTGGAAACCAAATAGTTCTACTTTTGTAGGTTTAAATATTAGTGCTTCTGGAACAAATCTTGGATATTATACATTATCTAAATCAAGTATTACTGTTAGTATTCCAGGAGATTCACAACAAACCCCTTGGGTAAAATGGTATTCTAAATCTGAAGGAGGAAGCTGGACAAAAATATCAGATGAAGCTTCTAGATTAACCATATTACAAAGTGGTGGTGCTGCTTCTGCTACTTCTTCTAGTCCATCATTATCAGAAAGAGGATATGGTTATGGGTTAATAGATAAACCATTCAAATTAACCAGAGGAAAACCATCTTCTGCTTCAACTAAGGTATATTATAAAGTTGAATCAAGTGCTGGAAGTGCTGGAACGAATGATAGTGTATATATAGAAAGAACAGATGGTTATACAGGATTTGGTGAAGTATCTGTAACAGCTTCTTCTACTAATATACCTATTACTGCAGATAGTTCTATATCTGTTGGATCTGGGGATTTACAAGTAGCTGGTTCTGATGAAAATACAGAATATGAAAACTGGTATGTTTACGGTCCTTCTGTTACTTTAGGAACTCCTGCTATAACAACAGAAGCAGGTCTTTCAAAAATTACTAAAAAATATGTTGGAGCTACAATAGCAGGTGCAACTGTACCAAAAAGCATATCAGCATTTGCAGCAACAGAAGATAAAGAATTCAAAATATCTGTATCAGTTAGCCCGTCAGTTACTGCTAAATGGGAAGCTTCAATATCTGCTGATGGTTTGACATCATCTGATTCTGGTACATTTGATACATCACAATATGGATCTGATAATATATATTCTAGTATAACTTATGAATGGGATACAAAAGAAACAACAAATGAAATAACTTGGAAACCTGATATACATGTAGCTAAAAAAGATTATGAAGAATCAATTTCATGTAAAGTAACTGTGTTATATCAAGATGGAACCGAAGAATCAGTTACATTAACTTGGAAAATAAAAGTACTTGCTACAAGTGTTAGATTTGAAGGTACTTTAATATGCAGTGATGATAAGACAATAACAGCATTTGATCCGCAAACTTACGATACATCTGCTTATGTTGATGAATATAAGGTTACAGCTACATCTGGTTCATTAACACAAGATTGGACAGAGTCTTATCCTGCTGTTTTGAATTCAACTTCAGAAACATTGACAGCAGTACAAGGTAGTAATGGAGATGAAACAGGTGATGCATCATTTGAGTATACTCTAAAATCACCAAGTATATCAAATGCAACTGTTATAACAGGACTTAATCAGAAACAGACAGTTCATTTGTACTGTTATGGTAAATCTTATTATAATGCATAATTCTATAACGCATAATTCTATAATAAATAGTTTTTATAATGAAATAATCTTATATGAAGGGAAGAACTTAAGTTCTTCCCTTTTAATTTTTATATAAGAAAGAAAAGTAAGAAATCAAAATAATTAGCATGGCAAAAGTATCAGATAAGGCAGTAGGCAGAAGTAAAGGAGTAAACTTACCAGGAGGTATACCACAAAAAGAAAACAATTCTATTACTGGTGATTTATCTTCAATTATAGAAAACGTAGCAAAGGATATAAATAAGCATATAGATAAGATCTATTCTGGAATAGATGCAATATTTGATGGTTTAGTTGATCCAAGCCAGCTTCTTCTTTCAGAAAGTGATAAGTCTTTAATGTCTTTTGTTTCTGGTGGTCAATCTATATCAAAAAATCAATCTTATTCTTCTAAGCAAACAAATATTCAACAGTTTGCTAAATCAATATCTGAAAATATTAAAAATACAAATAAGATATTGACATCTGATGGCATGCAAGTTATTGTGACTAATTTTAATGAACAAAAATTAGAAAAAGAAAAATATAAAAGTAACAATACTAATGATAATCAAGTCAATCCAGTTGACTTAAATAGTCTAAAGATAAAAATAGATGACTTGAATTTTGGAAAAGATTCTTTGGATGCTTTAAAATATTTGTCAGATGCATTAAATAGTGTTTCTAAAGTAAAGTATGAAGTTAAAGATCAAAACATAGTGCAATATCTTACTGGAATAGATAAAAGTATATCAAAAATAGATATAGATAAACTTAAGAAAAAAATATCTAAAGTCAACAAGTTGTTGACAAATGATTTTCTTGGTCTTTGCAATGCCATAAATTCTGCATCTATAGACTCTAAGAAAACTATGTCTCAGTTGTCAAGTGTAGTTGAATTAATGAATGCTATTCCTTCTATTGGAGAAATGGACAAACAGAAGATGAAAACTTTGAAGAAGAATCTTCGTTCTATATATTGGATGACAACAAAATCTAATATTCTTACAGGTATTGGTATCACTTCTAAGGGATTGATTTCTGCTATCATAGAGAATATAGTAGCTAGATCAAAAGAAGCAGGACAGGGTGGATTCAAATCAGTAGGTGCTTTAGCTAAGTTCATAGAGTCATTAGTTTCTTTAGGAGAAGACACAAATGTAGATAGAACTAAGATAATGAAGACGCAGATGGCTCTTTGGTCACTTCTTAGAATATATGATACAAAAGGGCCTATTGCTTATCTTACATTACAAGTAAAAGAACTTGGAGATGAAATATTTAAGAATAATGTTGTTGGAAAGAATAACTCTTCTCTTAGAGCCATAGAAGATATGATAGAAGATATTAGTACTGTTGGGAATAATGTAAAGTTTAAGGATATTGCCTATACCCAGTTGATAGCAACTTATGCTTTAGGTACTACTTGGCTTTATATGAATATAGTAAAGTCTCTTTCTAAGATAGATGATACAGAGCTTAAGAAATTAATAGGTGATAATGGTAAGCTTTCATTTATTATGCAAGTTGTACAGAGACTTTCTGCTAATGAATCAACTTCTAAAGATATAAAGAGCGCTACAAAAACTTTAGTTCAGCTTACTATCATGATGAGTGTAGCAAATATGATATCTAAAGTAAGTAAAAATGGAATAGTTGGCATATCAGATTCTTTAGTTTTCTTAGATAAGCTTGACTTCTTAGGACAGAAGATATTCACAATGCAAGATTCTGCTATCAATGATGAGTCAGTTCCTAAAATAATGAAAAATTGTGAAGATGTTATTCTAAGTTTAGGAAAAATAGCAGTTGTAAGTACTATAGCAGGAATGTTTGTTGACAAAGGAAAAGAAGGAGTGTCAAATATGAAGACTATGGTTACTCAACTCAAGTATTTAGTCAACAACATAAATAATAAGAAGAATCCATTAACAGCTTCTAAAGATGATGTATCTAAGATAGAAAGTTGCCAGAAAATAGTAGAAAGCCTTAGTAAACTCTCAATTTTAGCTGCTATAGGAGGATTGTTTGCTAGTAATGGACAAGAAGGAATAAGAGAGTATAAGAAAGTACTTACTAATTTGAAGAGTTTGATAAAGAGAATTCAATCTGATGGCCTTGATATAAACCAAGAAGATTTGAAGAAAATAGACAATATAGAGAAATTAGTAGAAAAACTCACTATAGTGTCTATGCTTGGATCAGTAATGGGTATAACTGCACCTTTATCAATATTAGGATTTAAGTCTATGCAATTATCTGCTGTAGCAGTAGGTAAGATGATAGATACTCTGAATGGAATAGAAATAAATGATGACTTCTTTGATAGAATTAAAAACATAGGTATTGTTGTAGCTATAGCATCAGCAACAATGCTAGCTGGTGCGGTAATAGGAAAGATTGTTCTTCAGAGAATGCCTGAAATACTTGGATTTACATTTGCTTTAGGAACATTCATACTTGGTGTGATAGGTGCTTATAATCTTGCTACTAAAGGAATGGATGAAGCTCTTGGACAAACCAAAAAAGTAGCACTGTTGGTATATTCGTCAGGAGCTACTCTTCTGTTAGGGGCTGCTATCATGATGATACCAGGTATCTTTACTAATGCCGTTCTTTTCACACTTTCTCTAGCAGCGTTTATAGGTGCTGTCACTTTTGCTTATACTCTAGCTAGTGAAAGAATAGAGAGAACCATAGAAATATCAGATTCATTCATAAAGTTAGTAGTGAAGTCTGGTTTGATATTAGCTTTTGGCGCTGCAGTCAATGCATTCCTTCCAACTGGAAGTGTAATTGGATTTGCATTTTCATTAACTCTACTGATAACTGGTGTTATAGGTGCTTATACAATAGCTAGCAACATGATGGAAGACACTATGTCATCAGCAGAAGAATTTGCTTGGTTGATAGGTATAGCTGGATTGACATTACTTCTTCCAACTGTATATATGACTAAACATCCAATTCTGTTTGGAACTGCATTATTGTTTGCTTTCGAGCTTGGAATATTTATACTTTTAATGAAATTAGCATACTCTGGTGGAGATTTTGCAGCTAATTATATAGGTGGTAAGTTAGGTGGTAAGTTAGATGTTACCCAAACTACAGAAAAATCCATAGATGATGCTAAGAATTTTGCAATTCTGGTTGGAATATCTGGAGCTATACTTCTATTAGGTGCCAAGATTATGAATATAGATGGAATGTTCTGGTCTGCTTTAGGATTTACTCTTACATTAGGTTTATTCTTGGGTGGAATATCATTAGCTTATTATGGTGCTAATAAGATACTTAAAGGAGAAAAGGGATTAATCATGGCACATGAATTCTCTAATTTAGTTGTGCTGTCAGCGGCAACCCTATTAGTTGGTGGATTATTTATGTTGATACCTAATATGAAAGATGCCACTATATCATTTGCATGGACATTAGGTGGATTCATAGCAGGAATAACATTAGCTTATGGATTTGCTGGAAAAATAATTAATGAGAAAACATTATTCTTGGGATATGCATTATCTGCTTTAGTATTAGTCTCTTCTATAGCATTGCTTACCGGTGGAATGCTAATGATGAACTACCCAGACTTAGATATCAACATACTCAAGTTCTTAGCTTTAGAATTCGTGTTAGTAGGTGGAATGTCATTCATACTTGTAATGCTCAGCAAGGTAAAAAGAAACCTTAAAACAGGAGCTTTAGCTTTATTAGGAGTTATTGTATGTATTGGATTGTCAGGATATGCAATGATGGAGATAGTAAAACTTCGAGATAAAATAGGTGGTGATTGGGGTGGAATTTGGGCAACCATAGGTACCACCGTAGCAGTACTATTTGCGTTTGCTGGTGGAGTAATAGGTCTTGGATATCTATCAGCTGGAACTGGTGGTTTAGGAGCTTTAGCTTTAGCAGCCGGTGAAGCAGCTTTAGCTGGAATCATTGGTTGTGTATTATTAGCAGGAAAAGCCATGCAAGAGATTATAAAGGTAATGGATATGGCTTCTAAACTTGAAAGAGTTGACACTTCTATTATAACAGATGATATTAAAGCCATGCTAAGCATGATTTGGGAACTCAAACCATTTATGAATCCATTGCTTGATATGATGATAGTTGCTGCATCTGGAACTATTGTTAGTTTAGGACACATGATGTCTATGTTATCAGAAGGAATTCAAGACTATGCTAATCTTTCTATACCTATATATGGAGAAGGAGGAAAGATAATAGGAAGAAGAAATTTGACAGATGCTGACTTTACAGATGCTGCTGAAAACATAAGAACAATAGTTACTATAATAGGTGGAACTATCTTAGATACATACAAAGATAATTCTGATATATTCTCTAATGGAATGCTTGGGGACTTCTTAGGTATGGACACCCCATTCACTAGAGTGGTGAAATCATGTACCGGAATGGGTAAGATGATTGCTAAGATAGCTGAAGGTGTCAAAGATATGGCTGATCTCAAGATAGCTATCTACAATGGAACAAATAAAGTAGGATATAGGAGATTGACATATCCTGATTTTAAGAATGCCGCTAAAAATATATCTAAAATTGTTACATGCTTAGGATATGCATTATTAGATTTATATGATAAAGCTCCTGAAGGAATGTTTGATAGTGGTTGGCTTGGAAATATGATAGGAGTAAAGACCCCATTTGGTCGTATTGTTACCGGTTGTACAGGCTTAGGAAAAATGATATCCAGTATAGCTAAAGGTGTCAAAGATATGGCTGACTTAAGAATACCTATATATGGATCTGATGGAAAACAGAAAGGAACAAGACCACTTGATTTTAATGATTTCAAAGCAGCAGCAACAAATACCCAAAAAATAGTATCATGTCTTGGAAATTCTATTCTGGCTCTTAAAGACAATCCTAATGCTGAGTGGATGTTTGAAGATCAATCTATTGTGTTTAAAGACGGAACTTGTTCTAGATTTTCCCAAATAGTTACAGCATTGAAGGGAATTGGATCATTAATGTCTGAAACCGCTAAAGGTGTGAAAGATGTTGCTGATTTAAGAATACAAAAGTATGATTCAAATGGAAAGCTTCTTAAAGGTCAATATGAAAAGATACCAATAGAATCATTAAGACCTAAAGGTGCTGTATACAATAATGTAACAGCTTTGATGTCTTGCATACCGGCGGCCGTAATGGCTATATATAATGCACATAGTAAAGATTGGTTTAAAGATTCTGGGTGGTTCAATCATGATGGAAGTACTAGTCCATTTGCTAAGGTAAAGAACTGTTTAGGTGGACTTGACAAGCTTGTTGCTGCTAATGTAAAGTCAATAAAAAGTATTCTTGACTTAAAGATAGATCCTCTCAAGATGATTGAACTCTCAAGCATCATCTCTTTAATGATAAGTTCTGTTCCTAATGCCGTAATTAAAGCAACAATGGATGAGAACCAAGAAGAACTCAAACCATTCTTTGAAGATGCAGAAGATAACATTAAGAAGATATCTTCTAGCTATGGTTCTTATACTAGGCTTTTGAATAACATGGTATCTTCTTATAGTGACATATTGAAATTAAAATCTAAATTTGGAAAGGAAGATGATATACATGGATTAAATAAGATAGTAGATGCAGTTTTAACACAACTTCCATTTAGCATGTCTAGAGCTATTCAGAAGATGCCTAATATTAAAGACGATGAGTTATCTTCTATACAAAACCAGTTTGATATATATACTGATATACTGAATGATGCTATAAAATCTTATAAGAAGATAATCAAATTCAAACAGAAGTTAGAGAAAGAAACTAAAGACAATGCTGCAAGTATAGTAATATCATTATCTGATATACCTAAAGAGATGGTTAAAGGAATATCAGAGACATTTGTCTACTTAAATACCAAAAATTTGTCTAAGAACATATTGATGTTTGGACCTATGATGGTGGATTACTATAATGGAATGGAGATGTTGTTTGAGGTTTATGATAAAGCTCCAAAGGATACTTCTAAATATGACAATGTAATAAATGCTGTAAAAGGTATAAATGTAGAAATAGCTAAAGTAAAGAATATACCACAATTTAGAGCAGAAACACAAGATGTATCTAAGTTTATTAGATCTATAAATACTTTAGATGTAGCAAAAGCACAAACTATGACTAATTTGATAACTGCTTTAGACCAAATGGCTAGAAGATTAGGTGGTCTTGACAAATTAACAAATACTTTAGCAAATAAGTTAGCTGTTGTATTGGATAAGCTTGTAAGAGAACTTAAGATATCTGCTAAGACTATAAATCAAGCTGATGAGATGCAAAAGAAACGTCATGCGGCTATAAAGGATTCTATTTCTAAGATCAGTACATTGTTGAACAAACCAGTAGAAGTAAATGTAAAGCAAGTTCAAGATACAGAAAATTCAACTATGCAATATAGTGATACTTCTACAGGCAATGGTCAAAATAGTGCTGAAAGAGATGAAACACAAGCAGGAGATAATCCATTAAATAGTAAAACACCATCTAGCGAATAAAAAAATTCAGAATATTGAAATATGTTTTCATTATCAGGAAATAGAGATGGATTCAGATTGATATTACCAGATGAATTCATCCCAGATGAGATACAAGAAAAATACACTAAGATACTGAAAGATTCTCATAGTTTCATAACAAAACCAATAGAATTCTTGAATGAGACAATACAGAAAGTAGAAGTACTTGGATTCTCATCTGGTACTGTAGCTCAGCAGCAAACTAATCATGGTAACCCAGTAAGGCTTCCAGGAAGAACCGAACAAAATTGGATGCAAGGTGGTGCCAGTGATGTAAATTACAGAAGTGTTGCTAGCCCAGCTGCATTAGTTGACCATACATTGAACATAGATTTCAGACATACTTTAGGATATGTAAACTATTTTTTATTGTTTGAAAGCTTTTGCTATCAATATTGTAGAGATACAGAAAATTTAGATAAGAATCTTGACTATAGCTTTAATGTTGATCTTTTGAATGAAAATGGATGTGTCTATTCCAGAATTGTATTAGATCATCCAGTTATAGATGGGGTAGATATGCTTCAATTTGACTATACCCAACCATTGGCACAATCTGCTACATTCAGATGTGTATTCAAGTATTCTAACTTTGACTACCAATTCATTCAAACAGATGCTAACAACAGATTTGAAGAAGAACAGCCATTTGACAAACCTATAGAAGAAAGCATAATCATTAAAAAGAAAGAAGATACAGAATTTAAGAATTATCCTTATTCTACTATATCAGTACATGGCAATACAACAGATAATCTTGATTTGAATCATGATCCAAAACTAAATGATGATTGTGGCCCATCAGATAATTCTAAAACGTATATTGATTATGATGGTTCACCAATAAAATAACATGATTCTCCAGGAATGTGCCTGGGTCACACAGTTGGCGGAAGAATATGCTTCAGTATATTCTATAACCTAAGATAATTTTAACGTCCCTGTGTGACTTTTATTATATTTTTGAAATTTTCTAAACTAATTTCTATCATATATTTGAACAATTTAAATTAGAAATAACATGAAACGTGAAGATAGAAAAAAGTTTGAAAATGTAAGTTTGTTTACATTTGATGAAATGTTGAATGGAAAATTGGATAGATGGGAATCTTGTACATTGAATGGTAGAAACAGTCCATCATTAGTATATTCTTTAGTAATTGATATGTTCAGATATATTGGAGATACAAGACCTGAAGAACAGTTACTTACTGAATGTAAAACTGATAGAGATTGGTTCCAGAAACATACTTGGACTACAATCCAGCATAACAAATGGAGAGAAGAACATCTTATTCCTGTAATTATGAAGAGAATGAAATTGCCAAAGTATCGTGCAGAACGAGAGAGTTCTTGGTTTATGTTGCAATGGTCATTCAGAATTGAAGACTAAAATTAAATTAACATTTTTTAATTTGAAATTCATGAAATCAATTTACATATTTGCACATTTTTTATTTATAAGTAAATATGTAAATTGATTTCATGAATGTTTTTATAGGAATTGATCCATCTATAAACAGTACTGGTATGACAATAAGAACTGATACTGGTTTCTGTAGATTTTTCATAATAAAAGGAGATAAGCTTACAAAGAAAGAAAAGAATGCACAATCAAATAATTCTGAAATTTTTGAATATTGTTTATATCAAAAAGAAAATGTAAAAGATACAAACAATGCACATGAACGTGAGCTAGCAAAAGCACACAACTTGTCAACAATTGCAGACACAATATATAATATTATAGAAGAATTGTTACAGCAATTCAGAAAAACTAGTACTATTGACTCAGTAACAATATGTATGGAAGGAATATCTTATGGTTCTATTCATAGTGCTGCAGTAATGGATCTTGCTGGATTGAACTATTTGATAAGAGACAGATTGCATCATCATACTGTTGTTGGTACCCTTCTTGTAACACCACCTGCTGAAGTAAAAAGGTTTTACACAGGATCTGGAAATGCAAATAAGCAATTGATGATTTCAACATTCAAAGGATCATTTCCTGATTTTGATTTACCAAAAATCGACGATGTTTGCGACAGTGAAGGAATGGCAAAATATGCAAGAGATTGGTTTGAAAAGAATCGATAATGTTTCTATCTTAATAACATGATAAATGAGATAGAATACAATATAGAAAATATAGCAAAAGAAGTACTTGGTAATGATTTTAAGTTTAGAGATAATCAACTTGAAATTATTGCAAAGATAGTACGTAATTGCATAGAAGAGAAAAGCAATCACCAGACCCATTTGGTTCAAGCACCTACTGGTACTGGTAAGTCAATAATTTTAATAATATCTGCATTAGTACTTGCAGAATGTTACAGTAAGAAGAGTTTTCTTCTTTGTTCGGATCTTTCTTTGTGGAAACAATATGATGATTTTATTGATTCACATGAAAAACTGAAGTATAAGATTGGAAGAATAAAAGGATCTGCAAATTATGTTTGCCAGAAAAACAACAAAGAAGTCAATAAAGGAGAATGCAAAATAGCTAAGATTTCTTGGAAAACATTGATTAATCCAGAATTGGCTGATGCTTGTGGATATGATTGTGCAAGATGGTGTCCTTACATTAAGGCAAGAAAGCAAGCTATGCGATCTGATATAACAATCATGACTTATCAGATGTACTTTAGAGCAGTAGCTGGGCATATAGAAGTAAATCCAAATGCTTGGTATGTTCGTCCTATTGTATTTTGTGATGAGTGCCACAATATTCCTAATTTGCTTCAAGGTTCATATTGTCCTCAATTGAGAGATACAAATCTTTCTAAATTACTGCATATATATGATTATGCAATAAGTTTGAACAATGATATGTTTGCCGATGAATGGCAAGAAGAATTGTCAAGTCTTTCAACAGATATTGCTTGTTCACATAATCAGTTGAAGGATAATCTTGAGGCTCTGTTCAATTCTATATATGAATGTAATGATAATACTGTTCTTGATAGAATAAAAGAATATGCATATAAGATTAGTATGTTTAATGGTGTTGTAGATAAGATAATGGAAAAACTTTCTGCAAACATCAAAGGAAATGGTTATGTTTCAAGTACAGAATATGAAGTATATGAAGAATGTGAATGGCAAAAGAGACATGAAACTATGCTTAAAAATTACTTCAATATTGTTGCTGTAGAAGAAAATAAGGATTATGTTGTAGTAACACCAAATGAACATACTATAGAAATGTTCAATCATAAAACTGGAAAGATTGTTAAGAAGAAGGAAAAGACTATTGACTTGCAATGTGCAAAAGAAGATTATATTGCACAAGCATTTTTGTTGCAAGGTCCAGAACATATTGTTATGACTTCTGCCACTATAGGAAATATGGATAGTTTTTCTGAAAATCTTGGTATTGTTGATCCATTAGAGGATAATCTTCCATCATTATTTGATTTTACAAACAGTCCTATATATGTTCTTTCAAGATGGAAAATGAGTCAGAAATTCAAGGATGAAAGTTTTCCACATGTACAATCTGCTACTTATGAGCTTTGTAACAGATATAAGAATAAGAAAGGAATAATCCAGACTTGGACTTATGATCTTGCAAAGAAGATATATGAAGAAGCTCCACAAGATTTGAAGGATAGAATGCTTTTGTATAATGATGCAAAAGAAAAGAGAGATTTGATAGATTACCATAAGAATACTGATTCTGATACAATATTAGTTGGGCCAACATTGAATGAAGGTATTGATTTACCTGGAGATGAATGCAGATTCATCATTATGATTAAGATGCCATATCCATATCTTGGATCTCGTCTTGTTCAACGTAAGAAGGATTTGTATGATGGATGGTATCAAAATGAAACATTACGAACTATTATTCAAAGCATTGGTAGAGGTGTAAGATATGATGGTGATTGGTGCCAGACGTATATATTGGATGGTAGTTTTAACTTTTGGTTTTATCAGATGAAGTCTTCAATCCCATTAGAAACACAAAAAAGATTCAAATTCTATAGCTAAAATATTCATGAAACTTACAACACTTGTAAAATTAAATGAAATGAAGGCAACTATGATATTTAATGATATTGTAGTTGAAGTGGATGAACAATCTCCATTGCAGAAGTTTTTCAATAAGCATGGTATTGTACCTGAAAAGATAAGTCCAAGTTCTAAGGTAAATCAAATTGGATTTTCTGAAAAGGAACAAGCTTGGTATGGATGGAGCCATCGAGCTATATATGGATTTAAGATTGGAGTTAAATCTGGTCCTGGTAAAGTTGGGTATGAAACACTAAAGCAAGAGAATGGTCCATTAGAAGCAAAAACGTTAGATGATTGTAAGAAGATGGCTATAGCTTTTGCTAAAGAAATAGCTTGAAAGTTTGAAATTTAATATAAAAAATCTATATTTATTTTGTAAATTATTTCATAAGTTGAATTTTAAAAACAGAATAAATATGGATTTTTTGTCTTTTATTAAAGAAAGTTCCCCGAAGTTAAATAATATTCTTGAAACAGAATATCAGAATTATTTGAATTTTCAGAAACCATTAGAATTCTTGAAGGTGGGCCATATATATGAGTGCAATTCTATCAGGTATGGTGGTGGAGGTGGTAGATTCATTATTACAGCAGTTGCTCCATTTCTCAAGAAAGGTTGTAACATTACTGATCCTGAACCAATTTATCATATCATTTCACTAAATGAATTAGGTGAATATGATCCAAGAGAAGATGATGTTCATTGGGAGTCGATAGATAAGATTTATGAAATGGTCTTGACAGATGTTACTGATGAATATAAAGATAGTGATAAGATATTCAATTTGATTCATCCAAAACCATTTTGGGAATTCTATTGGGATGTAGATAAGAAAAGAATATTCAAAGTACATACATCAACTTGGTCTTATCCTGATGGGTGGTGGAATGGTGACAAATACAAGCCAAAGAGATGTCACAGAGCTGAGTGTTATGTACAACCATTATATGTTGATGAAGTAAATAATACGATAGAAGCTGAATGTTCTTATTCATTGATTAGATTAGGTGCAGACAATAAATGTTGGTGTGTTGATACCGGAAAGTCAAGAATGGGTGGATATTGTGATGGAAAATTTGAAGGTAAGTTCAATAAGAGAACTGCTTGTGCAAGAGTAATCGGAGTACCTTACTTCAGAATGCTTGATAAAGTGTTTAAAACAACAGAAATTGAATATGTTACATCATTCAAACCTTACCCATTTACTTCATTATCACTTTAATTTAATATGAAAAAGAAAGTATTATATATCTATGGTTATGGTAGTTCACCAGAATCTAGTACATGCAAATGGCTGAAGAATAATCTTCCTAATGCAGTTGTATATAGTTTTGGATATGTTCAGTCGGATCCAGAAAATTCTATTCCATATTTATGCTCTTTAGTAGAAGAGTTGGATATTGATATTGTGATTGGATCAAGTCTTGGTGGGTGGTATGCTATGCATGTTGCAAGCATTTGTTCATTGCCAAGCATTCTCATTAACCCTGTAACTGATTCTACATTAGAGCAAGTTGTGGATTATGTTTCAAATCATGATAGTCATATTGTAGAAAATCTTGTAAAGTATTCTAAAGAACATCCGTTATTTGAAACTGATGAATATTGGACTGGTTATCGATGGGATGATGCTGAAGATGGATATTATTCTATATTGGTATGGAGTGATGATGATGAAGTGATAAAGAGAACAAAAGTATTACCTACAGAGTTTCACAAAAATATTTTGACTAAATATATTGTTCCTAATGGTAAACATCAGTTAAATGATGATGAAAAGGCAAAATATATATTACCAGCATATAATAATTTAATAAATACAATTATTCCTAAAGCAAACAATTTTTATAAAAATACAATGGTTATACCATGAAGAAATTAACTCAATACATTAAA
>OLSD01001087.1_pt1 | contig 23916 bp, 15 predicted proteins | sample 1672211 | NCBI WGS metagenome assembly OLSD01 (sample SAMEA3136659, study PRJEB25190) | human gut metagenome | reverse complement strand
GTTGCTCAGGAACTTATAAATAAAGTTAAATTATAGTGTTGCGGAATTAAGGTTATAAATATAAATATGTCTTAACAGGCATCATCTGACAATCTATTAAACAGAATAAAACTTAAACAAATCCTGCTTCCCTGGCCCGCGAGTCAAGGCTCCATCATGCGTGGAACCCAAGCAGACCAATGACAGACAAAACGAAAAAACAGGAAACTAATAAAATCAAATAACTTATAACGCATAACTTATGGCTACAAAACAATTATCACTACACTGCAAGGCCTGGACATTACTCAGCCTTGCAACTGGAGCGGTCCTCATGGCATCATGTGCACAGGATGGATTCGACGACGAAGAGTTTGACAGTGGCGTATACAACACGCAACTCGAAGCCCCGTCGGCAGACGACATCAAAATCACTCCAAGCACAGACGGAGCCATGCAGACCATCAGCTGGCCGCTGGTGTACGGAGCAGGCGGATACCACGCCATCCTGACAGATACGGACAACGGCGAGGTGGTGAAGGACACGTTGATCGACGGAGTCTCGTTCGCAACAAAGCGCGCGGAAGACACAAACTACAAGATTTCGCTTGCCGTGCTCGACAACAAGGAGAAAAACAACAAGGGAACGGAACCGGTGGAAAAGGTATTCAACACCTTCACTCCTTCATTCCAGACCATTCCGGCAGGAACAGACCTCTACCAGTATTTCAATGACAATGCAGTGCCCGAGGATGGCACGTCCAAGATGCTCTGCTACGACCTGGAGCCGGGTGCAGAATACACATTGTCGGGCAACGTAGACTTCGGGAACAAGCAGGTGACGCTCAGAACTACCAACGCCTCCAACCACGCAAAGCTCGTGTTCACAGGCAAGGTGAGCTTCAAGACCGCCACGATGTTCTCACTGAAGAACCTTGACATCGACGCCTCGCAGTCGCTCAACCCCGTGGTTTCGCTCAGCGATACACCCGACGAAAGCACCAAGGGTACGGGAGACTACTATATAATAAAAGGTGCCGTGACCATCAACGGATGCAACATCACGGGCGTGAACAACAACCTCGTGTATGACGGCAACAAGAAATACTGTCTTGAGAGCCTGGTAATCAACAACTCCAACATCAAGCTCACATGCAGCAGCGAGACGAGCATCAGCGGCAACGCCGTGGTATACTTCAAGGGCGGATTCGCCAACACGCTGCAGGTTTCCAATTCCACATTCTGGAATGCCGGTGACTCAGACGCCAAATACTTCGTGCAATACAACAACAGCGGACGCGCCACACGCGCCGGATACACCAACAGCTGGGTGAAATTCCTCAACAGCACATTCTACAACATCGCAAAGGCAGGACAATGGGCAAACTACGGAGGATTCTCCGGACAGAAATGCTCATGCTTCGACGTGGAGAAATGTATCTTCGTGGAGTGCGGCAACAAGCAGGTAATACGCCGAATACTGGCAGGACGCGCTCCGTCGTCATACGCAAGCGTAACCACCGCATATAATACATATATGTTCGGCGGAGAGTTCGAGAGCACGGGAGGCGTCGTGGACCCGTACGACCTCAGCGGAACGGCAATCGAGGAGAACCCGGGCTTCAAGGATGCGGCAAACGGCGACTTCACCATCAGCGGAGCAGCACAGCTGGCAAACAAGACCGGCGACCCACGCTGGATAAAGGCAGGAGAATAAGGACATTACAGCCGGCAGGTTGACAAACATACAAAACTGGCAAATCTACAGGCCGGCAACAGAATTCAAAAACAAGAAGACATGAAAAGAAAAACCATAATAAGTTTATGCTTCGGCTGCATGGCACTGGTTTCCATACCAGGCTACGCACAGCAGAACCAGACCATAAAGGGCACCGTGGTTGACCAGAACGGAGAGCCGATCATCGGAGCGACCGTAAAGGTTGTAGGACAGAAAGGCAACAACACGGGTGTAATAACCGACCTGGACGGAAACTACTCAATAACAGCCCCCAAAGGAAGCAAAGTGACCATCTCATACATAGGCTATCTGCCGCAGACCGTTGCTGCCGGAGGAAAAGTGCAGCTGAAGGAAGACTCGCAGAACCTCGATGAAGTGGTAGTGGTGGGCTACGGCGCACAGAAGAAGGCACACCTGACGGGTTCGGTGGGAACCGTGGACATGAACGAACTGCAGGATCTCTCGAGCGGCGGACTGGCAAGCATGCTCGAAGGACTCGTGAACGGAGTGAGCGTAAGCGGAGGAGACAGCCGTCCGGGCGACAACGCATCGATAAAGATACGCGACACGAACTCGCTGAGCGACGTGGGAGTGACGGCACAGTCGCCGCTCTACGTAATCGACGGATATATCTACCCCAACGACGTGAAAATCGGAAACACATACCATAACCTGGGCGAAGAGGCATTCAACAACCTCGACGCATCGGTGGTGGAGAGCATCTCCGTGCTGAAGGACGCATCGGCAGCCGTGTATGGAGCGCGCGCCGCCAACGGAGTAATCCTCGTGACAACGAAGAAAGGAAAGCTCGGAGCACCGACCATCAGCTACAACGGACAGTTCGGACTGACAGACGCCGTGTCGACACCGAAGATGCTCAGCGCATACAACTACGGAAGACTGTGGAACGCCGTGAAGGCTGCAGATCCGACCAGCTTCTCGTCGCTCAACACGACCAAAGACCTCTACCAGGCAGACGAACTCGAGGCGATGAAGGGACTGAACTACGACCTGCTCGACAAATACTGGGAGACGGGATTCACACAGAAGCACAGCCTCAACATAAGCGGAGCAACAGAAAAGGCAAGCTACTTCGCGGGAGTGAGCTACTTCAGCCAGGACGGTAACCTGGGCAACATCGACTACAACCGATTCAACTACCGTGCAGGAGTGGACGTGAAGATTTCAAAATGGCTGAAGGCGAACCTGACCGTGAGCGGCGACAACGGAGAGAACAACAAGGAAAACATAAAGGTGGGCGGAAGCAACAAGGAGAAAGACTACAACCTGCTCCTGACACGTCCGCGATACATTCCGGAATACGTGAACGGATACCCCATCATGGCAAACGGAATCTCTAACTCCGCTTCGGGCGACAGCCAGTACAACTACGACGTGATGCACAACAACGGAGACTACGTGAAGAACATGAGCCAGAACATGACCGTGAACGGAAGCATCTCGTATGACTGGGGATGGCTGAAGCCGCTCAAGGGACTCACCATGTCGATGAGCTACTCGAAGAGCGTCTCGACGAACAAGGGCAACGAATACGGTTCGTCGTTCAAGCTCTACTCGCTGCAGCAGCGTTCCGGAAGCGGAAGCCACCTGTATACACCAATCGCCGGAGAGAACGCTGACAACTCTATGCTCACTGACGATATGAACTTCAGCCCTACGGTAATATCGAACGGCGACCCATCGTATCTTAGGCGCGATATGGTGCGCACGGACAACTACCAGCTGAACTTCACGATGAACTACGCACGCGACTTCGGCAAGCACCACGTGGGCGCACTCTTCTCGATAGAGAGAAGCGAGGCTGAGAGCGAATACAACATGAGCAAGGTGAGCGACCCATACCCATTCACTACGGGACAGTCGAACTCCGCCGAAGCCAAGACCAAGGAGGCTGTGTTCACAAGAGCCGAAAGCGGTTCGCTGAGCTATATCGGACGCGTGAACTACTCTTACGCCGGCAAGTATCTCGCCGAATTCCTCGTGCGCTCCGACGCATCGACGAAATTTGCCCCCGAAAACCGCTGGGGCACATTCCCCTCTGGAAGTCTGGGATGGATTATGAGCGAGGAGTCATGGTTCCAGAACAACGTGAAGTTCGTTGACTTCCTCAAGCTGAGGGCATCGTTCGGACTCACGGGCCGCGACAACACAGCACCGTGGCAGTGGATGCAGGTTTACGCACAGGATGCCGACAAGGGTCCGGTGTTCGGCACGTCTGTCACTACCGACAGCGACAACCGCATCACCATCAACAAGAACAATTCCGCCGTGAACCGCAACGTACACTGGGACAAGTCGTATAAGTTCAACTTCGGTATCGACGCCAATTTCCTCGACAACCGTCTGGGAGTGGCATTCGATGCATACAGGGTGTGGAACCGCGAGATGCTGATGAACATAGCACAGTCTATCCAGGCCACAGTTGGAACACAGAGCGCCGCCACAAACCTCGGCGAAATGAACTCATGGGGATATGAGCTCTCCCTGAACTGGAAGGACAAAATCGGCAAGGACTTCAAATACCGCATCGGACTGAACACAGGCTACAGCGACAACGAGGTGCTGAACATGGACTGGCAGACGAACTACCTCTACCGTCAGATTACACACGGACGCCGTTCCGACTATTCGCAGGGATGGGGAATGCAGTGCATCGGAATGTTCCGCAGTTTCCAGGATATCCAGGAGTATGTGGACAAGTATCACATCACATCATATATGGGAATGTCGCCCGACCAGATTCGTCCGGGTATGCTTATATATAAGGATGTGCGCGGAGCCTACGACCCGACAACAGGCAAATATGCAGCCCCGGACGGAATCGTGGACAAGGACAACGACCAGGTGCAGCTGAACAAGCGTTCAAACCCGTATGGATTCACACTGAACCTGGGTGCCGACTGGAAGGGACTCTCCATCTCCACACAGATCCAGGCAAGCTGGGGAGGATACGACTTCCTCGACGGTTCAATGCTGAAGGCCGGCAGCAACGGACTGGAGTATACCAACATGCCGTCGTTCTGGAATCCGGACAACATGTTCGTTTACCAGAACATTTACGACGGAAGCGGCAATCTGGTGATGAGCGAGAACAGAAACGGCAATCTGCCTAACCTCGCCTACAGCAGCGTGAATGCAGTGACATCAAACTTCTGGCGCATCAGCGGCACAAGAATCAAATGGAACCGCGTGACACTGGCATACAGCATACCGTCGAAATACGTGAAGGTAATCGGTCTGCAGAGCGTGCGCTTCAACGTGACGGGCACTAATCTGCTGAGCCTCTACAACCCATACCCTGACAATTTCATCGACCCGATGAGCAGCTACGGCAAATATCCGGCACTGCGCAAATGGACAATCGGTGTGAATGTCACCTTCTAATCCCAAACAAACGTATAAGCATTTCTATAACAAAAAGACAAAAAGATGAAATACAATAGATATAAAGTATTCGGCTTTGCACTCGTATCTATGGTTGCGTTATCGGCTTGCAGCGACAGTTTCCTTGACGACAAGAAGAACTACGACAACGTGAACCCTGACGTATACAACTACTACGAGGGAGCCAACGCCCGAGTGAACGATGTATACAGCTGGTGTCTGCCAAACACCGGCGGTGCGATAGGATGGCAGTATCCAAGCACCGGAAGCAACGACGCCGAAGGCATGAGTACCGAGGAATACAGTGGATTCGGAAGCTTCGTTGACCCGCAGGCAGAGATGTCTGTATCAAAGGGAAACATGCCCGACTACTTCTACGGACAGCTTAACAACATACAGCAGAGCGCATACGGACGCATACGCAACATCAACGACGTGATTGCTGGCATCACGGGAAGCACTCTTTCTGACGACGAGAAGAACGAGCTGCTCGGACAGGTATATTTCTTCCGCGCATGGTGCTACTTCCGCCTCGTACAGTGGTTCGGCGGAGTGCCGCTCGTGACTGAGGTGCAGGAACCCGTGGAGTCGGTTTATACTCCGCGCTCTTCGGCAAAGAAATGCATCGAGTTCATCTGCTCCGACCTCGACAAGGCATCAAAGATGCTCGCAAAGAAAACAATGAACGGCGGATGGAATTCATCGAACTTCGGACGCATCACCACCGGAACGTGCGTGGCACTGAAGGGACGTGTGCTCCAGCTATGGTGCAGTCCGCTCTTCAACCGCAGCAACGACAAGACACGCTGGGCAAACGCCTATGCAGAGATGAAGGCAGGACTCGACTCCATCAAGGCTTGCGGCTATGACCTCTACAAGACATCGGCAAACGTGAACGGTTCTGACTTTGCCGGAATGTTCTCGCAGATGGGAAGCTGCGAGGCTGTCTTCACCACGCAGTACAACAGCGTGCAGAGCGGCAACGGACAGAAGAACAACGGATGGGAGGCCCAGATCCGTCCGAAGAACACTTCGGGCAAGGGAGGCAAGACTCCTTCGAAGATGCTCATCGACTTATTCCCGATGGCCGACGGCAAGCTCCCGGCAACGGCTGACACATACACACTGCTCGCCAAGAGTTCTGATGTATACGACGAGGAATTCCCGCTTGAGAACCGCGACCCACGCTTCTACCGCACCTTCGCCTTCCCGGGCGAGCGCTGGGCATACAACGGAGGTTCAAGTCTGGCACAGTTCGGCGCAGGCTATCCTTCATACAACAACGGAAAGGACTATGAACTCTGGAACTACGTATGGTATACCAAGGCCGACGATGCCGGAAACGTGGAAAACAGCACCTGTTACGGTGCCGACAGCCTGCTGACCAACAAGCGCGGAGTATACTTGCGCAAGCGTTCCGACGACCTCGACGTGAACAGCAACCCGCTCTATTCGTTCAATGCCATCGTAAGCAACGGCGGCTTCTGCTATTCGGCAGCACCGTATATGGAGCTGCGCTATGCCGAGGTGCTGCTCAACCTTGCCGAAGTGGCATGCGGTGCCGGTGATATGGAGTATGCCGTTTCGCTGTTGAAGCTCATCCGCGAGCGTGCCGGATATACGGCGGATAACAACTACGGTCTGCAGGCCGACCTCGCCACAAACCAGGCAGCCTGCATGTCGGCAATCCTTTACGAGCGCCAGATTGAGTTTGCCTACGAGGGCAAGCGTTTCCTCGACATGCGCCGTTGGATGCTGTTTGACGGCGGCGAGGGAATCTCTGCCATCGAAGGAGCGCCAACCTCATGGAAGCTCACAGGCTGGGGCGGCAACACTTGCAGCTGGCTTGGCGTTAAACCGTTCAACGGCCAGCGCAGGGAGAACATCGAGTTCCGCACTGCCGACAAGTATGGCGTGGGCGACGCCACAGCAAGTTCCGACCCTCTGCGTAAGGCGAACGTGGCACGCTGTGCTGCACTTGACCTGCGCACCGACCTCGCCGGACAGATGACGACGCTGAAGAACTGGTATAAGAACAACCTGACATACAAACTGAAGAAGGGCGATGCCTACAACTCAGACAAGGTGCCATTGCACACCAAGTTCTTCGCCAAGTACTATTTCTTCGGTCTTACACAGGGTGCCCTGAACAACAACTCGAAGATTGAGCAGACCATAGGCTGGGAGGATTCAAACAAAGGAAACTCCAACGGAACCTTCGACCCTCTCGCCGAGTAAGAATCCAGTTCTGTCGGGAACGAGAAAAAGAACACAAGGCTTGGCAAGCAGAAAGCATCATATACAGCTTGACAAGCAGAAAGCATAAAAAAACGAATGGTAGCCCCATCAGCGGTTTGCCATTCGTTTTTTCTATATATGTCTGAATCTCAAATTTTAATTCTTCATTCTTCATTCTTCATTCTTCATTCTTCATTCTTAATTCTTCATTCTTCATTCTTCATTCTCCATTCTTCATTCTCCATTCTTCATTCTCCTCTCCTTTCTAAGTTGCTTCAGTTTCCTTTGCCGTATGAATCCGTGGTATACTCTCATTCCAACCGTAGGCCACGCCGGGATATGCTTTATCTGATGGCGCACCATCGGAATATCCCATAAAAGCATCAGCACGGCGAAGAAAAGTCCGGCAATAAGCGTCCAACCGAAGAGAATCTTCACGCTCTGCGCAAGGAACCCCTCCACGATTCCATCCATCAAACGGGGAAAATCCACCTGTTGTGCGCTGAGTTTTACGCTGTTGATATATCCCGAACAACGTGCGAAACCGTCGGCAACGAAGTATCTCAACCCAAACCCATGGAGCGCTGCACCGACGAGTCCGCCGATGAACATGTGAAGCACGTTGAACACCGACAGCGCCTGGAAGAAATGCTCGAGCGACATTATCTCGTGCAGACACCACATAAAGGCGATGCACAACACGGCATAGCTGAAACCGCGCCACAGTAGAGGCATTCGCAGCTGCACGATGTTGATGTTGGAGTCCACGAGGAAATAGAAACCGCCGGCATACAGACAGAAGGCGAAGAGGGCGAGGGCGATAAGCTTGTATACGTTCCAGCGCATCAGCTTCAGCCATCCGAGCGAAAAGAGGCATCCGGCCACGATTCCCGGCAACGACCATTGGTTCAGCGCCTCGTAGGTATGGTCGGCGTAGTGCATCACCTCTTCGTAATACACCATCTCCAGTACGTGTTCGCATGAGAACAGCGCCTCAACCACTCCGATGAGCAGAATCACGGGCTCCACATTATGATACGTCCACATAGCCGGCTCTATATAGGGATTCGGATGATGGAACATGCGTTGCAGACAGATGGCGAGAGTGATTAGCACGGTTCCAGTGACGAGCCGGAAATACGGCGAATGCCACCAGTCGAGCCAGTCGCCATAGTTGAGCAGCCATGCCGTCTGCAGCCACATGGCGCACCAGAGCAATGCCCCGAACCAGTCTATTCCCTTGAGCGGCACAATCTTGGGCATTGCATGAAACGGCCTTGTAAGCACAGCCTGTACCAGCAACACAAGCAGCATCTGGGCGCAGACAAGCCAGTGCATATACGTCCAGTGCATCTCAAAGGCGAACCATGCGGCTAAGAAGCCCGTCACCTCTATTGATGTGAGCAATACGATATGCAAGATAGGGAAGAACACACCGAAGTCGCGCTTCGGCGTCATCCACAACTGTATGTTCGACATACATTCAAACGTGCCTTGTATCTTTGCCATTCCACACACCACGCACAATGCCCACAGCAGCGGAAGGGGCATTCTTATCGTGGCGAGCAGGTTGCAGACGAAGACGACTGCCGCCGCTACCATCAGCAGCAGTTTGTTGGTGAAGCGGAACTTCATGCGGAACAGCACGGGGAAATACAACGCCATGCCGATGAGCGTGGCATACAGACACATCTGCACGTCCTCGCGCATGATGCCCCATTCGCCCATGATGTTGTTCATCGCACCGAGATACATACCGTTGGAGAACTGGAAGCAGAATGCCATCAGCACGTATATCCACGGCCTTATCCATCGCGGCACGAAGTCGTGATACATTGGCATGGCGAACGTCATGGGCGGTCCGCCAGCCTGTGACTTCTTTTTTTCGGTATTGTCCATCAGCCCTATTCCTTTATCGTACACTCCACGTTCATTCCTGCACGCAGTCTGCCCAACGTCTTTGTGTCGCCTTCAAGATGGATGCGCACAGGGATGCGCTGCTCCACTTTCACGAAGTTTCCAGTAGCGTTGTCCTGCGGTATTATGGAGAATGCCGAGCCTGTGGCGTCGCTGATGCGTTCCACCCTGCCTTCGAATTCCACTCCTGGCACGGCATCGGCTGTGACCTTCACCTTCGAACCGACATGGATGCCGGGCAACTGCGTCTCGCGATAGTTCGCCACGACCCAAAGCTCCGAATTGTCCACGATTTCCACCATCGTCTGTCCGGGCTGTACGAGCTGTCCCACGTGTATGTCCTTCTTGCCCACCACTCCGTCGGCGGTAGCGGTTATCACGGTGTATGAGAGGTTGAGGCGGGCAATCTGTATCTGCGCCTGTGCCACTTTCATCGAGGCGTGATTCTGCGACAGACGGTGTCCCTGCTCCTGCTCTGTGCGCGTCAGTGTGGCGCGGCTCCTCATGGTCTGCTCGTAGCGGGCCTTGGCGGCAAGATAGTTCGTATGCACCTGGTCATACTGCTGTCTGGTCACGGCGTCGCTCTTCAGGAGCTGGGCGTAGCGCTGGTCGTCCTGACGTGCGTTCTCGAATCTTGCGCGTGCCTCGTCCACTCCGGCATCCATCGCGCTCATGTTCTGCCTTGTTGCTCCGATGCCCGACTCCGTGGCGTCGCCTCCAGCCGTTTCACGCTGCAGGTTAGCCTCTGCCTGTGCGAGCTGCAGCCGGTATTCGCTGTCTTCTATTATTACCAGCGTATCGCCTTTGTGCACCGGCTGGTATTCGTTGAACCGTATTTCCTTTATGAATCCTCCCACGCGTGTGTTCACCGGCGTGATGTGCTGTGCCACGGTGGCATTGTCGGTATATTCACCGTCGCCGAAATGCACGAAATGGTCTACCACAAGCCACACTCCGGCTATGAGGATAATGAGGACGAATGTGTTGTATATCGTTCGCAAAAGTTTCTTCTTGTCCATGATTTCTTCTTTGTTTATGGTTTTCCTGTATATTATAGGATAAACCTGTTTTTATGTATTTTCTGTTTTTGATTCTGGATGTTATATGTAGTCCGGCTGTCAGATGCTTCCTGCCACATACCTTATATTATAATAGGTATATGCGATGTTTATCCTGGCGTTTATCTCCTGCAGTTCGGCGTTGAGCTTTATGTTCGATGCGTCGATCATGTCGGTGATGAGCGCCAGCTGGTTGAGGTAGCGGTTGTTCACCACGTTGTAGTTCTGCTGCGCCAGTTCCACGCTCTTCTGCTGTGTGTGCAGTTCGGCGAAGGCCTGCCTGTGCATCGTGTATGCCTGCTGCATGTTGTTGTCCACAGTCTCGCCTGCCATGGCATGTGTGTCGTGGCTCTGCCGCAGTTGTTCCTTTGCCTTCCTCACGCTCTTGTTGCTCTTGAAGAGCGAACTGATGCTGTATTTCACTCCCACTCCCACATACCATACGTTGAAGTTCTTGTCGATGGGCGGGATGTCATAGTTGAACGGACCTGTGAAATTGTCTGCCGCTACGATTGCCACCTTCGGCAGCATTTCGCTCTTGGCGAGCTTGAGCTGCTGTTCCGCCATCTTCACGCCCAGTGCTGCCTGTCGTATCTGCGGAGAGTTGACGGCGGCTTCTGCCTGCAGATCCTTCTCCATGAGGTTGTCATCCTCAATGTTGTCGAGCGTCATGCTGGGCACAACAATGGTGTTCTCCAGTCCTATCGTGTTGCAGAGCTGGTGGTTCATTATGCTCTTCCGGTCTTCGAGCCGGCGTTTGCCCAGCTTCAGCGATTCCATCTGCAGCTCATAGCGCGTCACGTCGTTCTTCAGCGCCATTCCCTGTGCCTGTCTCGACTTTATGTCGGCAATGAGCTTTTCGGTCAGAGCTATGTTGCTGTCGTATACCTTTATGCCGTTCTCCAGCTTCAGCAGTTCGAGATATTGTCCGAGTGCTATGAAGCGCATCTGGTTCCGTGTCATCTCCACGGCGTTTTCGCTCTGCGCCCGCTGCAGTTCGGCGAGCCTTATGCCGCTGCTTATGGCTCCTCCGGCATAAATCACCTGCTGCGCCTCAAGTGCGAAGGAGTTGCCGAAGTGAGGCTGGCTCAGTCCGCGTGCATTGCCGAAGTCGCGGTCAGTCATCAGTACGTTTCCGTTGTAGCTTGCCGCCAGTGAAGCGTTGATGTCGGGTAGCCGCCGGCTTCGCGCCTCTTCTATCCCCCGGATTGCCACGTCCACTCCTGTCTTCTGCATCCGCAGGGTCTTGCTTCCTGTCTCCACGAGGCCGAAGAGTTCGCCGATGGTCATGCTACGTTGTGTCTGCGCCGCTGCGTCGGCCGCACAAAGCATACCGATACAGGCGCAGAATAATAATCTTTTTTGCATGTCTGTTTTGTTTGAAATGATGTTATACTCTGAATTCCGGTTGCAAAATTACGCATTTCCTGATTGTCTCTAATTTTAAATAATTCCCCAGCAATGGGATATTTCGGAACTTTTATGCTGCTTTACACCATAAAATGCCGATATTTGCAGTCGAAAACGGAATCAAAGAAATAAAAGACAATTACAATAGAAGGATAACGAATGGAACTAAAAGATTTTGAGATGCGGCCCATGCACAATAGTTTTCTGGGCGAAGGCACGTTTGATGAATGGAGCGAAGAGCCTACGGTAATCAGCTGTGGCATGATAGCGTTGTGCACCGATGGGGAGGCTTCCGTCAGCGTAAACTTCTCCGCGTGGAAACTGAAGAAGGGTTCGGTGATAACCTTCTTCCCCAACGACCATATCGTCTTGAACAGCAAGAGCGTGGATTTCAGGGCGGAAATCCTGAGATACGACGCGTCGCTGCTGCGTGAAGCAAGTCTGCAGCTCGAGCAGACCGTATATTCACAGCTGAAGACCGACCGCTGCCGCACGGAGTCGGAGGTGCTCACAAGTATCATAACCGATATGTTCTCCCTGCTCCGTATCTATTTCCGGCAGGATGGCTGCATCTGTCTCGACCAGCTGGTGATGCTCCAGCTTAAGGCTTTCTTTCTCGGCTTCTACGATTATCTCTACCGCAACCCCGAGGAGAAGAACACCGAAGAGGGGAGTCCGTGCACGAGGGAGCTATTCAACCGCTTCATGCGTGTGCTCGAAAACCGCTACCGCGAGTCGCGCGACGTGGCATACTACGCCGAAGCCCTCAACATCTCGTCGAAATACCTCAACACCCTGGCGCAGCGCATGACCGGCCACAATGTGAAGGCGCTCATCAACCACTATGTGGTATTGCAGATAAAGCAGTCGCTCATGGCCGAAGAGAAATCCGCCAAGGAGATAGCCGCCGACTACAGGTTCAGCGATTTCTCCTTCTTCTGCCGCTACTTCAAGCAGCACACGGGGATGACCCCTCAGCAGTTCCGCAAAAACAAGCCCCACCAAAGTATTACATAGCCAAGGGCAGAGCGTCTGAAATATAACGGCCGGTATGATGCTGGCATTGCAGAATTTTTAGTAACTTAGCACCCGAAAACAAACGAACTTTATAAAACAGACACACAGTATATGAACAAGAGAAAGATTATTCTGATGTCAATCGCATTGACTCTTTCCGCATCGGTATGGGCCGGCGGAAAGAAGAAGCAGGTGTTCATCCCGATGGACTATTCCTCATGCGGATACCACGCCTCCGAAGGCGGCATACCCGACGTGAGGAACGCAGTGGCGGTGGGTAACACCGAGGGAGACTGCAGCCTGCGCCTGCAAAGGGCGATAGACTACGTATCACAGCTGAAGCCCGACAAGAACGGACGCCGCGGTACCGTACTCATCGGCGAAGGCACGTTCCATCTCGACCATGCGCTGCGGATTTCCACCTCGGGAGTGGTGATACGCGGCATGGGCAAGGGCAGGACGCGCCTCGTGAAGAGAGGCTTCGACCGTGGAGCGCTGATATACATCGAGGGAAGGAACCTGCCCACTGCAGGCGACACCATTGCCATTGCCGACCCGAAACTGTCGGCCGGCAGCAGTAGGCTGACTCTGGATGCCGCCCCGAAACTGAAGGCCGGTGACAGGATAATGATCCTGCGCCCCTCCACGAAGGAATGGATAGCCGCACTGAAATGCAACGACTTCGGCGGCGGACTGGACTACACGGGATGGAAGCCGACGGATATCGACATGACATGGCACAGGACGGTGAGCGCCGTTGAAGGCAACGCCATCTCGCTGGATGCCCCGCTGACCATGACAATCGACCGTAAATACGGTTCTGCAATGGTCATCACATCATATAATAGGGGAGAGATAAAGGAATGTGGCGTGGAGAACCTCACACTGGAATCAGCCCACAACGACTGGAACCCGAAGGATGAAGACCACTGCTGGGACGGCATACGCATGGATTGCGCAACAGACTGCTGGGTGCGCCGCGTGGACTTCAGGCATTTCGCAGGGAGTGCCGTGAATCTGCAGAAGCAGACCCGCCGCGTGACGGTGGAGGACTGTGTGGCGGCCGAACCCGTTTCGGAAACGGGGGGATGGCGCCGCAGGGTGTTCCTGACGCGCGGAGAGCAGAACCTCTTCCAGCGTTGTGTTTCGAAAGATGGATACCATGACTTCGCCGCAGACTACTGTGCCGCCGGTCCGAATGCTTTCGTGCAGTGCGACGGCGAGGGCTCGCTCAGTTTCAGCGGCAGTGTAGGCTCCTGGGCCCCCGGGCTCCTCTTCGACGTGGTGAACATCGAGGGTAACGACCTGGCGTTCCGCAACATGGAGAACTGGCAGATGGGAACCGGATGGAACACTGCCAACAGTATGTTCTGGCAGTGCACCGCATCCACCATCTACTGCTATTCGCCCGACGAAGACGACCGCTGCAGCGCCAATGCCTGCTGGGGAACGATGACCGGAAACGGTGAATGGACGGGCAGCAACGACGCTGTGACACCGCGCAGCCTCTTCTATTCGCAGCTGCACGACCGCCTTGGCGACCGGGCTAACAACGGCTACATATATAACAGGAACATCTCGGCATCGAGCAGTCCCACTATCGAAGTGGCGCAGAAGCTCGCCATGGAATCCGTCACCACACCGCGCGTCACCATCGAGATGTGGATGGACTCAATACCATACACCGCCAGTCTGGCGGCAAACGGACTGAAAGACATCGACGGCATCAAATCGAAGTCCATCAAAAACGCCACCGCAACGAATAAGCAAGACACAGAGAATACCGGCAGCTACGCCATTACAGATGGCCATATCACCCACAACGGCCGCCTCATCGTGGGCAACCGCTACGCCATCCCTTGGTGGAACGGTAGGACGAAAGACAATTTCATAGCCAAGGGAGCCAAACCCGCCATCACACGCTTCGTGCCGGGACGCGAGGGCATGGGTTGGACAGACCGCATAGACACCGTGGCAAGCTATCTCAAGAAGAACGGTTTCTGTATGCTCGACCAGCATTACGGACTCTGGTACGATCTGCGCCGCATCGACCACGAGAGAGTGAAGCGCGCCGACGGCGAAGTGAGCGCCCCGTTCTATGAGCAGCCCTTCGCCCGCAGCGGCAAGGGCAGGGCATGGGACGGACTGAGCCTCTACGACCTGACCAGGCCGAACGAATGGTACTGGCAGCGCGAACGCGAATTCGCCCAGGCCGGAGCTAAGGCCGGACTGCTGCTCTTCAACCAGAACTACTTCCAGCACAACATCATCGAGGCAGGTGCCCACTGGGTGGACGCCCCGTGGCGACCGGTGAACAACGTCAACCACACGAGCTTCCCCGAGCCTGTGCCTTTCGCCGGCGACAAGCGCGTGTTCATGGCGGAACAGTTCTATAACGAGACCGACCCAGCCCTGCGACCCCTCCACAAAAGCTACATACGCATGTGTCTCGACCAACTGAAGGACAACGAGAACGTGGTGCAACTCATCAGTGAGGAATACACCGGACCGCTCCACTTCACACGGTTCTGGCTCCAGACCATAGCCGAATGGGAACGTGAGACCGGCCGTCACCCGATGATAGCCCTCAGCTGCACCAAGGATGCACAGGATTCCATCTTGGCCGACCCCGAACTGTCAAAGCTCGTGGATATCATCGACATACGCTACTGGCATTATAACACCGGCGGGCTCTGGGCTCCGCCAGCCGGCAAGAACATGGCTCCGCGCCAGTTCATGCGCAAGATGAAGGTGGGCAAGACGGGTTACAGAGAGGCATACAAGGCAGTGCGCGAATACAAGGACGCATATCCGCAGAAGGCAGTTACCTTCTTTGCCCAGCAATACCCTGCATACGGTTGGGCGGTGCTGATGGCAGGCGGTTCGCTGCCCAATATCCCCGTGACCGACCGGAAGTTCCTCGGCGACGCAGCCAAGATGTACGTGATGGCAAACGACGGCGGCGATGACTCCTTCGACCTCCTCGGCAACCCCTCCGTAGGCTACATCATATACACCCACAACGCCCGTGAGCAGCATATCGTGCCCGCCCCGGGCAGATACAACGTGTATGTCATCAACAAGGCCGACGGCAGCATGACCACCATAGCCAAAGGCATCAGCATCAGCTCGTCATACCAGCTTCCGCAGATAAAGAGCGAGCAGGTGTATTGGCTGGAGAAGAAATAGACCACACCCGTCACTCCGGCGCGCGGAACACAGCTTTCTGCGGATTCCGGAGTGTTTACCCCCAATCGGTCATCAGAATGTGAATAGGACCGATTGGGGGTTTTATATTTCCAGGAAGTAAAAGACAGGACAATCACTTAGGATGAAGGTCGGGTGATTTGTCTTCCGTGTTTTCGTCGTTTTGTTATATCAGGAAACTCCTGCTCGGTATGCTTTTCGGATTAAAGACAAAATTAATTGCTAAATGATACATTTGTTTTGTGTGTTGTTTGCAGAATGATATTGTATTTATATCTTTGCAGTTAATTTACTAAATGAATCAAGAAATATATGAGCAATTTGATAAAACCGGAAGCATATAAGGCTCTTCTCGACATGGAAGAGACGGAGCATGGAATCAAGATGATAAAGGAATTCTTCCAGATGAACCTTTCCACGGAACTGAAGTTGAGACGCGTTACGGCGCCGCTGTTCGTTATGAAGGGACTCGGTATCAACGACGACCTGAACGGAGTGGAGCGCCCCGTGAGTTTCCCGATAAAGGATATGGGCGACGCCACGGCGGAGGTGGTGCATTCGCTCGCAAAATGGAAGAGGATGACGCTTGCCGACTACCATGTGGAGCCGGGATACGGAGTATATGCCGACATGAATGCCATTCGTGCCGATGAGGAACTGGACAACCTGCACTCGCTCTATGTGGACCAGTGGGACTGGGAGATGGTGATGAAGGAGGGACAGAGGAACCTGGAGTTTCTGAAGGATATCGTCAGTAGAATATATTCGGCCATCCTGCGCACGGAATTCCTCGTATGCGAGAGCTACAGGAAGATAAAGCCTTTCCTGCCCGACAGCATACATTTCATACACAGCGAGGATCTGTTCGCCATGTATCCCGACAAGAGCGCCAAAGAGCGTGAGGACCTGATATGCAGGAAATACGGGGCTGTATTTATTATAGGTATAGGAGGGGAGCTTGCCGACGGCAAACCGCATGACGGCCGTTCGCCCGACTACGACGACTGGACGACGGAGAGCACTCCGGGCCACAAGGGACTGAACGGCGACATCCTGATATGGTATCCCGTGCTCGGACGTGCGGTGGAACTTTCTTCGATGGGCATCCGGGTGGACAGGGATGCGCTCTTGCGCCAGCTCCGGATTGCGGGTAAGGAGGAAAGGGAGAAACTCTATTTCCACAAGTGCCTCATTGACAGGAAGCTGCCGCAGAGTATCGGTGGCGGTATCGGTCAGAGCCGTCTCTGCATGGTACTTCTCCACAAGGCCCACGTGGGTGAAATCCAGGCGAGCATCTGGCCCGACGACATGAGGAGGGAGTGTGAGCAGATGGGGATGGCGATAATATAATAGACGAGTAGATAACTTGTCTACTCGTCAACTTCTCACGCAAACTCCAGTTTGAATATCTCGCCGAGCTTCTTCACGGCTGGATTCTGCGAACATAGCTTGTCATATAGTTCGCGTGATGATAGGATATGCTTCACCTCGTCCTGGCGTGCCAGGCGCAGGGTGAGCTTGATGTCGTCGTTGCGCAGTTTCTGCACAAGCGTGTTGCGTATGCGCTTCTGTATCTTCTGTATGTCCTCAAGCAGCATCTTGTTGTCCACCACCACCTCAATCTCTGGGAATTCGAGAATCTTCGGCATGATGTTCTTCATTCTTACCGCCGTACTCGCCATCTGCTGCGGCATACGGCTGCACATGGAGAGCCACTGCAGCAGGAGCATGTCTTCGTCAAACTGCTCATGCAGTCCAGTATATTTCAGCTCCGGCTCCACTTCGTATGCCGGCTTTTCGGGACCCTTGCGCAGATTGGCAAACGATTTGCCGATGTTGCCGAGCTTGACAGGGGCAGGGCGCGGACGCTGCGGCACGCTGCTGCCTTCTTGCGTCTGTGCTGCGGCATTGTCTGCTGCGGCGCTCTGGCCGGTTGTCTGGGCATTTCCGGATGCAGCATCCCCCTGCACGGCAGGCTGCCCGCCCTGCTGTGTGGTTGGTGCAGCGGCGGCCACCTGCGATGCCGTCCTTTGCTGCGCTGATGCTATAAGTTTCTTGAACAGGCTTTTCAATCTCTTGGGGCTGCGCCCCGCGACGCTGTCGTCATCGTCGGGCTGCGTGATCTGTGCCACGCGGATGAGGGTAAGCTCCACGAGCAGCCGCTTGTTGCTGCTCTGGCGGTAGTTCACGTCGCATTCGTTCATTATCTTCAGTGCCTTATACAGGAACTTGGTGGGGCATTTCGCCGCCTGTGCCTTGTATTTCTCCGCCTGCGATTCGCTTACCTGCAGCAGTGGGATGGTCTGGTTGTCCTTAGCCATCAGCACGTTGCGCACGTGTGAGGCAAGTCCGCAGATAAGGTTCCCTCCGTCGAATCCTTTGGCTAATACATTGTTCAGCAGTACCATCACTTCTGCCACCTTGTTCTCCATGCAGAGGTCCACGATGCGGAAATAGTTGTCGGAGTCGAGCACGTTGAGGTCTTCGATAACCTTCTGGTATGTGATGTTGCCCTGGCAGAAGCTTGCCGCCTGGTCGAACACGGAGAGGGCGTCGCGCATACCGCCGTCGGCCTTCTCGGCAATCACATTGAGCGCCTCCTCCTCATACGTTATTCCCTCTTTCTCCGCTACCATCTTCAGGTGGTTTATGATGCCGGGCACGGTGATGCGCTCGAAGTCGTAAATCTGGCAGCGCGAGAGGATGGTGGGCAGAATCTTGTGCTTCTCCGTCGTGGCGAGGATAAATACCACGTGGGCAGGCGGCTCCTCGAGGGTCTTGAGGAATGCGTTGAAGGCAGCCGTGGAGAGCATGTGTACCTCGTCGATGATGAACACCTTGTATTTGCCCACCTGTGGCGGGATACGCGTCTGCTCCATCAGCGTCTTGATGTTCTCCACGGAGTTGTTGCTCGCCGCGTCGAGCTCGAATATGTTATACGAGCGCTGCTCGTTGAATGCCTTGCAGCTCTCACATTCGTTGCAAGCCTCGCCCTCGGCTGTAGGGTTCTGGCAGTTTATCGCTTTGGCGAAAATACGCGCACATGTGGTCTTTCCCACTCCGCGCGGACCGCAGAACAGGTAGGCATGTGCCAGCTTGCCGCTCTTCACCGCATTCTTCAGCGTGGTGGTGAGCGCCGACTGTCCCACGACGGAATCGAACGACATCGGACGGTATTTTCTTGCCGATACTATATATTCTTCCATAAAATGATATAGGTTTAAGCTTATTCTTATGTGATATAATACTTTTCTTATGCAAAGATAATACTTTTGGAAAGATTTGCATTAACTTTGCACACAAAAAGAGAATAAAATGAGTCGCATGAACCCTGTTTTAAGCTTCATATCACACAACAGATACTGGTTTGTGGTAATTATCGGCGGACTGCTCGTCGGCGTAATTGACGACAACAGCTTTCTGACGCGTGCGCAGTATGCCCTGCAGATAAAGAACCTGAAGGAGCAGATAAGTATGTACAACAGCCAGTATGGACGCGACGAGCAGAAACTCAACGAGTTGCGCCGCAATCCGAAGGCAATCACAAAGATTGCAAGGGAGAACTATATGATGAAGGCGGAAGACGAGGACATCTTCGTGCTGAGCGACGACGAAACAAACAACAACAAGGAAAATGAAACAACTGAATAGAATACAGAGCATAATGATGCTCATCGGTGCGTGCCTGATGGTGGCAGGCGCCGGACTGTATGTGCTGGGCGGCGAAACGGGACACATCATAGCCCCATGCCTCTTCACACCTGGCACACTGATGTTCGTGGCGATGCAGGCCATGCAGCGGTACGAGGGCAACGACCTGACGCTGAGGCGCCTGCGCCGCATAATGCTTACGGGCGGGGCGTTCTTCGTGGTGTCGGCATTGCTGATGATCGAAAACTCCTATCATCTGGTCTATCCTTTCTTCATCAGAAGAGGAATCGACGGATACAACGCATATCTGCAGTACATCCACAACAACTGGGTGGTGACGCTGCTTGCGGCGGCAATAATGCAGCTGTATTCCACGCAGAGGATATCTTCGGAACTGAAAAAGGCTGAGAACGGCGGCAAGGCGTGAGACATGGCTGCCGCAGATGCTTCCGAATCAGGGATATGGCAAAAAAAAAGCTAAAAAGCACAACAGATGTTTTAAATTAAATGAACTTATTTTCCTACATCGATAATACCAAGTACTTTTGTATGGTATTACGAAAACAGAATATGAATAAAATACTTTACCCTCTTGTAGCAGTAGCCGTATTGGCAATCTCATCATGTTCAGGTTCCTATAATATTAAGGGAACATCAGACGTGTCTATGCTCGACGGCAAGATGCTCTATCTGAAAGCATACAGCAACAGTGACCTGAAGAACATCGATTCGTGCGACGTGGTGCACGGGCAGTTCGGCTTCAACGGATCGCTTGACTCCACGAAGATGGTGACACTCTTCATGGACGACGAGAGCCTGATGCCTGTAGTGCTCGAACAGGGAAACATCTCCATAAAGATCGATAACGGACAGCAGAGAGTGAGCGGAACACCGCTCAACGACAAGCTGGCAAAGTTCATCGAGAAATACAACCAGCTCGAGACGCAGATGTATGAACTGGGACACAAGCAGAGCCAGGCAATCATGAACGGCGAGGACGAGAACGTGACCAACGCCCGTCTGGCACAGGAGGCGCAGGACATCGCCGAGCGCGAGGACAAGCTCATCACGTCGTTTATCGTGGACAACTTCGACAATGTGCTCGGTCCGGGCGTATTCTTCATGATGACCGCAGGAAACAAATACCCCGAGCTGGCCCCATGGATTGAGGACATAATGAGTAAGGCATCCGACCACTTCAAGAATGACCCATACGTGAGGGACTATTACCGGAAGGCTCAGGAGAACCAGAATATAATGAACGGCATGGCAACGCCTGACGGACCAGCACCCGATATGCACATGCCGGGACAGGGAATGTCGACGCACGACATGACCGGCGGCGCACCGCAAGGCAGTGCACCGACACCCAACGAACTGGCACAACCAGCCGGAGAACAATAAACAAATAGAGAATAATGAGAACGCTTATCAAGTCTGCCACTGTCGTGAACGAAGGCAAATCATTCAAGGCCTCGATAATCATCAACGACGACAGGATAGCAGAAATCATAGAGAACGACAATACACCCCGTGGAGAATTTGACGAAACAGTCGACGCCACGGGGTGTTTCGTATTACCGGGAATCATCGACGACCACGTGCACTTCCGTGAGCCGGGGCTGACGGCCAAGGCCGACATCGAGAGCGAAAGCCGTGCCGCGGCATACGGAGGAGTTACGACATACTTCGACATGCCGAACACCAAGCCGCAGACCACCACGCTGAAGAACCTCGACGACAAATTCAGGACAGGCAGGGAGAAGAGCCACGTGAACTACTCGTTCTATATCGGTGCGACAAACGACAATATCAGTGAGATTACCGCCGTAGACCCGCATCGCGTGCCGGGCGTGAAACTCTTCATGGGGTCGTCTACGGGAAACATGCTCGTAGACCACGAAGAGGCTCTGCAGCAGATATTCAGCAAGGTGAAGCTGCCCGTCATGACCCACTGCGAGGATACGGAAATCATCAACAGGAACATGGCGAAGGCAAAGGAGATGTATGGCGAAGACCCCGACATCTGCCATCACCCCGAGATAAGAAGCGAGGAGGCATGCTATCAGTCCACGAAGCTCGCCGTGGAGCTTGCAAGGAAGAACAACGCCCGTCTGCACGTGGCGCATCTTACTACCAAGCGCGAGCTGGAGCTGTTTGACCCGTCTCGGCCCAATATCACGGCTGAGGCTGTCGTGGCACACCTGCTTTTCTCGGATGCCGACTACAATACTCTCGGCGCAAGGATAAAATGCAACCCGGCGATAAAGTCTGCCGCCGACCGTACAGCCCTGTGCGAAGCTCTCAACAACGGGAAAATCAGCGTCATCGGCACCGACCATGCGCCCCACCGCCTGGAAGAGAAACAGGGCGGATGCTGCAAGGCAATGTCGGGAATGCCGATACTGCAGTTTTCGCTCGTATCCATGCTTTCGCTCGTTGACGAGGGCGTATTGGGAATCGAAAGACTGGTGGAACTGATGTGTCATAACCCTGCGCGCCTCTTCGAGGTGAGCCGCCGAGGCTTCATCCGCACGGGGTACAAGGCCGACCTCGCCATCGTGCGCCCCGGTTCGCCATGGACTCTCACCAAGGACATCATCCAGAGCAAATGCAAATGGAGTCCGCTGGAAGGAAGGACGTTCAACTGGAAAGTGGAACATACTTTCTGCAACGGAGCGCATATCCTCAATAATGGTGTGTTTGATAATGGGTATAGGGGAGAAGAGGTTGAGTTTAGAATGAAGAATGAAGAATAAAGAATGAAGAATGAAAGAATGAAGAATTGTCGGATTAAGGGAATTAAGAATTAACAGGATATATGATAGCAAGAATAATAATTCCGCTGATATTGATAATCATACTCACGGATCTGTATATCGACCGCAGGATATTGCCGCAGGTATTCAAGAAACGGATAAGGGCATGGCGCGCGGTGTGGTATTTCCAAAGCATCGCGATGATTGTCTATGCCCTGGCACTCGCATTGCAGAAGGATTTCGCACCGGCCGACATCGACTGGCTCAACCATTTCCTGCTGTTGCTCGGCGTATGGACATTGCCGAAGCTTGCGTTCACGGGTTGTTCAATACTCGGCTGGGGGCATTGCGTGTACCACAAGACGAAGCCAAACTGGGGCAATCCCATCGGCATCATTATCGGCATCATCATAGCCGCAACCACTGTATACGGATATACGTGGGGATTCAATAGGGTAGTGGTGCGCCACGTCACATTCGCTTCGCCCGACCTGCCCGCATCGTTCGACGGCTACAGAATCGTGCAGTTCAGCGATGCCCACGTGGGGACCTACTCACGGTCGAGGGCGCATATCCTCATTGATGCCATTGACAGCATCAACGCCCAGCACCCCGACATGATTGCCTTTACCGGCGACCTGCAGAACATCAACCCTTCTGAGATTGCCGCCAAGAGGAATATCCTCAGCCGTCTGCATGCCCATGACGGGGTATATTCCATCCTCGGCAACCACGACTACGCCTTTTACCTCGACGTGGACGATGCCACGCGACGCAGGCTCTGCAGTAAGGTGATACAGGAACAGCGCCGTCTGGGCTGGACGCTTCTGCTCAACGAGAACCGCATCATCCGCCGCGGCAGCGACTCCCTCGTCGTTGCCGGCATGGAATATGAGGGCAAGAACATCAGATGTCCTAACCGCGGAGACATACGGAAGACCCTCAGGGGGATTGACCGCAGAAGCAGTTTCGTATTGATGCTGCAGCATGACCCGACGAACTGGCAGACCAACATCCTGCCCAACTCCAACGCCCAGCTTACGCTCAGCGGCCATACGCATGCCGCACAGCTGAGAGTCTTCGGATGGACACCGGCCTCGCTCATCTACAACCAGAGCGACGGTATGTATTACGCCGGCAAGCGGGCAATCAACGTCAGCAGCGGCATCGGCGGTCTTGCCCCATTCCGCTTCTGGTGTCCGGGCGAAATCGTCGTCATAACACTGAAGAAGAAATAAAAAAAACTTTTTTCTTTTTTTACCCTCACACCCTCACTTTCCCTCTTAACAGATTGATAATCAGTCATAAAAAGTGTGAGGGTAAGTGTGAGGGTAAAACCCTTCCCCTCACACTCTACTCGCAGCTTCGGTTTTTTACAAGAAAAACTTATAAAACATCCTCCACCGTTTGCAAGCCACCGCCTTTTGTCGTCCTTCAAGGAAGTTTTAGATGATTTATTTCATTACCTTCGGATAATATATTTTATTAGAATATGAATATAGATAAGCCTTGCCATAATTCGTCCTGTGAGCCTACG
>OLSD01001079.1_pt1 | contig 24038 bp, 21 predicted proteins | sample 1672211 | NCBI WGS metagenome assembly OLSD01 (sample SAMEA3136659, study PRJEB25190) | human gut metagenome | reverse complement strand
CGAACTTATTCGTGAATTATTCATATTTATAAAATTAATTTTGAACAGTTACTTAGTTAAAGGGTTAATATTTAACAAAAAATCTCATTTAAATCATTCTGATATTTATGCTTTGTAGCATTATAATACTGCAGAGAAGCAGACGAAAGGAACTCATAAAATCCATCGTATTCTTGAAGATTGTCCAAATCTACAGGCGAATTATCATAGAACAAATCCAGGAGAGGAAAAGTAAAGGGATTGACATCACCACATACCTTTTGTTGATGCTCATACATCAAACACAAATTGCGATAAGAAACATAATCGTAATATGCAACAATCTTACCAAGCTTGTAATGAATCTCTGAATAAGAATGATTATCACATACAAAATTAAGGAAATGACGACTTAAACGCAAGTCCGACTGAATGGCAACAAGGCAACGGTCTATCTCTGATTTATCCATCAACATCGGGTCAATAAACAACTTATCATAAGTAAGAACATTGCTTACAATCCATACAAGGAAATAATCTTTAGACGAGCGAGAAAATACCTTGTCAAAAGGGGTACAACGAAAGTCTGAGACATAAGGAGACAAACGGTTATAATTAACAAATATATCATTAAAAATAGCGTTCGAAAGACTAACCAAAGAAGCAGAATCGAAAACTACTTTTTCATAGAACTTTTGGGCTCGAGATAACAACGTATAAGAGTACAATAAGCAATCAAAATCCTTAGAAGCATAATCCCGACATTTGGGGAAAAACAAATTGACAAGCGACCTCCAGGGAGTAAATCCGTCTTTGTGGAGAACCTCACTGCAAAGGTATTGAACAAAGTAGGAAGGCTCATTTTCATATATTTCCTCTTTCTTATCCTTGAAAAAGCGAATAGCGAAGTTCTGAGAATGTAACGCGAACGGCTTCGCAAAGGTGTTTGCAAATAATCGAGGAATAGAAGAACGCTGATTAACGTACGACGCAACATAAGATGAACACTGCTTCCTTGAAAGTGAGAAATCGACAAGACCAAATTTCCAACTCTTAGATAACAAGTCTCCAAAGTTTTCGAAGATTGTGTCCGAGTCGAAGAATAATAACACATGGAAATGCGGACGGAAGTGGACTGGACCATATTCGCCGACAATGTAGTAAGATACTTTTTCATCTGTAATATTTGATAAATGTTTACGAAAGCGTTTTATAAAACACTGAGCGTCATATTTAGACAAGTAGGGTATATCTTGACCAAAGTAACGAAATTTACGATACATCTGAGACATATAGAAATCCGAGAACTTTGAAGTAAAAAGGAAGTCACCAAAATACTTCTTACGTTTAGAAAAACGTTCGGTAACATCGTAGAAATCATTGACAACAGATGTAAACTTCAAATCTTCCTCAGTCTGCAAGGCAGAGGTACGAGCAGCACGATGAACAATCTCACGCTTTTCCATACGCATAAGCGGGATGTCCTCTTTGCGATAAGTCAGAGTAACAAACATGCAGTATTTATGGAAAGATTCATGTACATCACAAAGCAATGAAGACTTATGAGCAAGACGAAGCAAACAAGACTTACAGATGCCACAAGGAACAACCATAAAAGTATTAGTCTTATGGTTAAAGATACGTTTAGGATGCTGACAGGAAAACAAATCTGTTTTCTTGAAATCCTTTAAATCTACATAACTCCTAATCATCAGTATCGTAATTATTAACGTTAAAATAAAATTCTCTTGCAGCATTTGTCACATGTATGTGACCAGGCTCATTATATAATTCCTCATAAGCGAGCCACCAAAGGCAAGCAAGCTCGGGAGACATATGAGCATAACCACGATAATGTAATTTCGCATAATTGGAATCAACGGGGGACGGCATACATACGAGAATCTTTATAAAGTTTATTCGTACCATGAATATGAAGCGTATCATAATACTGGAAATAACCAACTCCAGTATGCTTAAATTCACGAGAAATAGAACATGAAGCGAAAGCAGAGACGCCAAAGTAAGCAGCAAGCAAACCAATGGCATAAACGATAACTTTAAGCAAAATTTTCAACAAATCTTTTTTCATAATGGTAAATTTTTAAAAAGGAGTATCCATTGAATCCAAAGCGAATTTCAAACGCTCTAGCAAATCAAACTTACGAGGTAAATTACCACGAGAACAATTATCGATATTTTTACGTAAAGATAATTTCATACCTTCCAAAAGAAGATACACGTCATAAGAATCGAATTTTAAAAGAACAGACTCTTTAAGTTTTTTTTCTTTCATAAAAGTAAAATTTTGTTTAACAATGCAAATATACGAAATGATTTTCGATAATCATCATTATGTAAAATACGTAGTTGGTAAAGCCATACAAACGCCAATTATCAAGGAAGGCATATCCACCTTGTCTACTTCGTCAACTCGTGTCCCGTCTGCTTGCCTACTTTTGAGCAAGCAGGAAACTTGCGGAAGTTTTATCTTTTTATTGAAAAAAATAATGTAACTTTGCATTGTGAAGAAAATACTTTTACTTTTCATTAAATTATCAATATGTGCTGTTGCAATGGCAACTGTTCATGGCAACAGAAGAATTGACAGAGACTCTATCTTGAAGAAAGTTTCTGACTTCGGGAAAAGTATGAGGCAACATCAGAAAGATACCTTAGCAATAAACATGTACACAAGATATAAAATCAATGTACATAAAAGAAACCCCACATTATTAGTTATTCCCTCCATGTTTCCGATAGCTCATGGTGAAAGGAAATTCGCCGGTGAATCATTTTATGTCGTTAAAATGTATGATGAGTCAATAATACGGCTGGATATGATTGCGAATATCGGGACTGTGCCCAAAAGGAAAGAAACAGTTTCGGTCATGAAGAATCTGATGATGCCCAATATATATGGCGAGATGATTTATGACGGATTTATCTTGTCGCCCTGTAATGTGTATAATAAAAGACTTTACAGATATTATGTTGCAAAACTTTCGGGCAACAGGCTGGAACTGGCTTTCCGGCCAAAGGTAAAGAATACTCAGCTTATAAGCGGAAGGGCTGTTGTAGACAGGAAAACAGGCAGGATTATCTATATAACATATTGCGGTGAGCTTGATATGGTGGAATTCAAGACCAAGATCGCAATGTCAAAAGAGCAGGGAAGCATTATGCCTTCAAGTAGCGAAACGGACATAAAGTTCAAGTTTGTCGGTAATAATATAACAGCTTATTATAGAACGTATTATAATATAAATACCCGACAATTTGATTATATGTCATGCCGTAATAATGACAGTATCATTGACAAATTAAGACCGGTTCCTATCGATGCTGAATATATTGAAATATACAGGCAAAGGGAAATGAGTGACAAGAAAGATGGAAATAAAGGGAAAGCGTCAAGAAAAAATACATTGGGAGATTATTTTGTTGACAGAATAAAGGGCAATTTCGGGTCTAAGTCACAGGGGGCGTATCATCTCTCACCACTTATTAACCCGCTTTATATCGGATATAGCAGTACAAAAGGCATTACTTATAGAATCAAGCTAAACGGAAGCTATTCTTTTTCGGAAAATTCATCAATGTCTTTGTCGGCAAACATCGGCTATTCTTTCAAGCAGAAACATATATATACGAAGATCCCATTAAGGTTTACTGTTGGGAAATCCGTATATTTGGAAAGTGAATTCGGGTCGGGTAATAGAATTACAAATTCTGAAATACTGAAGAAAATAAAAAACGAAAGATATGATTCCATAAGATGGGATGATATGAACCTTGAGTTTTTCAAGGATATGTATTGGAAGTTCAGAGGCAATGTTACCATTTGCAGGAATTGGAACCTAAGACCTGGGGTAATTTATCATAGAAGGGCTGCTGTTAACAAGCATGGCTTTGAATTGTCAGACGAACCAACTGCGTACAAGTCGTTTGCCCCTACCCTACAGATACAGTTCTTTCCGTTTTCAGTAAAAGGGCCTGTCGTAACACTCGATTATGAACGGGGTATAAAAGGAGTCTTGGAATCGGATATGAATTACGAAAAGGTTGAAGCAGACATGGCATGGAAAAGAAAACTCCACAGTATGCGTCTTCTGTCGATGAAGGCAGGCTTCGGGTTTTATACCTCACGCAGCAAGAATTCTTATTTCCTGGACTATGCAAATTTTAGATTTGAGAACATTCCTGGCGGCTGGGACGATGATTGGACTGGGGAGTTCCAGATACTCAACAGCAACTGGTATAATGCATCTAAATATTATACGCGGGGAAATCTTACATATGAATCTCCGATGTTGATAATATCAAAACTGCCCTTCGTCGGTAAATATATAGAGACTGAGCGTATTTATGCGAATTTACTCTTTACTGAGTATTTGCACCCTTATCTGGAGTATGGTTACGGAATAAAAAACAAGTTGTTTTCGGCGGGTTTGTTCTGTGCTGTAACAGGGGAAAGGTTTGAAGGGGCCGGCATCAGACTTGGCTTCGAGATGTTTAAAGATTGGTAGTGGAAATAACAGTAGATAAACAATAAGAATAGAATAAGCAATGAGTTTGTTGACGGTATATAAAGCGAGTGCAGGAAGCGGGAAGACTTTTACGCTTGCTGTTGAATACATAAAGTTTCTGATAAGAAATCCTTGGAGCTATAGGAATATTCTTGCAGTTACTTTCACGAACAAGGCAACGGACGAGATGAAGACGCGAATACTCGGACAGCTTTATGGCATTTCCCATTCGCTTCCCGATTCTGAGGCGTACCTTGAAAAAATAGTGAAGGAAACAGGAATGGAGAGGGATGCAGTGAAAAAGTCTGCCAGTCTGGCGCTCACATTGCTTATCCACAACTATGACTATTTCCATGTTCAGACAATAGATACTTTTTTCCAAAGTGTCCTTAGAAACTTTGCTAAAGAACTTGATCTTTCGGCAAATTTAAGGATTGAGCTTAATGACAAGAAAATAGAAACGCAAGCTGTGGACACAATGATAGAAGAACTTGACGGCAATTCAAGTCTTTTCTCCTGGCTGCTGCGTTTTACGATGGAAAATATAGATGACAACAAGGGGTGGGATGTTGTCAGAGCTGTAAGGAAATTCGGCTTGAAGATATTTGATGATGAATATAAGAAAGAGAGTTCGGTATTGAATTCAAGATTGTCGGAGAAGGGATTCTATGACAAGTATACCAGACAGCTTTATTTGATGAAAGCGGGGCTGAAAGACGCTTTGGAAAAAGTCAGAAACGATTTTTTCAGTCTGCTGGCTGACAATGGTCTGGATTCATCCGATATAAAAGGTGGAAAAACAATAGCGAACTATTTCAACAAATTGACGGGCGACAATCTCAGCGATAAGAACTGCTTGAACAAGACAATACTTGAATGTCTGGAAGATTCGGGGAAATGGGTTAAGAAGAATGATCCGCGCCATGATTTTCTTGACCGGCTTGTATCGGAACATCTAATTGCCATCATGCGAAAAGGCGAAGAATTGAGGAAAAAGGCTAAAGAAATCATTTCGTCAGTAGATGCGACGCTGCAAAACATGAAAAATCTCTTGTTGCTTAATGATATAGAGAAGAAGGTGAGGGAGATGAATTCTGAGGCAAACAGATTCCTTCTGAGCGATACGCAGCACTTGTTGCATATGATGATAAACGATAGTGACACCCCATTTATTTTTGAAAAAATCGGCACTCATCTGAAATACATCATGATAGATGAATTTCAGGATACGAGCACCGTGCAATGGCAGAATTTTCTGGTTCTGCTCCACGAGTGCATGAGCCATGGCGCAGAATACGATGTCAACAACCTTATAGTAGGCGATATAAAACAGAGCATATACAGATGGAGGTCCGGAGACTGGCAGATTCTCGAAAATATAGAGAATACATTCGGCAAGACTGCAACAGACATACGTAGTCTGTCTTCAAATTACCGTTCGTCCAGAAACATCGTAGTCTTCAACAATTTGTTCTTCAATATTGCTGCAAAGCTTGAAGCAGAAAGGGAAAAAAACGTTGCCCCACAACTTGCGGAGAAGATAAAAAATTCCTACAATGATGTGGAGCAAAAAATAATGAAGCAGGATTCTTCAGGACTTGTAAGAATAAGACTTATGCCGGCTAGTGAGCAATACTCAGAAACTACAATTAAGGAAATAGAAAAGACTATAGATGAATTGTTGTCAAGGGGAGTCCGACAAAATAATATTGCCATATTATTGCGCAGCAACAGAAATATCCCTGTAATTGCTGATTATTTCAATGAGAACCGTCCTGATATAAGTCTTGTCAGCGATGAGGCGTTCCGGCTTGACCATTCCGTGGCAATAAATATTCTAATAGCCGCTTTACGCCTGCTCTATACGCCCGATGATGCGGTGACCAAAGCGTGTCTGATAAAATTCTATCAGCATTATATTCTTGAAAACAGAGCTGACGACATGGGACAATTGCTTGACCCGCATGTATCCGACAGGTTCTTGCCGGAAGAATTTACCGGAAAGGTCGAGGAATTAAAAAAACTTCCGCTATATGATCTGGCAGAAAAGATATTTTCAATCTTCAGCATCGACAGACTTACGGGAGACAGCGCCTATGTGTGTGGTTTTTTCGACTGTTTGTCGGCCTACATTGGTGATATGTCGGCAGATGTACTTGGTTTCCTGAGGGATTGGGACGAAAACATTCATTCTAACAAGATTCAGACTGATGATGTTGATGGTATACAGATAATGAGTATTCATGCTAGCAAAGGACTTGAGTTTGACAATGTGATAGTCCCTTTCTGTGATTGGAGGTTGGAAATGTTTACAGATTCCTACATTTGGGGGCATCCGACAAAAAAACCTTATGATGAACTGCCGATAATCCCAGTGAGATATTCCCCTGGACTCAGTGATTCCGTCTATGCGGCCGACTATAGGAACGAGCACATGCAGATTACCATGGACAACTTGAATCTATTGTATGTAGCATTTACAAGGGCGGGGAAAAATCTGTTTGTAATAGGTAAGAGGGATGCCTCGACTACGCGGTCGGCCTTGATACAGAACTGCCTCGGGGAACTTTCGAAAAAACTTGCAGGAGTAACGCTTCGTGGGATTGAAGACAAGGAGTGTGACATAGAATTTGAGTATGGTGAGTTTATGAAAAGTAAGTCGGCTACTGTATTGGCGGATGATGAAACTGTCATAATTGAATCAGAACCTGAAAATGTGTTCTTGAGGAAAGGCGGACAAAAAGACGTGAATATTGTGAGTAATGAAATTCCTGTTGTCTTCCGTCAGAGCAATAAAAGTAAGGATTTTATAAAGGAGAACTCGGATGAAAGCATGGAAGATGATTTGCAGAGCAGGACTCCGTCCTATGTGAAGACAGGTAATGTGCTCCACCTCGTATTCTCTAACATTCATACGGCCAATGATATAGATTCCGTACTTGACAGATTTGAATCCGAAGGAATCCTCTATGGGGAAAACCTTGACAGAAAAGAAATACAGCGTAAACTGAATGAGTGTCTGACATCAAATGAAATGGTGGCAGATTGGTTTTCCGGGCGATGGACACTGTACAATGAATGTAGTATACTTAGTATTGACAAGATAACTGGAGCTTTAGAGACCAGGCGTCCAGACCGTGTAATGAGAGACGGAGATGAAATTGTTGTTGTCGACTTTAAATTCGGGAAGATGCACGATTCATATAAAAAACAGGTCGCTGAATATTTAAAACTTATTGGCGGTATGGGATATACGGATGTAAAAGGCTATATATGGCTCGTAAACAGAAATAAGATAATTGAAGTTAAAATAGATAATATCAACGGTATATGAAAACATTCCTACATTATGTAGCACAAGATATAATAGATAAATACGGTACAGATCTCTCACGTGTTGTTGTGGTCTTTCCGAATAAACGTGCTTCCCTTTTCCTCAACGAGGAACTTGCCCGGTGTGCAGGAAGACCCATATGGGCGCCTACTTATCTGACAATCAGTGATTTGTTCCGCAGATACTCCACATTGACTATAGGTGACCCCATAAAGCTTGTTTGCGAACTCCGCAAGAGTTACGTATCAATCACAGGCAAAGATGAAACTCTCGACCATTTCTTTGAATGGGGAAAGTTGCTTATAAGTGATTTCGATGATATGGACAAAAATATGGCAGATTCCAACAAGGTGTTTGCCAACATCGCTAATCTTCATGAATATGACGATGTCTCGTATCTTACTGATGAACAGAAGAAATTGCTACAAACCTTCTTTGCAAACTTTAGCGAAGAACATAATTCTAAACTCAAGGATTTGTTCCTTTCTTTATGGAATAAGTTGGGCGACATATATAATGATTTCAAAAAACGCCTTATTGAACAAGGTGTTGCGTATGAGGGAATGCTGTATCGCGATGTTATAGATGGGGAAATCATAAAAATAGAGTTTGAAAAATACATATTTGTCGGTTTTAATGTGTTGCAACGTGTGGAGCAACATCTTTTCAATTTTCTCAAAAGCGAAGGCTGGGCTGATTTCTATTGGGACTACGATAAATATTATACAGCCCCCCGTGGAGAATATAGTCAAAAGGAGTCGGGTAAATATATATCAGAATACCTGGACATATATGGTGATGCATTTTCTAAAGAAAAAGACAATCTGATACACAATAACTTTGTGGCGAAGAAAAACATCTCGTTTTTGAAGGCTAAAACAGAGAACATACAAGCACGTTTTGTTTCCGAATGGCTCATGGAAAATGACAGATACAAGGCAGAAAAGCGTACTGCCATTGTAATGTGTGACGAGTCATTATTGAAAGGTATCATACATTGTATTCCTGAAAAAGTTGAAAACATAAACATAACGACTGGTTACCCGCTGGCGCAAACTCCTGTTGCATCCTTTGTAGCCCAACTGCTCGATATGCGCATCGTAGGAAGAAGGCGTGACGGAGGATTCAGAATTTCACATTTGCGTCAGTTGCTTAATCATCCTTACGCACGTTTGGTTTCGGAAAAAAGTGAAGAATTGGTTAAAAAGCTGAATGCAGAGAAAAACCTTTATCCGGAAACTGCCGAACTGTTGTTGGATGAATCTTTGGGGGTGTTGTTCGGCAGGACTGAAAACAACTCTGAACTGCTACATTGGTTGATGCGAATACTCACAATGATTGCCGATAAAGACAACTCCCCACTCTATCAGGAATCTGTATTCAACATGTATACTATAACAAACCGTCTTGCAGGTCTTGTTGATTCCGAAGAACTTGATATTGACAAAATAACATTGCAGAGGCTTATAAAACAGCTTATAGCCAGTGAAAGCATTCCTTTCCACGGGGAACCGGCAATTGGGATACAGATAATGGGAGTGCTGGAGACAAGGAATCTTGACTTCGATAATCTGCTCATTCTTTCATGCAATGAGGGTAATATGCCAAAAGGTATACGTGATTCTTCGTTTATCCCCTACTCCATCAGAAAGGCTTATGGATTGACCACAGTTGATAATAAAGTAGCCATCTATTCCTATTATTTCCATAGGCTTTTGCAAAGGGCGAAAGACATCTCGATAGTCTATAATACGTCCACAGAAAATGGCAATCGTGGCGAGATGAGTCGTTTCATGCTGCAGCTGATGGTTGAAAGCGGACATCAAATCAACATAAAGACCCTGCATGCAGACCAAAATACGCTGACGGAAGAAAATACCCATGTTGAAAAAACAGAAAAAATCATGGAAAAGCTGTATACAATAGACTATCTATCGCCTACAGCTCTTAACCGTTATCTTCTATGTCAGCTGAAATTCTATTACAACTATATTCTTGGAATAAAGGAGCCTGAAGATGATTTGGAGGATGGGCTGACAAGCCGTGCTTTCGGAAATGTGTTCCACAATACGTCGGAAGAAATATACAAAGAAGCATGCTCATCGGGCAGAATGGTTACCGGACAGCTATTAGACAAGCTTTCAGAAAGAAGTAATATTGAAAGACTTGTGGACCGGATGTTGAAAATGGAAATATATGGCAAAGACGAAAGCAAATGGCGAAAGATAAACTATAATGGCATGCAGCTGATCAGTCGCGAAGTATTGATAAGATATATAAAGCGGCTTCTTGACATAGACAAGCGTCTTGCACCATTTTCTATTCTTGCATTAGAGGAAGATGTTTTTGACATGGTTACTGTGCCTACTTCCCAAGGAGACAGACAGGTGAAAGTCGGAGGTCGCATAGACAGACTTGATGCAATTACGGATAAAGAAACCGGATGTCGCCGAATACGCGTAATAGACTACAAGACGGGGGCAAGGGAAATATCCCGTCCAGTTGCAGATATTGCAGATATATTTGATCCGCTGCTTGCCGGAGACGAAAAGCATACGGACTATTATCTGCAATCTATGCTCTATTCGCTGCTGGTGAGAAATGATACAAGGCTTAATCCGGAAAACACGCCTGTCAGTCCGTCGCTCATATTCATACAGCGTTCATTCAGCGACAACTACGACCCAACTATAGTGGTAGGCAAAGAGAAAGTACTTGATATAAAAACATATGCCGACGAATACAAAGAATGTCTTCATAATCTCGTACTTGAAATATTCAATCGTGAAATACCTTTCTCTCCTACCTCTAATGGAGATAGTTGTAAGTATTGTCCGTATACGAAGCTCTGTGGAAAGAACGTCTGAGCATAAATGTCAACTTAGCACTTTTTTTACCACTTACATATTGTCGGAAAGGAGTACCAGCTTTTATGTAAAATGATGCTTAATCATAAAAACAGTTAATTTAAACTAAGAAAACAAAGAAGTATAACCTTGTTTACGTGAGATTATAAATAAAATATGTAAATTTGCAGCCGATTTTAGTTCGTCAAGGCTCAAACAAGTTGCAACACGAAGTTGTACGCCTTACGGAGCAAACCCGTTTAAAGTAATAAAATGTACGCAATCGTAGAGATTAACGGTCAGCAGTTCAAGGTTGAAGAGGGCAAGAAATTGTTCGTAAACCATGTGAAGAATGCTGAAGAGGGTCAGACTGTAGAGTTTGACAAGGTACTTCTCGTGGACAACGAAGGTTCCGTAAAGATTGGTGCTCCAACAGTTGAGGGAGCAAAAGTAGTATGTGAAGTTATTAACCCACTCGTTAAGGGTGACAAGGTTATCGTCTTCAAAATGAAGCGCAGAAAGGATGAGCGTAAACGCAATGGTCATCGTACCCACTTCACACAGATCGCAGTTAAACAAGTAATCGCTTAAAAAAAAGGAGGACTAAGAGAAATGGCACATAAAAAAGGTGTAGGTAGTTCTAAGAACGGCCGCGAGTCAGCTTCACAGAGATTAGGCGTTAAGATTTGGGGTGGCCAAAAGGTTATCGCAGGCAACATCATTGTTCGTCAGCGTGGAACAAAGCACAACCCAGGTCAGAATGTAGGTATTGGTAAGGACGATACTCTTTATGCTCTTGCAGATGGAATCGTAAATTTCCACAAGGGTCGCAGAAACAAGAGTTTCGTGTCTGTACTTCCTGAAGCTGAAGCATAAAAATAAACAAACTTATTCCAAACAAACATACGAGTCTCCTTTATGGAGACTCTTTTTTATAGATCTTTCAGACGGACAATGCGTATTCCTGTCATGGACTTGTGTCTTTTCAGATAAGTATACAGCAACATCGGTTCTTCTACCACTTTGTGGCGGATTGATGAAGCATTGACAAGATGAAGGCCGTCTTTTTTCCATAGTGCGAAACCAAGGTGCTGTGTATCAAGCCCCTTTATGTTGGTAAGTATTACTATGATGTCGCCATCATGGATTGTCCTTCGCAGCAGTTTGGAATTGTCAATATTCGACTTTGGAATATAACGGTAGAATTTTCCGGTAAGATTCTGTTCCGTTTTTCTTATCTCCGCCATATTCTTTTTGTTTCCAGCCAGCATCGGATATTTTGTGCTGTGTGTCGACATGTAGTCTACTGATACACGTTGCACTGCACTGAAGGGTGGATTAGGGCTTTGTGGTGAAAAGCAAATTCCCAGGGCCGAATTGTCGTTTATCCAATCCGTAAAATAGTGGAGTCGGTCGGAATAATTTACGCCACCACCTCTTCGGTATCTGATAAGTGAAAGATTGCGACAAAAATCGGCAAAAGTCAACCTGTTTTCCTTGACGCATAAACTGAGTGCCACCACATTTTCCACATATGTAGTGCAATCAAGTTGCCGCAGGTTTATCACAAGTTTTTCTTTTTTATTCAGCTCTAGTGTCTTTGCCACATAGGGGATGCCATAAAATTGTCTGGTGAAGAATTTTACACATTCCTGCTGTCTTTTGAGCTTATTTGTTCGTGCTTGATTTAGTAGCTTTTCAACCATAATGCTGTCTTCTTTTGTATATTGTTGGGCAATTATTGTACTTGCAGATAAAAAGACGGCGGCTATAATAATAATCTTTTTCATATTTTTTTCTTGTATTTACGTTTTATTCCAAAATTCAATCCTGCATATACATTCAGTGAGCCGAAATAGCTGCTTGCCGAGAAGCGGCTTTTCCTGTAGTTGTATGCGTGAAGGACAGTATTGGCTCCTGCGTACCATATATCATTGTTCCATACAATGCCGAAACGTCCGATGCCGTCAAGATTGAAATTCTTAAAATTGAAATCACTTAGGGTTGTATTGTGATGTTTTATGTCGCTTTTTGTTTTCTTGTAAGCAACAGCTGCGGAGAGTGATGCTGAAAAAAGACAATTTCTCATAAAGACCCAATTGTATGCGTACCCTACGGAAAGAGAAAACGACTCATATTTCACGCTTTTAAAGTCAAAATCGCTATCAACGTCAATCTCGTCAGCATGAACATCAGGGTAAGCTTGCAGGTTCTCTTTCACTGTATTCTTGAGTGACTCGTAGTCAAGTGATAAAGAATGTGACGTATAACCAATGCCGGCCAACATCGAGCCACAATTTCGTTTTTGGCGGGTACTTTGGCTGAAAGCTGCTGGATAAGAGAATCTTTTATGATTAAAGATATAATAGAGATCAAAGCCTTTTATGCCGACACTAAGTCCGCCAAATGGTACGTCCTTAAGGAAGCCTGCACCAACCTTCTCACTCAATGAAGAGTTTCTGATACGATAGTCGTCACCGCTTTTGCGATAATACAGGTCTATTCCAAGCATCGAACTGTAAAGACTAAGATCAAATTCTGTCTTTTTGTTATTGCTTTCCAGATGATTCACGTCAAATGTATAACCCAAGAAAAGCCAGCGCCAACCTATGTATGGACCAATCTTCAGACTAGGCTCGGGGGCAAAAGTGAAGCTTTGTCCGGATTCGCTCTTTATTGTATATGCTTCATATGTGTATGTAGTTTGAAGCATTGTCGTGTAATTATAATGTTGAGGTTCTACATAGCGGGTATCGATGTCGTTAAAATTTCTGAAGACCCTTGTAAATGCCCTCCCTATTACATGGAATATATCTTGCTTTTCTTTTTTACAGTCTATAGTAACAAGCTCCCCCTCAATATTTCCCCTGTCACCTGCCGCTTCCATGGACTGATGGACACCAAGTGTATCTTGTGCTGAAGCAAAGCTATTGGCTGATAGCCAAAGCAGCACTAATACTATGTAATATTGAACGCTGTGGGTTTGCATTAAAAATTATTTTACTGTTTTACCATAATGGATGTTCCTTTTTTTTCGGAAATAATCAGAACTTGCCCAGTATCCTATCCATCACCCAGTTTACAGGAGTTGCCGATACACTCGTGCACAAACATTTGCCTTTGCCAAGCAAATCGTCGACCACTTCCTTTATCAGGGGCTTTTGCACATACGTGGGGTTGGCAACGGCAATATTTGCCTTTCCTTTACTCGTTACAAGTGAAATTGGTTCGTAGTTGAATACAGAAAAACAAAGTGATCCCTTATCTCCGATTATTTCTATGCGGTCTTCACGAGCAGACTCGTGTCCGACAAAACACCATGATCCGCTGCCGGGTAAACCGTTTTCAAAACGGAAACATGCACTGACGCTATCTTCTGCCTCATACAATCCTCCCCTATTTGCACAAATTCCATTTGCGTCAATAATCACGCCGAAAAAATCCTGAAGCAAGTCGAGCTGATGGGCTGCCATATCGTAGAAATAACCACCGCCTGCAATATCAGGGTTGATGCGCCATGGCTTGCTGTCATCTTTGTCTTCATCATGTGGACGTGCGGGACTGGAATATCTTATCTGTACGTTAAGTACCTTACCTATATCGCCACTGGCAATGATACTTTTCACTTTATTAAAATATGGGAGACTTCTGCGGTAATAGGCTACATAGCATGCTATTCCGGTTTGCTCACTTACTCGATTGATACGTGCGCAATCGTCGTAATTTGACGCTAAAGGTTTTTCGACATATACTGGTTTGCCTGCGTGCATTGCCATAATAGCATAAGTGGCATGGCTCGATGGTGGCGTTGCCACATACACTGCATTAACATCAGGGTCATCTATAAGTTCCTGTGCATCAGTATACCATCTCTTTATACCATGACGCTCAGCATATGATTTTGCTTTAGAAGCAGTACGGCTCATTACTGCAACAACTTCAGAACCGTCTATTTCCCCAAAAGCAGGTCCGGATTTTAGCTCCACCACTTCACCGCAACCAATAAAACCCCATTTGATTTTGTTCATATTCGTACAGTTAACATTAACTTTTAGTGCAAAGTTAATGTTTTTTATTGATTATTGCATTATCAGATATAAGTATTATTATTACCTTTGCAATAAATATTATATATAACAAAGATGGATACAAAAAAAAATGAAAATAAATTCATAATGCGTGGATACCGTTCGTGTGTTTATTCAGCAATGTGCGAAATGATACATTCTCTTCGCTCGACAAACAAAAAAAACATCTTGGTGTATAGCGTAATGGCTGTATTAATGGCATCTTTGAGTACATGGATGCTCTTCCTTACTCCAGGGGCCATGTATGTTGGGACAGAATTCAAAGGAGGTCAGATTGTCTTGTGTTCTACTCTTATTATTGCATTTGGACTAATAATTATGTCGTTTTTCTATGGTAAAATTAACAACAAGGGTACAATCTGGAGTTTAATTCGATGTTTAAAGCTAATCCCGATAAACATCGTATTTGTAATTGTCTACATTCTGATTTCTATCATAAGTTGTTACGTTTATCTTTCATTTGTGACAAACGCTGTGGATGTTAAACTTATAACAATTCTTGGAATTTTTGGTGTTATATCCCCCCTACTCTTCGCTTTTATGTTGCCGATGGTATATGTTAACACCAAATCTCTGATGAATCAAGACTGTTCTATCAGTAGGTCTTTTCGACAGTCGTATGTTGAAGGTTCCCGCAACTGGGGTTTTATTTTTGCAACATGTTTCCTTGCAATACTCTGTTATTTTATTGTTGATTTCCTTGCATGTATACCATTTTATATTATACAATTAATTTATAATATAGCTGTTTATGGGGAAATTGCATATAATGATTCGGTAGGTCTTCCTACATATTTTGGTGTGCTGACTTTCTTTATGGCCTTTTTTTCTTCCTTTGTCAGATTGTTCTTATTCACATTTATTGTTTATGTGAACTATAACATTTATCAGACGATTGAATGTCGGAAGAGATAATTGTGTAATAAATCTTCATATAACAATTTGGAGGGGCCGCATGGCTGAACAGAATTGAAAAAAAATTAAAAACTTGCAGAAATAAAAAAAATAATGTACCTTTGGGCTATACTTTAAAATAAAACGAAGATAGACGTGAAAAAATATATATACATATTGATAGCAGCCATAATGCCAGTGATGGGCTTTGCGCAAAAGATATCTCTTGGTTCATGCACAACAAAAGACGGCGGACAGTACAAGGGGGAAATGTTTGCAGGGAAGCCTAATGGCAAAGGAAATGCTATATACAAGAATGGTGACACATATGAAGGAGAATATGTAAAAGGCAGACGGCAAGGTTATGGCGTCTATACTTTTACTGATGGGGAAAAATATGAAGGTGAATGGTATCAAGACCAACAGCACGGCAAGGGTGTATTCCACTTTATGAACAACAACAAGTATGATGGACTTTGGTTTAGAGACTACCAGGAGGGACATGGAATAATGTATTATTACAATGGTGATAAGTACGATGGTAATTGGTATCATGACAAACGTGAAGGTAAGGGAAAATACACTTATGCTAATGGTGCCTATTATGAAGGTGAATGGAAAGACGACAAAAAAAACGGTAAAGGATTTTTCGACTGGGCCGACGGTACGACATACAATGGAATGTGGCAAGACAATGCTCGTTCAGGAAAAGGAACGAACCGCTATTCGGATGGTGACATATACACAGGAGAATGGTTGGATGATGTGCAGAATGGCAAAGGAATATACAAATTCAAGAATGGTGATACTTATGAAGGAGATTATATACGTGGAAAGCGTACTGGAGAAGGTATATTCCGTTTTGTAAATGGTGACAAGTATACGGGCCATTTTAATGAAGGATTTATGGATGGTATGGGGACATTTGTTTGGAAAAATGGTGATGTATATGTTGGCGCATGGTCTAACGACAGACAAAATGGACATGGAAAGCTTACAAAGAAGTGTGGCGATGTTTATGAAGGAGAATTCAAGGATGGTAAGCAAAATGGGCAGATGATAATTCATTTTGCGGACGGGCGAAAATTCAAAGGAATATTTAAGGACGGAAAGCGAAATGGTAATGCAATAGAAGTCGACAAAGACGGAAGACGCTTTGAAGGCTCATATATAGATGATGAACGAGATGGTAAATTCATTGAAAAAGACCGTAACGGAAATATCATCACAAAAGGTATGTACATCCGCGGAAGAAGACAATAAAATCCGTAGCTTAATTTTATACACACTTGAAAGTCATAACAACAAGAATAATTCAAACTAAAAAACTGATAATATGATTATTGATACACTTGACAATTTGGAAAAATATGCTGTTCTAAACCCACTTTTTAAGGAAGTTGCTGAGTTTATAAACTTCAACGATTTGAAAGCTCTCGAAGAGGGTAAGCATTTCATTAAAGGGAAAGACCTATTTGTGAATATACAAACAGCAAAGGGAAAGACAAAAGAGGAAGCCAAGCTTGAAACCCACAAGAGGATGATTGACATTCAGATTCCTCTTGACACTTGTGAGACATATGGATATACTCCGCTTAAGGACTTACCTGCTGAGGAATATAACGACGAGAAAGATATTACCAAATATGGAATACTTGCTGACACATATGTGACATGCAAACCTGGAGAATTCGCAATATTCTTTCCACAAGATGGACACGCACCATGTATTTCGACTGAAACAGGTATAAAAAAAGCCATATTTAAGGTTCTTGCTTAATTCCGCTTATCGATAAGAGGACTAAGAAATCCCTTAGTCTGTAGTATTATTGATAATCGATTTGAAGTCAGGTAAACAAATATGATAAAAGGTCAAGTTTCCTTATAATATAAATATATATATTTATGGCTAAAACAACAATAAAGACACCAGGTGTATGCAAAACAAATACTGTTAAGGTTGCTCACAAGCATATAGGACTCGTGCAGAAAGATCTGTATCTCGAACCGTTTGAAGACGCGATTCGTGGAAGACATGATCATGCAGAATGGAAGAAGAATCAGTTGACAGCTGGTGGTAAAAAAACACTTGGCAGTTTTGCATGTGGACATGACTATTACGGACTCCACAAGTTGAAAAGAGGATGGGTATTCCGTGAATGGGCTCCAAATGCGACAAAAATATATCTTGTGGGTGATTTCAACCAATGGACTGAAACTGACAAATTCCTTGCAAAAAGAATAGACGGTACAGGAAATTGGGAACTCAGATTGTCGGAAAAAGCCATAAAACACGGAGATTTGTTCAAAATGCATGTGTATTGGGATGGTGGATATGGAGAACGCATCCCTGCATGGGCAACTAGAGTTGTACAAGATGAGGAGACGAAAATTTTCTCTGCACAGGTATGGAATCCCAAGAATTCATATGAATGGAAAAAAAAGAGCTTTTCTCCTGACAAATCTCCGTTACTCATCTATGAATGCCATGTAGGAATGGCGCAAGATGCTGAGAAAGTTGGCACATACGCTGAATTTCGCGATAAGATTCTGCCTAGAATTAAGGCAGACGGATATAATTGCATACAGATAATGGCAATTCAGGAACATCCGTATTATGGATCTTTCGGTTATCATGTAAGTAGTTTCTTTGCACCGTCAAGTCGGTTCGGTACACCGGAAGAACTAAAATCACTTATAGATACAGCACACCAGATGGGTATTGCAGTAATAATGGATATAGTACATAGTCATGCTGTAAAAAATGAAGTGGAAGGACTTGGCAATATCGCAGGAGATCCATATCAATATTTCTATTCTGGTGAAAGAAGGGAACACCCTGCATGGGATAGTCTTTGTTTTGACTATGGCAAAGATGAAGTCATACATTTTCTATTAAGCAACTGCAAGTATTGGCTTCAGGAATACCATTTTGATGGATTTCGATTTGACGGAGTAACGTCAATGCTATATTATAGTCATGGTCTCGGGGAGGCTTTCTGTAATTATGGTGACTATTATAATGGACATGAGGATGATAATGCAATATGTTATCTCACTCTTGCCAACGAACTTATACATGAAGTTAACCCGAAGGCAATAACTATCGCTGAAGAAGTTAGTGGAATGCCTGGCCTTGCAGCCAAATATAAAGACGGAGGTATGGGATTTGATTATCGTATGGCTATGAATATACCGGATTATTGGATAAAGACAATAAAAGAAAAAAGAGATGAAGACTGGAAACCAAGCAGTATATTCTGGGAAGTGAAAAACCGCAGACCTGACGAAAAAACGATAAGTTATTGTGAAAGTCACGATCAAGCCCTTGTGGGTGATAAAACGATAATATTCCGTCTCGTTGATGCTGATATGTATTGGCATTTTAAAAAAGGGGATGAGAACAACAATGTAAGGCGTGGAATTGCTTTGCACAAGATGATTCGACTTGTCACATCATCTACGATAAATGGTGGATACCTCAATTTCATGGGGAATGAATTTGGACATCCCGAATGGATTGATTTCCCTCGTGAAGGAAATGGTTGGAGTCATAAATATGCACGCAGACAATGGAACTTGGTTGATAATAAAGATTTGGATTACAAGTATTTAGGTGACTTTGACAAAGAAATGATAGCAACGATAAAATCGGAACGCAATTTTCAGAATACGAAACTGCAGGAAATATGGCATAATGATGATGACCAAGTACTTGCCTACATGAGAGGGGACCTGTTATTTGTATTTAATTTTAATCCGAATCGTTCATTCACCGACTACGGATTTCTTGTACCGACAGGTTCTTACGATGTTGTACTCAACACTGATAATACGAAATTCGGTGGTTTTGGATTTACAGATGACACAATCACTCATCTGACCAACTATGACCAACTCTACGTTGATCAGCATAAAGAATGGCTGAAATTATACATACCGGCACGCTCAGCCGTAGTATTGAGAAAAAATTGACAATGGCAAAAAGCAGATTCATAAGAAGAGGCAACGACACAACAATTGCAAGCATTATTTGTGGCGTTGTCTTTTGCATATTTACATTCACATTCCTGTATTTCTATCAGAGTGACCTTTTGACAATGGAACAACATGTTTTGTCAAACGGGTTGACGCATTATAACAGATTGGTAGGAGCGATTATTCTCACCCTACTGTTACAAATGCTGCAATTTGGCATTGATACTGCTACATGTCGGTACACAAAACATCCTTCTATCACATATTTCATACCAACAATGCTCATAGCAATTTTTACGGACATAAGTCCACAAGTGGATAAAGGATATACCATCGGAAACTGGGTATGGGCAGCGCCGTTACTGTTATTGGTCTATACTGCAATTACATATGTATCGGCTTCACTTTTAGCCAATACTGAAGGACCAAATCATAAATCCGTATTTCGGATACTCTGGGAGAATCTTCTTATCATGGCGGTTTTAATTACTTTTGCTTGTATGGCTTCCAATACAGATAAGACATTTCATCAGCGCATGAAAATAGAAAAACTTATTAGTGAAGCAAAGTATACTGATGCTCTTAGTGTCGGCAAAAGAAATGCAGAAACGGACTCCTCTACAACTATGCTTAGGGCCTATGCACTTTCGCGTACGGGATTAATGGGAGAAAAGTTATTTGAATATAGCCTGATAGGCGGGAGTGATGCGATGTTGCCAAATGGTAAGAGTGTTAAGACAATGCTGTATTCTGATACTCGCATTTTTAATAATGTTGCTAGGGTGATGAAACAAGTAACACGTCCGATTAAATATATGGAATGGATGCGTTCTCATGGTTATGCGAAGAAAGCACTTAATGATTATTTATTATGTGGATACTTGATGGACAAGGAAATTGACAAATTTGCGAGATGTCTTGTATGTGATCCGCGATATAAGTATAATTGTTTGCCCAAACACTATAAGGAGGCAATGGTGCTATATAATCATATACGTTCAACACCTATTGCTAATTACAAGAATAGTGTGGCTGAGGCTGATTATCAAGATCTGCAGACAATTATCAAAAACACTTCAGACAAGGCAAAACGAAAAGCACTAATACAAGAAGCCTACGGAATCACATATTGGTATTATTGGCTGTATGGAAAGAAATAACAAAATGAGTAATTTAATAGTTATACGAAAGGAAATAATATAATGAACGTACAAGAAGACATAAGAAAAGCTGTAGAAGTGATGAAAAATGGGGGGGTTATACTCTATCCTACAGATACAGTATGGGGAATCGGATGTGATGCAACAAACGCCAAGGCTGTGGAAAAAGTCTACGAGATAAAACACAGAGATGATTCCAAAGCATTGATTTGTCTTGTTGATTCTGATGATAGAATCACAAAGTACGTAAGAAATGTTCCAGAAGTGGCGTGGGATTTGTTTGAGCTCTCAGAAAAACCTACAACAGTTATTTTGGATAATGCCGTAAATCTTGCGCCAAATCTTATAGCCGAAGACGGGAGTATAGCTATGAGAATTACCAGGGAACCATTTTCAAAAGAACTATGCTACAGATTCCAAAAACCGATAGTATCAACAAGTGCAAACATCAGTGGAGAAGTTGCGGCACAAAACTATTGCGATATTTCTGATGAACTACTATCAGCTGTAGACTATGTGTGCTGGTCCCGTCGTCAGGAACACAAGCCACACAAGCCATCAAGCATTATAAAACTCTCAGAAGATGGAGAAGTAAAAATAATAAGATAGAGACACCATCTAAAATATAGTATAATCCATGCGAAACAAGAAGATAGAAAAAGTACTCGATAATTTTATAAATTGGCGTGAGAAACATGTAACAGACAAACAATTCACGCTGATTTTGAGTTTTGCGGTTGGTTTTCTTGCAGCCGTAGCCGCAAGCATTTTGCATACCCTTATCAAACAGATACAGCATTTGCTCACAATGGGTTTTGACGTAGATGGTTTCAATTGGCTCTACCTTATTTATCCTATAGTGGGTATATACATAACATCTCTATTTGTGAAGTATGTGGTAAGAGACAATATCAGCCATGGAATTACTCGAATCCTTTATGCTATCAGTAGTAAAAAAAGCAGATTGAAAGCTCATAATTGTTGGAGTTCGGTGATTGCATCTGCAATTACCATCGGATGTGGAGGAAGTGTGGGAGCCGAGGCTCCTATTGTACTTACAGGCTCTGCTATAGGCAGTAATCTTGGCAAATTGTTCAAAATGGATAACAAGACCCTTATGCTTCTTGTTGGATGCGGTGCTGCAGCTGCCATTGCAGGAATTTTCAAAGCCCCCATTGCTGGACTTGTCTTTACGCTTGAGGTGCTGATGATAGATTTGACAATGGCTTCACTTCTTCCTATACTCATTGCGAGTGTTACAGCTGCATGTTTTACTTATATTTTCTCCTCTGGAGGAGTTCTGTTTGATTTTCATGTAGAAGGAACATGGGTAATGTCAAGAGTGCCTGCTTACATTCTTCTTGGAATAACAGGCGGTATAATCAGCCTTTATTTTATGAGGACAATGACAATATGTGAGGGCGTATTCGCAAAGCTGAAAAATCATTCATATGCGAAGCTTGCACTAGGTGGTCTAATGCTTAGCGTACTTATCACATTTTTTCCCGTGCTTTATGGAGAGGGATACCATAGTATAAATATTCTACTTAATGGTAGGACTCAAGCTGATTGGGATCAGATCTTGAACAATTCCCTCTTCTATGGACATAGCCAAATGCTAATACTCTTCGTCGCTCTCGTGATTCTTACAAAAGTCTTTGCAACATCTGCGACAAATGGTGGCGGAGGATGTGGAGGAACTTTCGCACCATCGCTCTTCATCGGAGCATATGGTGGTTTCCTTTTTGCAAGACTTTGGAATATATACAAGATTGGAGTATATGTACCGGAAAAGAATTGTGTTCTATTGGGTATGGCTGCAGTGATGGCAGGAGTAATGCACGCACCGTTAACAGGAATCTTTCTCATTGCAGAAATAACAGGTGGCTATCAAATGTTTATTCCACTTATGATAGTAAGCATATGTGCATACCTTACAATTATTCTATTCGAACCTCATAGTATATACGGCATGAGATTGGCGAGAGAAGGAAAGCTCATTACCCATCACACAGATCGGGCTGTGCTCACCTTGATGAACATTGACAGTGTTATCGATAAAAACATATCACGTGTTCCTGAAGACATGGATCTCGGCTCATTGGTACATGCTATCAGTCGGAGTCATAATAATATTCTGCCTGTGCTTGATGATGGTGGAAAATTTCTTGGAGAAATTGATATGTCCAAGTTACGTCATATCATATTCCGTACGGAGCTCTATCATCATTTTAAAGTGAGTCAGCTAATGTCACAACCACAATGTGTCTTATGTGTAAATGATCCCATGGAGCAGGTCATGAAGCAATTTGATTCAACTGATGCCGGTATGCTGCCTGTTCTTGATACGGATGAGAAACTCATTGGATACGTAAGTCGCTCACATCTCTACTCTACCTACAGGAAAATGGTTGCCGATATGTCAGCAGAATAGGTATGGTCAGATTTTCATCCTTATAAATTATCAATCAGAAAAACAGATATTATGGATATAAAGAAATCAGAATTTACAATAAGCAGTGCAACAATATCACAGTGTCCAACAGATAACAAGCTTGAATATGCATTCATAGGGAGGAGCAATGTAGGAAAGTCAAGTCTTATAAACATGCTTTGTAACCACAAGGGATTAGCCAAGATATCTGCTACCCCTGGAAAAACGCTCTTGATAAATCATTTCATTATAAACAATGAGTGGTATTTGGTTGACTTACCAGGATATGGTTATGCCAAGCGCTCAAAATCTGTTCAGCAAAAGTTGGAACAAATGATTTCATCATATATACTTCAGAGAAAACAGCTTATAAATCTTTTTGTGCTTATTGATATACGGCATGAACCTCAGAAAATAGATATGGAATTTATTGAATGGCTTGGTCAAAGCCAGATTCCATTTGCAATAATCTTCACTAAAGCCGATAAAATAGGCAATGAACAGAAAGCCAAAAAGGCTGCAAGAGCCTATATGGATACACTCAAAGAACAATGGGAAGAACTTCCGCCTTATTTCGTTACAAGCAGTGACAAAAAAATCGGAAGAGACGATGTTCTTGACTATATTGATCAAATAAATAAAGAAATCGAGAAATAAACAATGGCAAGCCTCAAACCATTTATTGACGTCCAAGGTCTGACGAAGTCATTCGGAGCACAGGTTTTATTTAAAAATATATCCTTTACCCGTTGGCGGAATTAATTTAAGTTGACAAATATGAGTAAAAAGTTGTACA
>OLSD01001066.1_pt1 | contig 24217 bp, 20 predicted proteins | sample 1672211 | NCBI WGS metagenome assembly OLSD01 (sample SAMEA3136659, study PRJEB25190) | human gut metagenome | reverse complement strand
TGAAATTGGCTGTTTTCTCCCGGCTCAAAATGGCGATTTTCTCCCGGCGCTAACACTCTTACCAATAATATATGGTTGAGATGTGAGAAATAACACTAAATGGGACGAAAGGGATAACAAGGATATAAGGCTTTATGCCAATTTCAACATAGGAGGTTTTTACGATGACAAGATATGATGACCGCTACGATGAGTTCGGCTATGAGCGTGAGGATTATGACGGCACACTGGAACTCAACGAGTATTTGACGCCCCGAGAGGTGATGGAGCTGCTGGCGATTGGGAAGAACACCTTCTACAAGATGGTCCAGTCCGGCGAGCTGCCGGCGTTTAGGATCGGAAAGCAGTGGCGGGTAAAACGGGCAGATATGGAACAGTGGACAGATGGACGGATGGGCAGATAAAACTTAGAATATTGGGGGGAATTCATGCTTATATGGCGGTTTTCTCCCAATATTCTTATTTGTCGCCGCCCATCTGCCCATCTGCCTCGCTATGTTTTTTTGATTTGGAATCCTTTTGCTTACTGCGCTTAGCACGTGCATTGATTGTCATATAGGGCATATGAAAAGACTTGTCGTCGCCGTCAAGCAAACCTTGTAGAACGATGGGATAATCGCTGCAGTAGTATACGAATGGACTGCACAGAAAACGAAGTCGGTAAGCTAAATGTTGGTGCGAATTCGTCTCGTTACGGTCAAAACTTTCAGGAATGATCAGCCCGATATCATTGAGCACATTAAAAATGTGCTGTGCACCCTCGGCAGAGAGAGTAGTACGGGCTCGCGAATGCCTTTCTGAGTTTAGGTGTGATTGCAAGACTTCGCGGTATATAGCTGATTCGTCTGGCTCATTTGTGGGCAGAGTGGCGGTGACTTTATTTTTATCAGACAAAACAGCATCTTTATTAAGCGCAAGTAGGGTTGCGACTGTGGGAGATACGCAAGTATGCCTATCAAATAAATCCCAAGAGGATTTGTAGTCTACACAGAAATTGGTGTGATCAAGTGTCTCGATGCAAGCTACTGCAATGACTGAGTAAATGAAAGTTTTATATACTTGTACTTGGCTTAATTTGGTATTTATGTTTTCTTTATTAGTTAGATAAGAGATAAAATCAGATTTGTTTTTTATTGCATCTATCTTGCAAAGATGAGTGCTTCGGCCAGAAGAGAAAAAGTTGTCTAAGAACGTGTGATATGAAAACATAGCGCAAGAAGCGGTTACATCTCGACTATACGTTCCGGTTTTTATAATTTTTGTATCTGGTTTTTCGGCAAATGACTCAGATACATCTGGACGAATACGTCGATTACCAAAAAGGTTAAAGTAGTAGGAGGTCAGTAAATAGGGGAGAATTTTTAGAATAGCGCTGTTCATGTCCTTGAAGGTCAATATTTTGCTAAGAGAAACTACAGGATCACGATCAGAAAATTGTGGGAATATATACTCCATTTGAGCAACCACTTTTAAATACTCTTTTTTGTCAAACGTATGTATGAGATCTTGCGGGTCAAATATAGCAATATTGAATTTTCCTGACTTTATGTCGTCATTAATAGCCGCGTTTGACAAATCGATATACTCTTGCGAATATGGTTTAATGAGCCTTTGCTGTAAACTGACAAAGATTTTGTCACACTTTTGAATAATCTGTGAAACATAATCGTTTGGGACTGGAACATAGTTCGACTTCATGTTGCTTTCAATTTCTTTAAGGGCAGCATCGAGCAGAACTGAGTAAGTTTGAAGACGGGAATTCATTGCAACCTCCTGATGATTTAATCACAGCTTAGTGTACAGTATATCGATAGACGCTTATATGTGAATTCAAAAAGTAGATAAATTGCGATATTATTACGGCAAGGTCAGAGATATTTCTCCTGACCATGCCGTAGTGGATTTTATCTCCACTTTACGGGAGAATTCTATTTTTAATGGAGGATCATGACATGGATAATATGACAAGCCTCGAAGCTTATGAGAGAACCCTCAAGTGCCTTGAAAAAGGAAAGAAGGGTGTGGTTGCAGTGTTTCGCTCTGGAGATGGAACGCTTACTTTTGGCGCGCCCAGCTTTCAACAGCGAATCGTTCGCCTCGACATTCGTCTGGATAGTCAAGTGATGACCGAAGAAAATTTCGATGGACTGCTGGTTATGAGAAGTAACCCTGATAAAGCAGAACATTGGGTAACCCTTTTTGAAGTGCCCAGTGAGGACTCTATGAGCGCCGAACTGCGATTTAAGCGGTCGAGCTTGACGGACCCATTTGAGTTTACCTGCTCTATTGTGATGGAAAACAAAAAGCAGTTACATCGCGATGAAAATGATACCGACCCTAAATGGCTGACATACCGGATGTATCTTTATGGTGCGGATGGTGCGGCTGCGCTGGTTCAAGATGATGGAACTGCCCAACTGACGTTACTCGAGAGCGCTATCGCGCGGCAAAAATCTGCGCCTGCTGTTCGGTGTGTTGAGAGAGGAGGAGACGATGATGATGCACGAAATAATTAAAGATATCACACGAGAAGCTCCCGCGAATGCTGTCTCTGAAGGTGGTATGAGAACTTTGGGAGATGTGTTAAGTGGGCTTGCTCAACTTCAAAAAATGAACTCTGAGGGAGTTGGACAGACATCGCAGAAGAATTTGGCCTCGCCTTTAGATGAAGTCCCTGAGATGCTGCAAAGCATCTCAGGACTATCTAAGGAAAGGCGAGATACTGGTTCAAATATGCGAAGTTGGCGAAACTATGTTGCGTTTGAAATAGGTATACCTCCTAAAGTCGGACATGGTATGGTGTTTTCTAAGGGGCGTTGTCCGGTAGATGAATCTATCATGATGCGGCTCCGCAGCAACAACATCAGTATGCGCAGTGCACAACGAGCTCCTGATATTTCTGAAGGATTAGGTAAGAGACAGGAATCTAAGGATATCGTTGCATTGGGAGACTTTGTTGCCTCCCAGGCAATCTGGATGAAATACGACGGCGATCTCTGCCTGTATCACCCGCCTTGCTGGCGCAAGCTTGAGAATGAGAATGCTGCGATTCGAGAGATCCGCACCATGCTTAATAAGTACGACGATATTCGCAGCAGTTTGACGTCATCTGACTATCATAGGCTCTATCGAGACCTGATGTCGCATCCAGATATTCCGGAAATGCGCAACTTAGAGCCGCCCCGCGATACCATCAACTGCAACGATGGAGCGTTGGATTTAATCAGCCTTCAAGCTCATTCGTCTTGTCCGGAAGATAACTTCTTCCATGCGTTCGACCTGTCGTGTGAGCAGATTTTAGACCCTCCGATGAGAGGAAGCTATTTTGAGACATTTGCAGCGCAGATCAGCGCAGGTAACCCGGACGTAAGGCGTCAGCTGTTGGAAATGCTTGCTATTGCTATGACCGGCACGCAGCTGAAATACTTCTATGTGATGCTGGGACCGAGCAATTCCGGCAAGAGCCAATGGGGACGCTTTGTGCAGGAGCTATTAGGGCGAGAAAACGTTGAGTCGGTCCAATCCATTGCGGACTTTGGCGGACGGTTTACGCCCGGCTCGCTGTGCGGAAAGCTGCTGGCCAGCTGTCTTGATCTGCCCAACGGGACATTGCCGCAAAATGCTATCGGTGTTCTGAAGACGTTCTGCGGCGATGATTCGGTGAAGGGCGAAGTGAAGTATAAGCAGAGCTTTACCTATTACAGAAAACCTTTGCTTATGATGGCCGGTAACCACTCGATTAAGGTGAATCGGGCCGAACATGAAGATGCGCTGTTCAATCGCATGATTGTAGTGCCTTTTACTGACCCGAATGTTGAGGAATCCGAACGGATACCTGAGCTGTACCAACGTTTTTTGGATGAGGCTCCCTATATCGTACATGAAGCTTGTATGGCGTATCAGGAACTGGCTGCTCGAAACTGGGTTCCCACAAGAGTTCCTGTCCCTGCTGAGTACGCGCCGCAAGAAGGAAACCAAGCACTCTTGGCGGCCAAGGCATTTGTTGAGGACTGCATTTCATTTGAGACAGGTTCACAGGTGGCTACGGCCGAGCTGTATGATGCGTACTTGGAGTACGCAGAGGAAGAGGGCTATCCGCAACTGAACATGACTTCCTTTAGCCGTGCGCTGTCTAAGATGCTGAAGCAAGCAATTCCTGAAGCTGCCACAGTCAAGCGAGTGAACGATGAGAATGTTCGGGGATATTCGAATATCACATTGACGTGAAGCGCGGCGAGGCGGATTGATGAAGTTACCGAAAAGTAAAGAACTGAAAAAGAGCATTATTAGTACATATATTCGTATCAATTGAGAGGTGTACTACATGACTTATGTTAAATATGAAGATATGCCGTTGGTCCTCAACGTAGAGGACATTGCCGACACACTGATGATCGGCAGGAATAAGGCATATAATTTAGTTAATTCTGGAAAGATCAAAGCGCTGCGGATAGGGAATCATTACCGAATTCCGCGTGATTCATTTATAGCGTTCCTGAAGGGTGAACGCACATCGGCTTAAATACCCAGGCGGGCAGCATTCAATATTTGAGTGACTGCCCGCCTTTATTATATACAAAATGTGATTCGAAAGGAAGGATGAACTATGTCAGTTCGAAAAAGAGGAAACAGGTATCAGGTGGTCTATCGCTGCCCTGGTGAGGCTTCGCCGCGCACGGAAACCTTTAAGACCGAAGATGAGGCCGTGATTCGAGACAGGTCAATCAAAATGACAAAGGCAAATGGCACATTTGAGCCGCCGGCAAGGCTTTCCAAGGGCGTTGTGCAGCAGACAAAGGATATCACAGTGTCTGAGTTCCTTGATGAGTATATACAGGTCTATGGCTTGAAGAAGTGGGGCAACTCCTACTACTCATCGAGCATCAGTTTGCTGAAAAACTATGTCAGGCCGTACCTTGGCAATCGCTATGTGAGATCTATCACCGTAAAGGATATTGATGCCTATTATACGATGCTCTTGGACCAGCCTGCGGTCGTTGTATCTGGGCATCTCGATACAGGGGCTAAGGTCAGCGCGAATACCGTATCAAAGGTCCACAAGCTGTTAAAATCGGCGTTCAATAAGGCTGTGGTTTGGAAGTATACACCCGTCAATCCGGTTATTGGAGCAACGCTGCCGGAGTGTAAGGCTGCGAAACGAGCGGTATGGTCAGACAGAGAAGCGATACATGCACTCGATGTCTGTGACCATCCAGTGCTGCGGATCGCCATGTATTTAGCGCTGGGATGCTCTATGCGATTAGGGGAGATATTGGGGCTACAGTGGGACCATGTCTTTATGGATGATGCTCTTGTTGCATCGGGAGAAGCCTACCTGAAGATCGACCGCGAATTGCGCCGGTGTAGCAACGATAGCATTAAGGTACTGGAACAGGTTCACCGCAGTACGGTGCTGTTCAAATTCCCGCCGGTTATGCCCAAGAAATGTACGACAACACTGGTTCTGAAGGCACCTAAGACGGAGAGCAGCAACCGAATCGTATATCTTCCCTTAGCCGTTGTAGAAGAGCTTCGAAAGGTCAAGGAACAGCAGAGGGAGAATAAGGCTCTCTTAGGCGATGAATATAAAGATTATGGATTGGTCGTGGCGCAGATCAATGGGAATCCCTATGAACAGAGAGTGATCGACAAGAGCTTCAACAAGCTGATCAGGAAGAATGACCTGCGGCCTGTTGTATTCCACAGCTTGCGCCACAGCAGTACGTCTCTGAAGCTGAAACTGAGCAGCGGTAATATCAAGGCTGTTCAGGGGGATACGGGACACGCTGAGGCCAGAATGGTAACAGACACTTATGCCCATGGCTTTGACGAGGATAGAAAGCTCATTGCGCATGAAATGGACTCTGGGTTCTTTTCTAAGGTCGGCGGACAAGAGAAGGAAGAGATTGATAACGATGCGATCGAGAAGCTGAAAATACTGCTTCGGCAGCATCCGGAACTGTTACCGGATATCCTCGATGCAGCGGTAAAAACCACCGCAAAAACTGGTGAAAAAGGGTAAATGTTGGCATTTGTAAGCATATCGCTTGCCTTTTGGGTGGATTTAACGTCAGCTTTGTAAGCAAAAACCGCCTGTATATGCAAGCATATTTGGCTGAAGAAAAACTCCATGGTGCTGAAAGAAAATAAAATGAAAAAGCCTTGGAAGTGTTATTTCCCAAGGCTTTTTGGCACCCACGAGAGGATTCGAACCTCCGACCTATCGCTTAGGAGGCGATCGCTACTATCCAGCTGAGCTACGTGGGCTTATGTCAATATTCAAATTTGTGTGCTCTTAGGCGGGAGAACTTACTTCCGCTTAGGAGGCTCGCGCTCTATCCAACTGAGCTACAGACGCAAATGATGCGAAACATATCAAATTGTAGAAAAACCGGGGCCATCGGTAATTGATGTCCGTCCGCTTAGAAAGCTCGCGCTCTATCCGGCTGAGCTACAGGCGCATATGATTGGAAGAAAAGGGGACATCGGCAAGCTGCGTTCGGGAGATCGGAAAAAGCTGCAAGGCCTATAATAAAAATATTGTACCCTTTTGCGCCCCGGTTTGTCAATGCCTGTTTTGCCGCGGCGCGGATCAGAGAAAAGCGCTTGTATTCACTGCTTTCGTCCGCTATAATGGGAGGCAAGACCAAATCTGCCCGCAGAAGACGGGCGGAATTTTTTGAGAAAAGGACGGTAAATCTATGGACGGTAAGACGATCCTTCCGCGCAGCGAGGTGCCCGAGGAGTTCACCTGGGATCTGCGCGACGTGTTTGCAAGCGACGAGGCGTGGAACGATGAGTTGGAGGCGCTCAAGGCCTATCCCGAGCGCATGGCTGCCTTCACCGGTACGCTCGGCGAGAGCGCGAAGACCCTGCTTGCATGGTTCACGCTTGGCGACGAGGTCAACGTGCGCGCGGCCAAGCTCATGGAGTATGCGAGCTGCCGCAGCGATCAGGACGTGGGCAACTCCTTCTATCAGGGCATGCGCAGCAAGGCATTTTCTGCGGCGGTCGCACTTTCGAGCGCGAGCGCGTTTGAAGCGAGCGAGATCATGGACATCTCCGATGAAACGCTTGCGCGTTTCTACGCCGAAGAGCCGAAGCTCGAGACCTATCGCCGCAATATCGATAAGCTGCGCCGCCGCAAGGCACATATCCTCTCGCCCGAGTGCGAGAAGCTGCTTGCCGCCGCCGGCGAGATCAGCGAGAGCCCCAGCCGCACGTTCAGCATGTTCCACAACGCGGACATCCGCTATCCCGACGTGACGGACGGCAAGGGCGAAACGCATCAGCTGACCGACGGCACGCTCGTGCCGCTGCTGACGAGCGCCGACCGCACGCTGCGCGAGAACGCCTTCAAAGCCTACTACAAGCGCGCGGGCGAATTCCGCAACACCTATGCCTCCTCGCTTGACGCACAATTCAAGCAGCTCAAGTTCTTTGCCGATGCGCGCCGTTATAACTCCACGCTCGAGGCCTCTCTCGACGTGACCGAGGTGCCGACGGCGGTGTACACCAATCTCATCGACGCGGTGCACGGCAACCTTGACAAGATGTACCGCTACGTTGCCCTGCGCAAGAAGATCATGGGCGTTGATGCGCTGCACATGTACGACGTCTATACGCCGATCGTCGCGGACGCGGACGCCGAGATCTCCTATGACGAGGCGAAGACAAACGTGCTCGAGGCGCTCGCCGTGCTCGGCAAGGACTATACGGACGTGCTGGAGGAGGGCTTCAACAACCGCTGGGTCGACGTGTATGAAAATACCGGCAAGCGCGGCGGCGCCTACTGCACCGGCAGCGGCTGGCCTCACCCCTATGTGCTGCTCAACCACAAGGACAATCTCGACAGCATGTTCACCCTTGCCCACGAGATGGGTCACGCCATGCACACATGGTATTCCTGCAAGAACCAGCCGGTGAACACGGCGGAGTATGTCATCTTCGTCGCCGAGGTCGCCTCCACCTGCAACGAGATCCTGTTGATGCGCCACCTGCTCGGCAAGACCGACGACCGCAAGCAGCGCGCGTATCTCATCAACCACTTCCTCGACCAGTTCAAGGGTACACTGTACCGCCAGACAATGTTCGCCGAGTTCGAGCTCCAAATGGGCAAGATGGCCGAGAGCGGCGAGGCGCTGACCGCCGACGCGCTGAGCGAAAAGTACCATGCGCTCAACAAGCTCTACTTCGGCCCTGACATGGTCTCCGACGATGAGATCGCGCTCGAGTGGACGCGCATTCCGCACTTCTACTACAACTACTATGTATTCCAGTATGCAACGAGCTTTTCCGCTGCCGTTGCCATCGCCAACCGCATCCTGCGCGAGGGCGAGAGCGCCGTCAAGGACTACAAGAAGTTCCTCTCCGGCGGCTGCTCGAAGGAGCCGGTCGAGCTGCTGCGCGACATGGGCGTTGATATGCGCACGCCCGCGCCCGTCAACGACGCACTGTCGCTCTTCGGCGAGCTGATCGACGAGCTGAGCGAGCTGCTGGGCTAAAACCTGCACAGAAACCGAAAAATGACCGTCTGCCGCCTTGGCAGACGGTCGTTTTTCTGATTTTTCTGCAAAAAGCACAAAAAAAGTTCCAAAAAATCTTGCAAATGACGGAGCATCAGAATATACTATTACAGTTAATGACTTACGATTAGATTCCCTGCCCCTGCGGCAGGAAGGAGAGATAGTTTATGCAGAACGAAAAGCTTCGCAACGTAGCCATCATCGCCCACGTTGACCACGGCAAGACCACGCTGGTCGACGAGATGCTCAAGCAGGGCGGCGTGTACCGCGAAAACCAGGAGGTTGTCGACCGCGTCATGGACTCCAATGACCTCGAGCGTGAGCGCGGCATCACAATCCTTGCCAAGAACACTGCCATTCGCTACGGTGACACCAAGATCAACATCATCGATACTCCGGGCCACGCTGACTTCGGCGGCGAGGTCGAGCGTATCCTCAAGATGGTCAACGGCGTTATCCTGCTCGTCGACGCTGCCGAGGGCCCCATGCCGCAGACGCGCTTCGTCCTTTCCCGTGCGCTGGAGCTGGGCCATCGCGTCATCGTTGTCGTCAACAAGATCGACCGCCCCGACCAGCGTATCCACGAGGTCGTGGACGAAGTGCTTGAGCTGCTGATGGATCTCGACGCAACGCCCGAGCAGCTTGACTCCCCGATGCTCTTCTGCTCCGGCCGCAACGGCACGGCGTCCTATTCGCCCGATGTGCCCGGCACGGACTTAAAGCCCCTCTTCGACACCATTCTTGAGTATATCCCCGCGCCAGAGGCCGATGTGGACGCGCCGTTCCAGATGCTCGTCTCTGCCATCGACTATAACGAGTACGTCGGCCGCATGGCCATCGGCCGCATCGAGCGAGGCACGCTCAAGCAGAATCAGGAGATCGCCGTGTGCAACTACCACGATCCCGACGCTGCACCCAAGAAGGCCAAGGCCGTCGCGCTTTATGAGTTTGAGGGCCTTGCCAAGAACCCCGTCACGGAGTCCACCGCAGGCAACATCATCTGCCTCTCCGGCATCGGCGACATCACCATCGGCGATACGATCTGCACACCCGAGTGCATCGAGCCGCTGCCGTTCGTCAAGATCTCCGCACCCACCGTGGAGATGACCTTCGCCATCAACGACTCTCCCTTCGCCGGACGCGAGGGCAAGTTTGTCACCTCCCGTCAGCTGCGCGAGAGATTGCAGCGCGAAACGCTCAAGGACGTTTCCCTGCGCGTTACGGAGCTGGAAGGCTCGACCGATGCGTTCAATGTTGCCGGCCGCGGCGAAATGTCGCTGTCCATTCTGATCGAAACGATGCGCCGCGAAGGCTATGAGTTCCAGGTCTCGCCCCCGCGCGTCCTCTATCAGATGATCGACGGCAAGAAGTGCGAGCCGATCGAGCGCCTTGTGTGCGATGTGCCGCAGGACTATGTCGGCGCGGTCATCGAAAAGCTCGGCTCCCGCAAGGGCGACCTCGCCGAGATGACGCCCATCGGCAGCCGCATGAAGCTCGAATTCCTCATTCCTGCGCGCGGCCTGTTCGGTTACCGCAACGAGTTCCTCACCGACACCAAGGGCGAGGGCATCATGGCGAGCGTATTTGATTCCTACGCGCCCTACAAGGGCGAGCTTGCCCGCCGCAATACCGGCTCTCTCGTCGCGTCCGAGACCGGCACCTCTATCACCTATGGCCTCTTCAACGCGCAGGAGCGCGGCGTGCTGTTCATCGGCGCGGGCGTCGATGTGTACGAGGGTATGGTCGTCGGTCAGTCCCCCAAGCAGGAGGACATCACGGTCAACGTCTGCAAGAAGAAGCAGCTGACGAACATGCGCGCTTCCGGCTCGGACGACGCGCTGCGCCTTGTCCCGCCCAAGCAGATGAGCCTGGAGCAGTGCCTCGAGTTCCTCGCCGACGACGAGCTGCTTGAGGTCACGCCCAAGAACCTGCGCATCCGCAAGACGATCCTCAACAAAGAGCTGCGCATGAAGGCAACCCACGGCAACAAGAAGGTTTTGCAGTAAAAAAGAAGAGTGACAGCCTTTTGGCTGTCACTCTTTTGCTTTGTGCGGTTATTCCTTTGCCGGCTCAGGATCGCCCGAGAGCGAGTCGAGATAGAGATAGAGTGGCATCAGCTCGCGAAAGCCCGCGAGCACCTCGTCCTTGAGCTCTGGTGTGAAGAGCACGCCCTCGGGGTTATCGTCATAGCTGACGGCGATGTGCTTTGCGTTGTACCACGGATTTAAGAGCGTACCGACGTCGCCCTTGGGCCGTTTGAACGCCTCTCCCGAGAGCGTGAAGCGGGACTTATTCAGCTTGCGCACGATCTTTTCAAGCGTCTTGGGATTCGTCTCGATGCGGCGGCGCAGGCGCGCCATCGTGGCGGGCGCGGCGTCCCAGTAGCCGCAGCCGTAGCTGAAATAGTTCGGCGCAAGCTCGAAGTAAAGCGCGGGAACACCTTCGAAGCGCTCGTGCGGGCGCTCGATCGTGAGCCACAGATGGTCTTTATACGGCCCGCGGCCGAAGAGCCGGCGCGCATCGCGGTAAACGCGGCAGACATGCAGCCGGAGCGGCTGCTTGGGATATTCCGCGCGGATCGCGTCGAAAAGCTCGCTGCCGAGTTCGCGCATCGGGCGGTCGACGAGCGATAGAAATTCCTCCTTGCGCGGCAGGAACCACTCGCGGTTGTTGTTGAATTTAATGCCCCAGAGGAACTCGACGGCCTCCGGCGTAAAACCCTGAAACATAGTTCACCTCATTATAGAATTTGCAACGATGGCAGTATACCACCGAAAATGCGAAAAAAACAAGAGGGATCTCGCACCAGATCCCTCTTGCCTCAGAGGAGCACCGTCCCGTTTTTTACCAAAAAAACAGGAACAGAAAAAAGAAAGTTAATGCGCCGCGTGATCGACCGAGTACATGTGCTCGATGAGATCGAGCACCTTGTTGGAGTAGCCGACCTCGTTGTCATACCAGCTGACGACCTTGACGAAGGTATCCGTCAGCGCGATGCCGGCCTTGGCGTCGAAGATGGACGTGCGGGGATCGCCGAGGAAGTCGGACGAGACGACCGCTTCATCGGTGTAGCCGAGGATCCCCTTGAGCTCGCCCTCGCTCGCTTTCTTCATCGCGTCGCAGATCTCGTCGTAGGTGGCGCCTTTTTCAAGGTTGACCGTCAAATCGACCACGGAAACGTCCAGCGTGGGAACGCGCATGGACATGCCGGTCAGCTTGCCGTTGAGGGAGGGAATGACCTTGCCGACAGCCTTGGCGGCGCCGGTGGAGGAGGGAATGATGTTGCCCGTGGCCGCGCGGCCGCCGCGCCAGTCCTTCAGGGACGGGCCGTCTACGGTCTTCTGCGTGGCGGTGACGGAGTGCACGGTGGTCATCAGACCGTCCTTGATGCCAAAGTTGTCGTTCAAGACCTTGGCGATGGGGGCGAGGCAGTTCGTCGTACAAGAAGCGTTGGAGACGAACTGCATGTCGCTCGTGTAGGAATCGAGATTCACGCCGCAGACAAACATCGGCGTATCGTCCTTGGACGGGGCGGACATGACGACCTTCTTTGCGCCTGCGTCGATATGCGCCTGCGATTTTTCCTTTGTCAGGAACAGGCCCGTGGATTCGACAATATACTCAGCGCCGATCTTCCCCCAGGGGAGGTTGGCGGGGTTGCGCTCGGCGAAAACGGGGATCTCGCGGCCGTTGACGACGATGCCATAGTCGTTGCTCTTTACTTCGGCGGCAAATCTGCCGTGCATGGTATCATATTTCAGCATATAGGCCAGATACTCGGCGGGACAGAGATCGTTGATGCCGACGATCTCGATCTCGGGATGGTCAAGGCTGGCGCGAAAGACCATGCGGCCGATGCGCCCGAAGCCGTTGATACCGACTTTAATGCTCATAGAAACTTACTTCCTTTCATATTGCGGAATATATCGAATGTTTGGTACGTTTGATATTATACAGCGGGAGCTTCATTTTGCAAGACCTTTTTGCACGAAATTGCAGAATTTTCACAATTTCCACAAATTCCTTGCTTTTCAAAAAGAATTTTGCTACGCTCAGTGTATACCACCACTCATTGTGTGGTATGAAATTCTTTCCACGCAAGCTTTGCGTTCTGCGGTGAATGCTATCCGCAGGGACTTTGCTCGACCATTAGGAGATGCCATGCGGGATTATACCGAAGAAGAATTGAAGATCCTTTCGGACATGCTGCCGAATATTGCGCTGCAGCTGCGCACCTCGCTTGCAACGGTCTATACGGCAGTTGACCGCCTGGTACCGGCAGACATGCGGGAAAAAGACGCGAAGACCGACCGCACCGCCGCGGCGTTCTATCAGAGCTATTACCGGCTCTACCGTGTGATCAGCAACCTGACTGACGCGGGACAGCTGTTCGACAGGAAACGCTTTGAACTTTACGATGACGATATTGTAGGCGTCTGCCGCAGCGTATGCGGGGAAGTAGACTTTCTATTCAATATGCAGGGCGTCACGCTTGACTTTTTGTCCGACCGCGACAGCCGGATCATCGGCCTTGACGCCGCGGCGATCCGCAAGATGCTGCTCAATCTTCTCTCCAACGCACTCAAATTCACGCCGCAGGGCGGCAGTGTCCGCGTGCGCGTGAAAACGGAGGGGCGGAACGTTAAGATCACCGTGGCCGACAGCGGCTGCGGCATGAACAGCGACACGCTTGCGCACCTGTTTGACCGTTTCATCGACGGCGGGCAGGATCCCATGCCCCCGCGCGGCCTTGGCTTGGGGCTGCCCATCTGCCAGCGCATCGCGCAGGGACACGGCGGCAGGATCGTGGCGCAGTCGGAAGAGGGGAGGGGCTCGCTCTTCACGGTTTCGCTTCCGGCGGTGCGAGCCGGGCGCGTGCGCCTGAAAGACCGCGGCAGCGACTATGCCGGCGGCTTCAACCCTACGCTCGTGGAGATGTCCGACGCACTTTCGGGCGAGGCATTTTTACAAAAATATCTGGATTAAGTGACAGCCAATGAAGAAAAAAGTTTTGATCGCCATGAGCGGCGGCGTGGATTCGTCCGCCGCCGCACTTTTGCTGCAAAAGCAGGGCTATGACTGCGCAGGCGCGTCGCTTGCGCTCTGCGGCAATGATACGGACGGCGCGAGGCGCATCGCCGAGGGACTCGGCATACCGTTTTACGTTTTTGACGAGCAGGCGCTTTTTGCGCGCGAGGTGATGGATCACTTTGTGAGCGAATACTGCGCGGGACGCACGCCGAATCCCTGCATCGACTGCAACCGCTGCCTGAAATTCGGCGCGTTTTTAGACCGTGCGCTCCAAATGGGCTTTGACTACATCGCAACGGGGCATTATGCCCGCGTCGACTATGACGAAACGCGCGGCATTTACCGCCTGCTTCGCGGCGAGAGCCGTACCAAGGATCAGAGCTATGTGCTCTATCAGCTCACGCAGCGTCAGCTTGCGCATCTGCTGCTGCCTGTCGGCAGCTTTGAAAAGCCGGAGCTTCGCAAAAAGGCGGAGGAAGCCGGGCTTGCCAACGCCCATCAGGCGGATTCGCAGGACATCTGCTTCATTCCCGATGGGGACTATGTGCGCTTTCTGCGCGACTACGGCGGCGTGACGCCGCAGCCGGGCGACTTTGTGGACGGCAGCGGCCGTGTGCTCGGCCGTCATCGCGGTCTTGAATGCTATACGGCGGGGCAGCGCAAGGGACTCGGCGTGAGTGCTGACCGCCCCCTCTATGTGATCTCCAAAAATGCCGAAGATCATACCGTCCTTCTCGGTGATAATGAAGAATTGTTCTCCTCGGCGCTGCTCGCCTCGCGTGTGAACTGGATCACGGGCACGCCTGAGGGTGAGGTGCGCTGCACCGTCAAAACGCGCTATTCGCAGAAGGAATGCGACGCGGTTGTGACGCCGCTGCCCGATGGCGGCGCGCATGTTGCGCTTCTCACGCCCCAGCGCGCCGTGACGGCGGGGCAGGCCGTCGCCTTTTACGACGGGGACGAGGTGCTCGGCGGCGGCACGATCGAAAAGGCACTGTGAATTACGATAAAAGGCTCCGTGCTTTGCACGGAGCCTTTTTTGATCATTTACCGTTCGCTGACGTAGCCCTCATTGCCAAAGATCATATCGTCCACGTCACCATAGCAAATCTCCATCTCTTTCTCCTTCATCGTATCATTCCTTTCTGCTATTCACTCACCCGGCTATTATATGCGTGAGCAAACGAAAAGTTGTACGAAAAGGGGCAGCGGAAAAGAAAAAAGCGGCTCTGCCATCTTTTTGAACTCAGTATCGCCCGTCAAGGATCTCCACCACGTCGGCCAGTGCGCCGTCTTTGCAGTGGCAGACGATATGCGCGCCCCACTCCTTGACCTCGGAGATGGCATTTTCGGGCGCGAAACCGATCTCGGAAACGGCGAGCATCGGAATATCGTTGTTGTGGTCGCCGATGCAGTAAATGTCCCTGCGCGCAACGCCGAGCAGCTTGGCAAGCTTTAAGATCATGCCGCCCTTCGTCGCGCCGCGGCGCGTCAGCTCAAGCAGGTGGTCGCTCGAGAAAATAAGCTCGTAGCGCGCGCCCCATTCCTGAGCGAGGATAAAGCTGCGCACCTCGTCTAGGAGCGGCTTTTCCTCTTCAAAGAGCAGCTTGATGATCGGCAGATCCACCTCACGGAAGCTTTGTACCTCCACGGTTTTGGCACGCGTCAGATGCTCGTGGTTGCGGACAAAGTCATTGGGGTGCAGCACGTGGATGCGGCGGTCATCGTGATAGATCTCAAAGCAAAGGCCCGGAAAGCGGGCGAGCAGTGCATCGACGTGATCGTAGATGTCTGCGTCGAGAAACGCCGTTTCCACATAGCAATCCTTGCTAAAGTCGTAGATGGCGGCGCCGTTTGCGATCACGCAGGGCGCATTGCAGGGAAGATCCTGCGCATAGCGAGCAAAGGCGGGCAGCGCACGACCGGTGGAGATCGAAAAATAGCCGCCGTTTTGCATGAAGTATTCGACGGCCTCGCGGTTGCGCGCGCTCATCGGCGGAATGTCCTCGCCGCGCTCCAGCGCACCCTGCGTGTAGACGAGTGTGTTGTCAAAGTCGCTGGCGAGCAGCACCTTGTTGAATTTCAGCATGAACATCACCTCTTTGGAACTTGTCGTTTTTTCGGGAAGAGTATACCACAGCGCGCAGAAAAAGAAAAGAGCGCCGCGCTGCGGGCAGAAAGAAGACCTGCGAAGCACGCTTCACAGGTCTTCTCATTTTCTTACGCTTCGCTCTTCAGCGCGGTGTTTTCGCCGCCCTGACCGCCGCTTCTGCGGCGGCCTCTACCGCCGCGATGACTGCGGCGGCGAGGCTTGTTCTCGCCGCCCTCTCCTGCGCCCTCAGCCTTCGGCGGACGGGGCGGACGGGGCGCTTTCGGCGCGTCGGGATTTTCGTTATTCGGCTTATTTTGCCGCGGGGCGCGGCGTTCGCCGTTTTTCTCGGCGCTGCGGTCGGGACGCTCACGGCGTCCGCCGTTTGCCTTCTCGCTGCGCTGCGGCTTTTCGCTGCGGCTTTCTGCATTCTTTTCCTGGGTTTCGGCCTTTTCGCCACCCTCTGCATGGCCCTTGCCGCGGCCCCTGCCGCCGCGATGCCCACGTCCGCCGCGGCGGGAGCGGCGCTTTTCGGTTTCTTCCTCTGCGTCCGCATCGTCTTTTGCGGCAGGAGGTGTCCACTGTTCGGGCGGAACGATGGGCTTGGCAGAGGAGAAAAAGCTCGGCGTGAGCTGCAGCTCTTCCTCTTCGGGCTCCTGATAGCGCTCAGGCAGCGTCGTGGGGATCTCGATGCCGTCGCGCGAGCCCTTGCCGTTGCGCAGCACCTGGATCTCACAGGTGCGGTAGCGCTTGGGGCCTTCGTTCTGCCCGTCGAGCCGCACGAGTACCTGCTCGCGCAGAATGTCCACGCTGCTCACGTTGCCGAGACCGTCGGGCGTTGCCACGAACGATTCTGCCTTTGGGCAGCGGCGCACCGCGTCCTCATAGGCGTTCTGCTCATATTTGAGGCAGCACATGAGGCGGCCGCAGGTGCCGGAGATCTTCGTCGGGTTCAGGCTGAGATTCTGCGTCTTGGCCATCTTGATGGACACGGGGACAAAATCGTCCAGAAACTGCGAGCAGCAGAAGGGCCGGCCGCAGATGCCGAGACCGCCGAGCATCTTTGCCTCGTCGCGCACGCCGATCTGCCGCAGCTCGATGCGCGCGCGGAACACGCCGGCTAAGTCACGCACAAGCTCGCGGAAGTCTACGCGCCCGTCAGACGTGAAGAAAAAGATGATCTTGCTGCCGTCAAAGTTGCTCTCCACGCGCACGAGCTTCATGTCGAGCCCGCGCTCTAAGATCTTCTTCTGGCAGACCTCAAAGGCGTTTTTCTCCCGGCTCTTGTTGTAGGCATAGGTGCGGTCATCGTTCTCTGTCGCCACGCGCACAAGCGGGCGCAGCGGCTGGACAACAGCGTCGTCTGCTACCTCATGGTTGCCCGAGACGCAGTGGGCGTACTCGAGCCCCTGCGCGGTCTCGACGATGACGAACTCATTGGGCTCGACTGCGATGCCGTGCGGGTCAAAATAATATTCTTTGCATCCGCCGCGAAAGCGGACTCCGATCACTTCTGTCAAAGGATTTCCTCCAATTCAACGGCGAAGCCGCCCAGTGTGGGGCCAACGCCGACGTTATAGGTGCATTTGTTGCGATATTCCTGCAATAGATCTATTGTGCCGAGTAATTTCGCTTTTGTCAAGCGAGAAGCAAGCAGCCGCGCTGTCTTCGCTTCGCCCTCCGGTACGCTCACGCCATACTGTCCCAGCAGGGCGGACGAGAGCAGCAGCCGCGTCTGCTCGAAAAGCGAGGACAAATCGTCGCGCGACACCTTCTGTGTTTCCAGCTTTGCAAGGAACGCCGCGCGGGACGCATGCGACCCCTCGGCGATCAGACGCGCAAGTTCCAGCGAGCGCTCACCCGGCGCGTCCGCTTCCTGCGAAACCGGAGAGAGCTTGACCTCCACGCAGCGCGAGCGAATGGTTTGCAAAAGCACGGCAGGATTCTCCGCACAGAAGAAAAACGCCGCGTAGGCGGGGCCTTCCTCCACCAGCTTTAAGAGAACATTCTGATCCTTCTCGGTCAGGATGGTGCAGTCCTCAAAGATGTAGACCTTGCGCGCGCCCTCGTTCGGGCGAATGAAGGCATCGGCACGCATTGTGCGCACTGTGTCGATCGAAAGCTCCTTGTGCTCTGCGTCGCGCACGAACGAAACATCGGGGTGAATGTCCTGCACCACCTTGCGGCAGGCGGGGCAGGTAAGGCAGGGCTTATGCTGGGCGGTACACTCCATCGCGGCGGCAGCATAGCGCGCGGCGGCAACGCGGTCGCCGCTTCCGCTGAAGATGAGCGCGTGCGGCAGCGCGCTGCGTCCGGCGGCAGCGCGGAGACGCGCGGCGGTATCGGTTTTTGCAAATTCCAAAAGCTCCATTGAATGCTCCATGCTCTCTTGCTCTGCGCGCGGCGGGCGGCGCAAATATAAAAATAGTATATCGCAAAACCGCGGCGCTTGCAAGAAAATCTGCATCCGCGCGGCAAAAACGGGACGAATCCGCACCAAAGAATGCCGCGCGGCAGAAAAAAGCATGAGATTCGACAAAAATTTCACAACTTATTATTGAAAGTCGGTGATTTTCTGTCTATAATAATATGGCTTGATAATAAATCACTCAGCGATACATTTTTAAATGGAGGAAAACCTATGAGCAAAAAGTATGTCTATCTGTTCTCGGAAGGTAACGCGAGCATGCGTGAGCTTCTGGGCGGCAAGGGCGCGAACCTTGCTGAGATGACCAACATCGGTCTGCCCGTTCCCCAGGGTTTCACCATCACCACCGAGGCCTGCACTCAGTACTATGAGGACGGCCGCAAGATCAACGACGAGATCATGGCGCAGATCATGGAATTCGTCGGCAAGATGGAAGAAATTAACGGCAAGAAGTTCGGCGATCTGAAGAACCCCCTGCTCGTCTCCGTCCGTTCCGGCGCACGCGCTTCCATGCCCGGCATGATGGACACCATCCTGAACCTCGGTCTGAACGACGAGGTCGTTGCCGCTATGATCGCAGGCAACCCCGATCCCAACTTCGAGCGCTTCGTTTACGACTCTTATCGCCGCTTCATCCAGATGTTCTCCGATGTCGTTATGGAAGTGGGCAAGAAGTACTTTGAGCAGCTCATCGACGCGATGAAGGAAAAGCGCGGCGTCAAGCTCGACGTTGAGCTGACCGCGGCCGACCTCAAGGAGCTCGCCGAGCAGTTCAAGGCTGAGTATAAGCAGCAGATCGGCGAGGACTTCCCCTCCGACCCCAAGACCCAGCTGTACGAGGCCATTCGCGCCGTGTTCCGCTCCTGGGACAACCCGCGCGCGAACGTCTATCGCCGCGACAATGATATTCCCTATTCCTGGGGTACTGCCGTCAACGTCATGCCGATGGTCTTCGGCAACCTGAATGAGAATTCCGGTACCGGCGTTGCCTTCACCCGTGACCCCGCCACCGGCGAAAAGAAGCTCATGGGCGAGTTCCTGACCAACGCCCAGGGCGAGGACGTCGTCGCCGGCGTCCGCACCCCGATGCCCATCTCCCAGATGGAAGAGAAGTTCCCCCAGGCCTACGCTGACTTCGTCAAGGTCTGCGACCTGCTCGAGGATCACTACCGCGACATGCAGGACATGGAGTTCACCGTCGAGAACGGCAAGCTCTACATGCTCCAGTGCCGCAACGGTAAGCGCACCGCGCAGGCTGCTCTCAAGATCGCCTGCGACCTCGTCGACGAGGGTATGATCGACGAGAAGAAGGCGGTCTCCATGATCGAGCCCCGCAACCTCGACACCCTGCTCCATCCCCAGTTCGACGCTGCCGCGCTCAAGGCGGCTCCTGCTGTCGGCAAGGCGCTGCCCGCCTCCCCCGGCGCTGCCTGCGGCAAGATCGTCTTCTCTGCCGAGGACGCCAAGGAGTGGCAGGAGCGCGGCGAGAAGGTCGTTCTCGTCCGTCTCGAGACCTCCCCGGAGGACATCGAGGGCATGAAGGCCGCTCAGGGTATCCTGACCGTCCGCGGCGGTATGACCTCCCACGCGGCTGTCGTCGCGCGCGGCATGGGTAAGTGCTGCGTTTCCGGCTGCGGCGAGATCAAGATGGACGAGGAGAACAAGAAGTTCGAGCTCGCCGGCAAGACCTATCACGAGGGCGACTTCATCTCTCTCGACGGTTCCACCGGTAACATCTACGACGGCATCATCCCCACGGTCGACGCCACCATCGGCGGCGAGTTCGGCCGCGTCATGGCATGGGCCGACAAGTATCGCCGTCTGGGTGTTCGCACCAACGCCGATAACCCGCACGATACCGAGCAGGCCGTGAAGTTCGGCGCCGAGGGCATTGGCCTCTGCCGTACTGAGCACATGTTCTTCCTGCCCGACCGTATCCCTGCCATCCGCGAGATGATCTGCTCCGACACCGTTGAGCAGCGCGAGAAGGCGCTGGCCAAGCTCGAGCCGATGCAGCAGGGCGACTTTGAAGCCATGTATATCGCCCTCGAGGGCCGTCCGATGACCGTTCGCTTCCTCGATCCTCCCCTGCACGAGTTCGTTCCCACCGACGAAGCTGACATTGCCCACCTCGCCAGGGACATGGGCAAGAGCGTTGAGGAGATCAAGAACATCATCGCCTCCCTGCATGAGTTCAACCCCATGATGGGTCACCGTGGCTGCCGTCTGGCCGTCACCTTCCCCGAGATCGCTGCCATGCAGACCCGCGCGGTCATCAAGGCTGCGCTCAACGTCAGCGCCGCGCACCCCGAGTGGAACATGGTTCCCGAGATCATGATCCCGCTCGTTGGCGAGGTCAAGGAGCTCAAGTACGTCAAGGACGTCGTCGTCGAGATCGCTGACAAGCTGATCGCCGAGGCCGGCAGCTCCATGAAGTACAAGGTCGGTACCATGATCGAGATCCCGCGCGCTGCTCTGACCGCAGACGAGATCGCCAAGGAAGCGGACTTCTTCTCCTTCGGTACCAACGACCTCACCCAGATGACCTTCGGCTTCTCTCGTGACGACGCCGGCAAGTTCCTCGGCGCGTACTACGACAAGAAGATCTACGAGAGTGATCCGTTCGCCCGCCTCGACCAGGTCGGCGTCGGCAAGCTCGTTGCCATGGCGGCAAAGCTTGGCCGCGAGTCCAACCCCGACATCCACCTCGGCATCTGCGGCGAGCACGGCGGCGACCCCATGTCCGTCGAGTTCTGCCACAAGGTCGGCCTGGACTATGTCTCCTGCAGCCCGTTCCGCGTGCCCATCGCCCGCCTCGCTGCCGCGCAGGCTGCGATAAAGGAAATGTAAGTTTCCCGCGCGGTAAGATAAACGCATAACAACAAGCCTCCGGTCATTACACGGGTGCTCATAAGAAAGTAATTGAAAAAATTACGATTATGGCATCTGTCAGACGGGGTTGGTAAACGAGATAACGGGTATTCGGTGAAAGCCGAGTACCTGTTATTTTTTTTGCCTGTGTGTGGAAGCAATAGATTTATTCACATTTTTCGTGTATAATTAACTCATATCTTTCCTATCCTTTCCATTCCGAGATTTTTTCAAAAAATCTCAAAAAATTTTGCAAACATTGGAACAATTCACCCTTTCTCATGCCATATATAGTAGAGGGCTATTTCAAAACGATTGGAGGTGACGCTTATGGAGAAGCGGAAAAGCCCAAAAGGATTCATTGTGGTGCTGCCCGGTGAGATCATCGAAATACCGCAGGACAGCGATAAATCGTGGCTGTCCCTGTTTTACAGCTTACCAAGAGAGCTTGCAGAAAAGTGGAAGCCCGCTTATGATCTGCCCCGCTGCCCCTATGAGGTACTACGGACGGACAAGTATGACCACATCGTATGTGATGATATGTTCAAGCTGCTTGTGTGGGACTGCTACGCATGGAGCGCATGGCAGTTTTTCCAAGTGAAAGACAGCAAGGGCAATTATCGTGACATCCCCGGTAACTGGACGCAGTACGCAGGATATTTCCCCTTGTGGCGTTTGTCGTACAGCATTATCCCGTACATCCGAATGAAGTTTGAACAAAACGGGCTCGGCTTCCAAAACCTTTACAACATCCCGCAGGGTGTGGAAGTGCCGTGGCTGACCTATCAGCAGTTCAGCAATCTGATCGGCAATGTCACCGATATGGTGGTTGCGGAACAGGAATGGCAACCGGTGATTGATGCAATATGGGAAAACCGCACCGTAGAGGACTACGAAACCACAAGCAGCACCGTCAAGACCGATTTCATGCGGAAGTGGCATCACAACCGTTCCGGCAAGCCAATCTCTCTGGATGAAATGATGGAGAGCGAGGACGGGGACATTTTCGATGTGGCAGACCCCCGCAGCGATTTTGAGAACTCCGTCATTTCCGAAATGCAGATCACTTCCTTTGCAGAAAGCACCATCACAGAGAAAGACCGGGAGATATTGAAGCTGCGTATGGAGGGCTACACCGAACAGGAGATCGCAGCCAAGGTGGGCTACAAGACTGCAAGCGCAGTCCATAAGCGGATCGCCAAGATCGCAGACGCTTATGAGGATTTTGTGACAGCGGAATATCAGAAGTATTTGGAAAAGTAAACAGAGACAGAAGCGGCAGCAGTTACCGACATGGTGACTGCTGCTTTTTCATGCAGGAAAGGAGTTTTTTATGAGCAGAGAGCCGTTTGAAACCATGCCCGATGTGATGGGCGCAAAGCAGCTTGCGGAAGCGTTGCAGATTTCCAAAGCGGGGGCATACAACCTTTTGAATGACCCGGATTTTCCGACTTTGCGGATTGGCGGGCGCAAGCTGGTGATGAAAAATGAGCTTGTAGAATGGCTGAAAAGCCACACAAATCGAAAAGCATGAAAACACGGTCAAGAGCCGGAAAAGTGGCAAATCAGCCGATAGCGTGAGCCGGAACATACTCCGGCATCGTTTGAAGCGTTTCTATCGGAAAATCGTACCACTTTTCCAATTCAAGAGCCGAGAAAAAATTGCGAAAAACAGGAGGTTTTATGAGAACAGGACTTACCAAGAGAGAAAAGACAACAGCCATCTATTTTGACGAGTATGGCAGCATGATCGAGGTGCAGACCCACAACACCGATCTGAAAAAGCGGCTGACTGCATTTGCGAAAGAACATCCGCAGTGCTGCCGCCAGATCGACGATGACGAACAAGGATGTCTGACATTTGAGATCGAGAAAGGCAGACTGAGCTTCCGTCTGACTGCGCCGCACAGCGAGGAACGGAAACAGGCAGCGAGTGAGTGGGCGAAGAAAAACGGCATCGGTACGCTGTAAAATATAAGACAACAAAGGGGTGAATGCCTATGAGAAAATAACGAACAGGAGGATTATTATTTGAGTGTATATGGATATATTCGTGTGAGCAGCAAGGATCAAAAAGAGGATCGACAGCAGATTGCCTTGAAAATTTTGTCGTTTTAGTGTATAATATTGAAGAGCATAGTTGAACGCCCTGATTTGTAAAAGTACACGATAACAAAACAGTGTGTGCTTTGATTATGGTAGAGTTGCTGTTAGACAGAGGAGAAATAGATATGTTGAGAATCTTTGTAACCGGCGATAACCATATTGGCCTAAAATATGCGAGCCATGAACAAGCTGCTGTTCTTTCATCAAGAAGAATCACAGCTTTTGAAAACATGGTTGAGTCTGCAAATAAGGAAAACTGCGCCCTTTTTGCAATCACCGGAGATCTGTTTGAAAACACTTATAGCGTATCCAAGCGGGATATTAAGGCCCTTTTGGATACGCTTTCTAAATTTAGAGGGACAGTTATTGTCCTTCCGGGCAACCATGACTATTACGACAAGGATGTTAAGGTGTGGCAGTATTTCAAAGATGTGATGACCTCTTACGATAACATCTTGCTGCTCACTGAATATCGTTCCTATGAAATTACTGCAAATGGCGAGGATGTTGTACTTTATCCTGCGCTCTGTACCTCTCTGCATTCTGCCCCAGGTCAAAACAATCTGGGATGGATCAAGGATTTGGAAATCGCAAATGATGGAGCATATCATATCGGCATCGCACATGGTGCTGTTGAGGGCGAGACCATTGACAATGAAGGCCTCTACTTTTTGATGAAGCGTTCTGAACTGGAAGAAATTCCTGTTGATGCTTGGCTCATCGGACACACCCATGTTCCGTTCCCCCGAAACCTGACAGAAGCGTTTACAGTGAGCGATAAAATCTTTAACGCAGGTACTCATGTCCAGACTGATGTTTCTTGTAACACCGATGGGCAGTGCTTTGTTGTTGAAATCAGTGAAAACAAGACTGTCCGGGCGAAGAAAGTTGCATCCGGAAATTTGCGGTTTTACCGCAAGAATATCAGTGTTACCGCCGGAAACATGGAGAATATCATCATCCGTGAACTTGCTGATGTTACGGATGACAGTGTGGTTGATCTTATTTTGACGGGAGCTGTTTCTGCTGAGGAATACGAGGACAGAGCGAGCATTATTGAAAACGTGCTATCTCGGTTTGTTGAGGGAACATATAACGATTATGCACTTAGCAAAGTACAGTTTACAAGGGACTACACAGGGTAGGTATCTGACGGGAGGGGTGCCG
>OLSD01001062.1_pt1 | contig 24316 bp, 18 predicted proteins | sample 1672211 | NCBI WGS metagenome assembly OLSD01 (sample SAMEA3136659, study PRJEB25190) | human gut metagenome | reverse complement strand
TATCCCATCGTAGATAAAGGGATACCGTTTTCTGCACACCATTGTTTACATGTTTTCCCACTGGTCTGGCATTGCTGGATACGGTCAGCCCAGAGTTTTGCTTTTTCTTCTTTATTCATAGTGTATAGAATACCTCCTGAGTTTTAAGGAGATTGTAGCAGAATAAAAAATGAAAAAAAAGATACAGATGATTACCTACTTACATTGTGTTAGTTGGAAATTGATTATTTTTTATGGAATTTCATGATACGAACGTGATTAGATAATAAGAAAAGCGTTCGCTGTCAGCTAATCCAGCTAACATTTTCGAACGCTTTGAAGCCCGTCCATAAGAGGATTTGAACCTCCGACTCCTCGCTTAGGAGTTCAAGTCCCTACTGGAAACCTATATTATTTTAAGTTAATACAAGTCAAGTAAAGCATTGATTTTTCTACCTTTCCTGTAAATCCATGTCAAAATAAGAAAACTGAAAATCATCTAAGTTAAGCACCTCTCGCTGACAAATGAGTGACACTGTCACCCTGAGGGTTCAACCATTCCGTTCCTGCGAATTCATATTTATGGCTACCATTCTCACTGAATATGCGGTAATGATAACACTGTTTTCTTATTAGATTACCTATATTATAACGTGTGGGAGGTCGGATGTCGATTGTTTTTTGACCATTATTTACCCATTTTTACTATCATCAATTACCTTTACCAATTCCTACAATTTTATTATCTCATATATTAATAAATTCAAGTGCTCGTCCATAATTGTATAGTTTGGTAAGTGTATAATTAGCAATTTCAGCTTTTGAAGTACTTTTACGCCACATAAATTCTAGTCTAATCTCTTTATTTCCAATTTTGCACAATAAATCTGTTCGCCTTGTTAATCCACTTCCAAAATTTTGTTCTGTCAAATACTGATCAATATAACCATTTTCTTTCAAGGCTCTTCCAAAAGCATCATTGAGCAAACGATCATTTGTTTGTGATATTTCTAAAAGTTTTCCAAATGAATTAATACTGTTTGTTCCAGTAACACCTTTTTTTCCCATTAGCTTTGTATCCATTTGAATCATTCTCACTAACTCAGAATTTTGTAATCTCTCAGCTATTTTAGGATCCTTATTCAACAACATTCCCTTCGCTTTCATAACAGACCTCAAATCATCATTAGCATAACTTTTTACAATAGATAATGCGTCAACAATTGGAATATATATAATTTTAGTATCCAAATAATTTGAAAGTAATGCAATTTTATCGGGTATCTTCTTTAAATCTTGAACCAGATTAGCTTCTGTAGAGACTAATAACCTTTGTACATCGGCATCCAAAAATTCACCTTTTGTTAATGCCTCTACGTCCTTTGATGGTTCATTTTGCCCTAAAACAATTACCCACATTTTACAATGGTCTTTTATCTTCAAATTTCTAACAAAATTTTTATTTTTCCGTACTTCACTGTTTATTAATTTTAAGTACTCACCTATTGTACTCACACCATTAACATAATTATCTGCGATTTCATCAGTTATTCCAAAATCAAGTAGTGTTTTTCCGTTATTTAATAATTCTACAGTTTGTTTTGCAATATTCACAAATTGGGTTTTATCAGGACCATCAAAGGAAAAATATGTGTCCTTTAATCCTAATAAAGCAGTTCCTCCTACAGTACGAGAGGTTTCTACCAAATTGTCCACTATATCCTTGTCATTACAAGGCCATACAACTAAAGACTTCTTTCCTTTTGGGGAACGAATAAAACTGTTAATCATATGTATTGCGGCCGTAACCTCAGTATTGCTCATATCCAAAATGGATTCTCGTCCCTCAATAATCACTATACGAAGTTCATATTTACTTTCTGTTAATTTATTTATTTCACTACGTATATCCATTTCATTTGAAATCGTCAATATTTCAACATTTTCAATAAATAAATCCAGTGTTCTTAAAAAAGTTGTTTTCCCACTTCCAGAATTACCCAAAAGAATTAAAAAAGAGCCCCTCCCGCTACTATATATTTCTTCATAAACATCTTGAATAGTATTAATTCCATAATCAACAGGTGCTATAATCTTTGTTATATCTCGATCACCTATTGTTTCATATAATCCCTCAAACCTATCTGGTAATAGAAATCTCTCATTCATAATGCATTGTCTCCCTATATAAAATACAAAAAAATTATAGTATGATAACTTTCTTATAAAAAATTCTTACTCTTATTTGTCTTCTGATATCAGCATACATAACTCATCTGATAATAATTCATTCACCGCTGACTTGTGCTCCAATAGTTGTTCACATGATCCAACAATTATCTCAGAAAATTTTGTTTCTCCAGACCTTCTTCTTAATACAAAATCCAAATTCTTTGCTTTCGATAAATTCAACTCATTTCCTTTTAGCAATGTCATTGGCTTTGCGTTTCCCGCGACAAAAAATCCTAACGTAGCACTAACATTACCAGCAGCTAATGAGCATCGTATTCTATTCTTTTCAAAATCTTCTTCAACCGATGTTCCCGTAGAAAACATATTCATAATAGATGGTAACGAGTTGATTTTTCTCCTAACAGAACCTTTTACTTCTTTTTCATTCTGCCCCTTTTTACAAAAATCAAAATCACATTCTTCCAATGAACCCTTATAACACTTCTCAAAAAATGAGGCAACATCCAAATTTGTATGTAATCCTGTAAGATGTAGATAATTGTCCTCATGTGCACTTACTATATAATATTCATTTTTTTCAAACGCTTTAGAACATAGCAAATATTCATATTCAACATAATATTTCTTATATAAATCAGCACATTGAATAACTCTTTCTTTTACGCGTTGCGAAAAACTCTTTTGTTCCTCCATTAAACCTCCATATAGTAAAATAGAAGGATGACCTCGCAGTCATCCTTCTACTAATTTTTCACAGTTTATTCTGCAATGGGAATGGGTTTTCGGTCTCCATCCCGACCACTGGAACAGGTTTAAGGTCTCTGTTCCGACCTTATAAGTATCTCTTTTTGTACTTTAATTATACATCCTATCCCTCAAATAGTCAAAGAATTTTTCTTCTTTATATAAAGGTATTCTATACTTTATCCTGAATTATTCATGGAGCAATTTCTAACCTAAAACTTGCACCATGAATTGAAAAAATGATCCATGCAACCATAACTTCTCTCAATTTGTCAGAAAAAAGGGCAAAAAATCCCTATGACGAATTTTTGAGCAATTATCAGGCTGTCAAGGTTCATTGACAGTTGCTATTCCAGCTGTACATTCAGCTTACCTATTGCAGAAAGGGTGTCATAAAACTCTTCTTTATATGGGCAGCTGCTACACAGCTTGAATGTGATATATCTTGCTGAGTGAACTACTTTTGCAGCAATCTTCAGCAGTTTTAAACGGACGGTATCAATGCGTTGTTTCCGCATTTTTGCTGATAATACCAATCGTCTAAACCAATTAAATATGTTATAGGCAAGAGCATGTACCTGGACTCTGTTTGCGTTTACAATTCTGTTGTGACTGCTCACCGCAGAAAAATCAAAACCAGATTTGCTTTCTTTGATGAAGTTTTCCATCAGACCTCTTTTGTAGTAAAATCTGACAAGGTATTCCGGTGAGGAATCCATGTTTGTGGCAATAAAGGTATACATGTAAACCATTTGGTTTTCTGGCTTCTCAACCTTGCACACAACGCGTCTTTCATAAGGCCATGGACCAGCTTTGTACATGAATTCACAGCAAACCACGGCGTAGTCTACCTTGCTATTTTGAGTCCGACTGGTAAGTGCATCTGTAAGAAACGACGCTTTTTCACGGAGAATCTTGTTTTCCTTCAGCCGGATAACATAGCTTGTTCCATTTTCCTCACACTGCTTATAGAGATCAGGAGTTGCAAAACCACTATCGCCGCGAAGCAGGAGATGGATGGTTGGATAATCATTCAGGTACTCGTCGAGAATCGGCTGCAGGAAATCGGTTACACCGGTACAGGAATAAGCCGCTCCATCACGGAGTTGGATTTTTATCAGATCACCAGTGATTCCGTCATAACAAACGAGAGGATGGTAGCCATTACTCCGATAATGGAAGTTAAATGCCTTGCCTTCCTGTTTGCCGTATACTGCGAGGAGCGTGGAATCCAGATCCAGGAGCACTGCCTGAGGCATCTGGATGCTGTAGATCCTTTTTCTAAGTATCTGGCTGATTTCCTGGAACTGTTTTAAAGTGTCTTCATCCATGCGGTTAAAGAATCTTGATACTGTTGGCTGAGATGCTAATGCGGATTTTTCAAGTACAGCTTTAAAAACAGGATCATTGGTCAGTTCATCCGAAGCATCATCTTCGAAGTAACCGGCCATGATCATATATATCATCTGAAGAAGGTTATCCCTGTCCGTATGATATCGAAACACTGCAGAATCATTGGTCTTAAATGAACGGTTTAAAAGCCGTTCAATGCCAAGTGTGCTTATGAACTCTTTGATGAGGAGTAATCCTGCATCGGAGGATAAGTCGCCTCCATCAAAATTTATTTTAATTTGCCTATTGCTTTGAAGTGAAAAGGTGTTTACAATACTCATAAAGGGCTCCTTTGTTGGTATTTATTTTGATTAGACACCTTAATTTTACCACAAATGGATGCTCTTTTTTTATTTACTTAACAAGTGAAAAGCAATATGCAATTAAAATACAGTAACTATGTGGCTTTCAGCCACTATCACGGCTTTGCCGTGAATAATTCAGGTTTAATTTTGATATATCCGATTCACATCCAAAAATATGCCCCAACATTTCTATGCAATCAATCACAACCACTTCACAATTAACAAAATCGTAAAAATCAAAGGCTTGCATCCTTTGGGGATTAGTTCCCAAAGGAATTGTATTCATATATTTTAGTGTATCTTCTATTCTGTATAGTGCAGTTTCAATTCGTGCTCTTGAATTAAATGGCATATTATTTTGTTTCTTTTTACTCTTTACACTCACAGAGGAAAAGATCGTGCCGATCGGGTTCAGACCGCCCAGGAATGCTGCTGCGATTCCGTTGAATCCCATTCCCGGAACAGTTGTCTGCTGGACCATCCAGGTTTCAATTCCGCTTAAGTAAAAAACAGTAGCTCCGAGTCCGGAAAGGCCTCCGGCGATCATCATTGTTACAATGGTGTTTCTCTTCTCTTTCATACCGCAGTATTTCGCGGCGTTTTTGTTCATACCGGTTGCTTTTAATTCGAAACCGAATTTTGTTTTCTCAAGAATAACCCATACAACCACTGCCATGATCACTGCAAGCGGTAATCCGATGATCACGAATTTATTTCCGGAGAAAATCTGATCAAGACCTGCATTCGGCATAAGTGCGCTTTTATTTCCGCTTGAAAGATCGATGGTATATGGTGTTGACTCTGCTTTTACCTGTGAAAGGAGCATGTTTACTCCGTACAGAGAGATCCAGTTGAGCATGATACAGGAAATAACTTCATTTACATTGAAATACGCTTTCAGAAATCCGGAAAGTCCGCCTACTAATGCAGATAACACAACTGCTGCGATCATACATGCATACCACGGCATATTGAATTTCAGTGCAAAATATAAAGCAGCACCTGCTCCGATTACATACTGTCCGGCTGCTCCGATGTTAAACAGACCTACTTTATATGCAAATATAACAGACAGGGAACATAATAAAAGTGCTGACGCTTTTACCAGTGTTGTTCCGCAGTATTTCATAACTGCCACTGAACTTGGATAATACAGATAGTTCTTTAAGATCGATACGATAGCTCCTGATGCTCCTTTTGGATTAATGATCAGGAGTACCACATATCCGATCAGAAGTCCTACAACAATGCAGAGCAGAGACGCAAGGATGGTCTGGACTGCATTATTTCTGATAATGCTTTCTTTCTTTTTTGTTTCTTTATTCATTGCCCTTTGTCTCCTTTCTCTTTGAACCTGCCATATAAAGTCCCAGTTCTTCTACTGTTACTTTCTTCGGATCAAATTCCCCTACGATTTCACCCTCATACATAACAAGGATCCTGTCTGATACGTTCATTACTTCATCAAGTTCCAGACTTACGAGGAGGACACCTTTTCCGGCATCTCTGGCCTGTACAAGCTGTTTATGTACATTCTCGATCGCCCCTACATCCAGACCACGGGTCGGCTGTACTGCGATCAGAAGTTCAGGATCTTTATCAATCTCACGTGCGATAATCGCTTTCTGCTGATTTCCGCCGGACATAGCTCTTGTTTTTGTAATTGGTCCCTGACCGGAACGGATATCGTATTCTTCGATCAGTCGATTTGCATATTTTCTGATCTCTTTTCGTTTCAGAAAACCGAATTTATTGGTAAACTGCGGTTCGAAATATCTCTGGAGAACAATATTGTCTTCCAGGGAATAATCCAGTACCAGACCGTGTTTGTGGCGGTCTTCCGGAATGTGGCTCATGCCTGAGGTCAGTCGTTTACGGATTGGCATTTCTGTAATGTCCTGACCGTTCATAACGATTTTTCCTCCGGTCAATGGTTCCAGTCCGGAGAGTCCGTAGACAAATTCTGTCTGGCCGTTTCCGTCGATTCCTGCGATACATACGATCTCACCTCTGTGTACCTGCATGGAAACATTGTTTACTGCGTTGTTTTTGTGACGTTTGGATGCAACGGACATATTCTGGATATCCAGGACTACTTCGCCTGGTTTTGCAGGCTCTTTGTCTACAATAAAGTTAACGTCTCGTCCTACCATCATGGCGGAGAGTTTTTCCGGTGTGGTGTCTTTGATATCTACAGTTCCGATATATTTACCTTTTCTGAGAACGCTGCATCTGTCTGCTACCTGCATGATCTCTGCAAGTTTATGTGTGATAAACAGAATGCTTTTTCCCTCTGTTGCAAGATTCTGCATGATCTGCATCAGTTCCTGGATTTCCTGAGGAGTAAGAACTGCAGTCGGTTCGTCGAAAATCAGGATTTCGTTATCGCGGTAGAGCATTTTGAGAATTTCTGTTCTCTGCTGCATACCTACGGTTGTATCTTCGATAATAGCATCCGGATCTACGACAAGTCCGTATTTCTCGGACAGTTCTACGACTTTCTTCCTTGCACTGTCTTTCTGGAGGAATCCGCCTTTTGTTGTCTCTACACCGAGGATAATATTGTCAAGGATGCTGAAACATTCTACAAGTTTGAAGTGCTGATGTACCATTCCGATTCCGAGATCATTGGCATCGTTTGGGTTGTTGATCTCTACTTTTTTGCCGTCTTTGTGGATCTCGCCCTCTTCCGGCTGGTATAAACCGAAGAGAACGCTCATCAGTGTGGATTTTCCGGCTCCGTTCTCTCCCAGGAGTGCGTGGATCTCACCTTTTTTCAGCTGAAGTGTTATGTTGTCATTTGCTATGATTCCCGGGAACCGTTTGGTGATCCCGAGCATTTCAATTGCATATTCACTCATTTTTCTTTCTCCTTTTTTCTCGTGCAGAGTTTTGTTATCGTGTTATTGGATTCCAGATAAACTATTATTTCTGTATTGAATCAGACCAGACTACAAAAGAATTGATTTTATATACCTGATCCTGTCAATCACGCTTCTATTTTTGCTGTTATTCTGTAGCATTTCCAATGCATCTATTTGCCGGAAATATTGCAGAATAACAGCAAAAAATACTGATTTTGGCGTTAAAGAAAAGGGAGTACTGAACATCTGCATGTTCACTCCCCTCTCTCAGGCCATTCTCTGTCTGCACGAAGTCTTAATTATTTAATGCTGCCGTAGTCTTCTACTTTGATCTCAGTTTCCGGTAATGCTGTGATATCACCGGAGTCTGTAACCATCGCTACTTTCATATCAGATACGTCGCTTGTCTCTTCTTCGCCGCTCTTGTCCGTATCATTGTCTGCTTTTTCTTCTGATTTGCTTTCTGTGTTTGTTTCTGTCTTGCTGTCAGAACTACCTCCACATGCTGTAAGTGAAAATGCCATTAAACCTGCAAGTACCGCTTCTGCTACTCTTTTTTTCATGATTTCTTTTTTCTCCTTTTGCACAATTTTCGTCGTGTTCGATGCAATGATAATGACATATGTCCCAAATATAAAACAGGACTCGAGTCCCTTTTCTGGTGATATTTACTCATTTCGTAAAAAAATTCCAGTTTTAATTTGTGATTTTTGTTAACTATTTTTTGCCACTTATAAAAATCATGCAAAAGGAAGTTCTTCCTCTATATCTGGAACTAACTCAAACGTATCTTTTTTCTTTTCCATCTCCTCAGTACTCGCGGCATCTTTCTGTTCTTGTGATGGCGTATCTTGCACAGGAAGTCCTTCGTCGTCTTCTGCATCATCTTCGTCATAAACCATATATTCCGAAACATCTTCTGACAGAATAGCTTCATCTTCTTCATCATATTCGTCATCTGTATCATCGTCATCATCAAATGGGGTTTCAGTTTCAGGCATTTTGTATTCCGGATATTCTTCTTCCTCAGTCTCTACTGTGTTCTCCTTTTCTTCCTTTTCTTCACTGTTTACTATATCCTTTTCCTTTTTTCTCTCCTCAATATTTACTATTTTTTCTTTCTTCTCTTTTGCCTTGGCCTTAATATTAACTATATTTTCCTCGACACTTAATAATTTTCTAATCTCAGCTACATTAATATCTCCCAGGATTTCCACCCCTCTGACCATCGATTTCGGGTCATTTCCAACTCTTAGAAGCTCATAGTCCATAATATAGCCACATTTTTTGTAAATATTCAAAATCGCGCATAATTTCTTATTTACACCAGATACTTTATTTTTCCAGCTCCTGCTTTCACAGCGAACTTTCTTTTTCGTATCCTCAAATTTCTCATCAGGTGCAAAATTATCCTCAACAATTCCTGCCATTGGCAGGATTCCTCTGTTTACTCCGGCTCCATAGTAAAGAATTTTTCTGTTTGATACATTATTTTTAGTATTTCCCATAACTTCCAGTCTCTGGATCAGGATTCTTTTAAGAAGCATAATTTCATCTGTATTGGAGATTTTAGCATCTGACAGCAGCTTCTTTCCTTCTTCACTGGCAAGAAATGTCTGATCTTTTACTGCTGTTTTCAGCATTTCCTGTGGTAAAAGCAGCTTTCTTGGAACACAGATGATCTGTCCGTTTTTCTCTGCATATCTGTATAGTGGAAGTTCTGTCGGCATTCCTTTATGCTCCAAAAACCAGAATACCTTTCCATCTTCTGTATGCAATGGCACAAGAAAATTTCCAATATAACATTTTTCCGGCTTCAACAGTTTCCCCTGTTCATCTTTCAGCTTACGTTTTTTTGCCTCATCACCGTATACAATGGTAATGCAGGTATTCATCAGGCGATTCAGAGAATCAAGAAGACGTTTTTCTCTCTTCTGTAAGTTGTCTTTTTGATGACTGAGCCTTACATTCTCATCTCCTGTCATAACCCTTATCAGATCTGTTATTGTAAATTTATTACAGTTCGTTCTGTAAATCGTATAAACAGCATCGCAGACTACCGCATCATAATAAGAGAACTCTACTTTCTTCACATGGTCTCTTCGGCTTATCCTATATTCGCAATACATGCTTTCGTCTTTACGTGTTCCGAGATTTACCCTGTTAATCGTATCCGCTTCAAACCTATTCTTAAACACTTCCTGTGATATTTTACAGATATTTATATAAATATTCTCAGGCATTTTCATATTTTTCAGCGCCCTTTCTTTTTTTCTTCTGCATTGATTTCTGTTTGATAGCTTTAAATTCTGCGATCAAAATCTGCTCCAGATCAAATTCTTCTTCCTGATCCATGCTTTCTTCAGAAACGGTGTCCTCATCTTCCACGGACTCTTCCTCCGGATCATCCGTTCCCTCAAATAAATCCTTCGCTCCATAAAAATCCAGATCAACAACTCCACGTGCATCTCCGTATCGCTGTTTCAGAAATACCAGTTCCAGTTCTTTCAGCCCTTTCGGCTTCTTCACCGTTTCACTCTCATCATTCATCTCTTCCTGACCGTCTCCTCTGTTTTGCAGCCCCCTCTGCTGCATTCCCAGAATTACGCTTGCCGTATATTCGATAGAACCTGTCTCCTTAAAAGCTGCCATTCCCATTGGTTTCGGCTTCTCTTCAGATTTGTAGGAGTCTCTGTTCAGAGAACTGATCACTACGATCGGTAAATTGTATTTGTTTGAAAGGTCATTCAGCACAATCACATTTTCATCATTCTTCTGTTTTTCATTCTGCGTTTTTCGCTCATCAACAGGAGAAAGGATCTGAAGATAATCAACAAACACTACCGGTAACTTATTCTTATATTTAATAAATTCCCCTACATCTTTCTCTATATCTTTACTGGAAAAAGATGCCTGGTCTTTCTCTTTTATATAAAATTCCCAGTATTTATCTCCAATATCTTCTTTAATTTCCTCAATCATTTCCCATTTCTTTATATTTTCAGGACTATCCGCTTCTCCTGCTGTAAAAATCCCCCGGGCAGTAGTCGTACTGTCCGGATACTTTCTGTGAATCTCACGGTTCAATATTTTTGCCTCCAGCTGCTCTACTGACATTTCAAGAGAATAGAATAACACCGGCTGCCCTGTTGCTGCGATCTCTGACGCGATCTGCAGTATAAGCGTACTCTTTCCGGTTCCGGGAGTTGCCCCCAGAAAAGTCAGCCCTGCATAGAGGCCTCCTCCAAGCAGCTGATCCAGTTTATGGATTCCAGTAGGATAATGTTTTACTTTTCTTATAAATTCCGGTCTGAACTTCTTCAATTTCTCTGAAACAGAAATATATTTTGCCGGAACAGAAGACGTCTGTTCCAACGCGGCAATATTTTTATCAGATGTCTGTCCTTCCATATTTTGTAATACTCCTTTATGATTATTAATTACATATTTTGTATTTTTTAATGTTTGTTTTATATATAATACATCGTTATATCGTAATTATCAATATTTATATTAGCATTATTTGCGTTAATAATTGTAATAATCATTGTTTATATATCTTAAATTTTATGTATTATTTTAGGAACTTTTTGTATTTTTTTGTTGCTTTATGTTTTATATGTTAACTTTATGTAATTTTAAGTTACATGAAGTTAACTGGATGAATAAAACCTAAAACCGTGACGCTACGCGCCACATACGAATGCTTCGCATTCTGAGGGAAAACCTGAAAGAAAAAAGACAATAAAAAATAAAATTGTTGCTCTTTCAAAACATAAAAATAAATAGATCAACCTCCTCCGGAGATTGCGATGGCTTAAATGAAGATATCAACCTTAAAATACATAAAAAACAAAGCATAATATCTATCCGATTCCGGATAGCGATTGCTTAAATGATAGACAAAGATATCGAAGTTAAGTCAAATGCGAAGTATGCCAATATACGTAAGTCTGGCGTAACCTTAAAACATAAATGAAACAAATATAAGAAACGCTGCACAATATCTATACTGAGCATTAGCATTATTGGTTTAAGCGACAGCGAAAACCAAAAGGGTTTGGTTTTCTTCATACTGTTAACTTCATGTAACTTAAAATTACATAAAGTTAACATATAAAACCTGTACAACAAATACATTGTCCGTCCATCGGGACGGCAAGAGAAATAATGATATAAAAAATATATCTTGCTGCAACTCCCTGTCAGACAACTCCATTGTTGTTAATTTAAATATATCACATTGTTTATGGTCTTTTTAATTCACTTTATCAATTTCACAGCATAAGCAATGTATTTCTACTTTTAATTTAGTTTCTTATTCTAAAGTTGTTTCATAAAGTTGTTCATAATATTACACGTCTGACAGGGAGTTGCAGCAGGGTATATCCTGAAATCCATTTGAAAGGAGGTGAAAAAATGTACACATTATTACATAAACTCTCTTTATCGAGAGTCGGTTGCATTTATGGAAAAAATAATTTTAAAAATATTATCAAAGGAGGTTGCGATATGCAGCAGGAAAAAGTAAATGAAAAAATCATCATTGAAAGCAAAAAGGAGGTAAATGACATGAACGATAACGTCATCATTAATGAAAATTCTCTTATGAACACGCCTGAGTGCACAAGAGAAGAAGATACCCGTAAAATCATTCAGGACATCCTGAAACTGCCATTCAAAGAGTGGATGGCTCATTACCCAGAAGACTATTTCCGTGTTGTCAAAACACTTGCCTATGGTAAGCCAGATTTGACAGACGAGCAGTGTTCTGTGAAATCATTCACAACTGCCGAAATTTTCGGATACCTGTTTGACAGGAAGCAAAAAATTGAAGAAGATCATATAGTCATCACTGATTCCTATATAGAATCTCTGGCTGACTGTACCCAGCGTATGGTAAAGCCGATAACGTATTGTCTTTATACAAAACGTTACTTAACAGCAGAGGCATCTGTCGAAGTAGACAAGCTTTTAACGCAGTTACTGGCAGACAGAATGTCCTCTTTCGCAGATTTCAGCGATTATAAAGATAATGATAATATTTACCATTATCAAGAACAGATTGAACAGATTGTCACATACAGTCTCGCATTATTAGAGGCTTTATGTAAAGCAGCATCTGATTTCATTCACTAAGCTTCTAAAAACCAGTCTCTGTGAGAACCCGGCTCTTACAGTCAGGTTCTCCGGGACTTAATGTGAAAATAAAAAATAGAAAAAAAGGAGGTACAGATTATGTACAATGAAACTTTTAACCCGAATTCCCGCATCAAAGATAAGAAAGCTATTCATGAAACAATAAAAACTATCATGGAACTTCCATTCAAAGAATGGATGGCTCACTTTCCTAAAGAATATAAATATACAGAATTAATTCTTGAACATAGCCGTATCCCTGGAGATATGCTGCCATTTGACGGTGATCCAGGTCCTTTAATCAGAAATTTTTCAGTCAGCAGAGCCTATGAATATCTGCTTTCCGAAGAAAATTCCTGGATGGCTGAAGAATGGAGAAAAGATAAACCACACAAAAAAGAAACTCCTCAAACTCCATTTCAAAGACTTTCTAATACTACAGACAATATTCCAGACATTGACTTTTGCTTTGAAGAAGAAAACAGCTGGAAATGCAACTGGAGAGATCTGGAAGCTAAAAATCCATACTTCTCCTACGGTGCCTCAATTCTGATGTGCTTTCACTATTTCACCAAGCCTCTTCTGCGTGTAGTTAATTATTCAGAACCTGTTGCAGAAGAACCTCTCAAAGTAGACTCTCTGCTCTTTCCACTGCTGTTCAACATCACTGTAGGTGACTATTGCAAAGCTACTGACAACGACTGGCTTCTGTACGGAAATCCCGGATTAGTCGTTCCAGGTCTTAATGCCGGTGTATATGCAGCACTCAAACCACAGGTAAATGCAGACGAAACTCTGATGCTGAATCCTGCCGAAACATTCATGGAAAACTTTCTGAGAATCCAAAATCAACTCAGAGATAATCCAAGCTCTACACACTGGTCTTCTACAGCCAACTCTTACTGGTATCCAAATTCTGAACACGATGCCAGAAAGATTATTGCATCCTATGTAGAATCTTTATGTTACTCAGTAAACCATTATTGGAGAATCTTCGAAATGAACGAAAGAAAACGAAGATATGAAGAAAGCCAAATCAAAACATATACAAGATAGCTAAAGCTATCTTCTGGAGCTAATTCAGAAAATAACTATTAACCAACTGAACACGCCATACGACAGTCGTCTGGCATACACAATCATATTTTTCTCCTTTTGTATATTTATATTTTTCATTTGTCTGTGTAAACAGACGGCTGTCGTATGGCGTGTTCAACTTTTAACTAACATTTTCACATTAAAGAATTTAAGAAAGGAATTATCACAATGAAAAAATTACAAAATCTCGATGAATATGATGGACCTGGAAGATTATTATACAATCCGGATGTAGGCTGTTTTCCATACAAATCGGTAACTGCCATGTCTCTTAAAGACAGGCTTCAATATGCCAGACAGGGCATTCTTACAGACACAAGAGCCATTCATGAAATTGTGTTTCAGTTTCCACTGATACCATTCACAGACTTCATGATTGGTTACACAGAAGAATATTTGTCTGTAATGAAAGAACTTCACCACGGTTGCTTTGATGATGAAACTTATTTCGATGACATTACATTAGGCGAAGTCCTTGAATGCATCGTTCACAGGCAGGAAACAGTACGTTCTGACCAGGATCAGAAAACGGTAAATTCTCTGATACAGGCAGTCTCCGCTCCATTTATGCCAATCATCTTCAAAGATTATAAAAGTATCTTTGTTGCCACTCAGCCTCTCCCTGTATTACCATATTCTGGCCGTAAAGAGCTTCTTGAAAATTCTCCCTATGCATACATCGATGCTCCTAAAGAAACCCCTGCGGCAACGTGCGAACCTTTAGATAAACGCCTTGAACATATTTATCAAAGCAAAACTTACATTATTAAAAATGCTTATCGTACAGGACATCTTGAATCCCTTGATTTAACATTTCAGCTTCTTTCCAGTATTTCATTAGCAGACTATTATACCTGTATCAATGAGGCCAGCCGTCTTTTGAGTTCTGCTTCAAGTTCTGAAGATTCTGAAAATCTTTCCGCTTCGAGAGAATTACACTGCAGACAGCTTAGCTTCTGGCAAAAATACGATACCACAACCTCTGCTTCTGAAAAAGTTGTCTGCCATGCTACAGATGCTTCAAGTTCAATTGCATCCAACTATTCTAAACTGGGAGACAACTGTTTCATGCATGATATCTTTCATTTAATCTTCTACCCTATGGCCTGCATCTCCATGTGCTATAACATGAGTGTCGATGAGGTCGATGCATATTTATTCTGGTATCCCGAAGATGATGATGATGATTACGAAGAAAATAACGAAGAAGAAACCTGCGATAATGAAGATAAAGAAACGGGTGCCAATGCAGAAAAAAATGAAAAAGAAAGGAAAAAACACTATGCTTCCAAATATTTTTAAAGAAACCAGTAACGGTTATTTTCACTTTACTCTTCTTGAGGAATTCTTATCCAAAAGAGAAATCTACTGTCTCGGAGATATCAATGCAGAATCGGCCAACAGCCTGATTCTGCAGCTGAAATACCTCGAGCAGGAGGATTCCCAGGCAGAAATCACTCTCTACATCAACAGTCCTGGAGGAGGTGTTTCAGATGGACTGGCAATTTACGATGTAATGGAAACTATCAGTTGTCCGATTCGTACAGTATGCATCGGAAGAGCAGCCAGCATGGGTGCACTTCTGTTTGCAGCCGGTGACACAAGAGAAATTTATCCTCATTCCAAAGTAATGATTCATGATCCTCTTGTTGCAGGAAATGGATTACAGGGCAGCGCGTCCCTTGTCCACTCACAGGCACAGTCTCTCATGAAAACAAGAACTATCATTGCCGAAATTCTTGCCAGACATACCGGAAAACCTCTGAAACAAATTTATAAAAAGACTTCCAGTGATACCTGGTTTACTGCCGAAGAAGCAGTAGCTTTCGGATTGGCCGATGCAATTATCATCTCTGCACATTGTAAAAAATTTATTAATCATAAAGGAGAATAACACCATGAAAACAAATTTTAATCCTGAATCCACCAATAAAACTATCAACCGCGTATTAACCCCTGGGCATCGTATCCTTGCCCAGGACAGATACATCAACAACAATACCAGACAGACTGGTCTTAACAACAATGACCTTATCATTGGCGTAAGCGGTGCAGGCAAAACCAGAAGCTACGTAATCCCTAATATTCTTCATTCCGATGAAAGCATGATTATCGTAGATACTAAAAACAGCCTTTACAGACAGCTGAAATCCAAGCTTGAAGAAAAAGGCTATCATGTATGGATGCTGGACTTCGCACATGCGGAAAAATCTCCTATGGGCTACAACCCACTCCGTTTCATCAGACGTCCAAGACTTCCTTACAGCATTGAATATAATTCACAGGATATTGATATGATCACCACCTATCTGTGTCCTATTGAAGATCCCCGTCAGCCATTCTGGGACTATGCCACAAGATCATATATCTCAATCTTTATCGCTTACGTAATGGAAGCTCTTCCTGAAAATGAAAAACACCTCGGCAGTGTTGCAAAGGTTCAAGAATGTGCTGGTACACCAGCTTTCAATACTCTTCTCAGCGAGTGGGGGTTGGCTTATCCGGACAGTTACGCAGTACAGAAATGGAACCTGTACAAAAACACTACAGATGCTGACAGAACTCACGCCTCCTGTCTGATGATCGCTGGCGAAAAACTCAGTTTCTTCGCTAACAAAGGACTCCAGGATATGTTCACAAATCCAAATCAGATTGATTTCAAAGAAATGAGTAACCATAAAACAGCACTCTTTATCAACGTCAGTGACAGTGACCGTTCCAATGACAGATTCCTGAATTTACTGTACACTCAGGCGCTCCATGAACTCTGTGACTACGCAGATGCATCTCCATACGGTCATCTGAAAGTCCCTGTAAGGTTCATTATGGATGACTTCGCATCTAATGCTGTCATTCCTGATTTTGATAAAATCATCTCTGTTATCCGTTCAAGAGAAATTTACGTAAGTATTATCCTGCAGAGTCTTACACAGCTCAATTCTCTCTATGGAGATGACCGTGCAAAGACAATTATCAATAACTGCGACAGCTGCCTGTATCTCGGTGGTCAGGATGTAGAAACTGCACGCTATATCAGTGTTAAAGCAAACAAAACAGTTGATAATATCCTGAATCTCCCTGTAAATACTGCCTATCTCTTTGTAAGAGGCCAAAAGCCTGAAATGCTCCACAAATACTGCCTCGAAGAAGATGAATTATACCGCAGACTCCAATCTTCTTACTATTCATCATCATATTCTGCATCCTTATATTAAGGATGCAGAATAACTAAAAACAAAATTTATAATATAAAACAAATAAACAGGTGTCTACTCAAGAGCAGATGCCTGTTTTCTACATTTTATTTCCTATATCAGCAATTCATTCCCTGTCCCCAAATTTAATTTTCTTCTATGTTACACTTACATTACCCTAAAAAACGCAGTAGCTTCTGCTTTACTGCTTATTTTTTCTATAACAAAAAATAAATTATAAAAATCCCAAATACTCGAAAGGAGTTTTAAATGAAAAAGAAAACATTATATACAACTCTTCTTACAGGTCTCCTTACAGCAGGAATCTTTACAGGATTTTCAGTTTCTACAAAAGCAGCACAAGAAAATACATCAACAGGAGATACCGCACAGTTCCAGACTTTACTGGAAGACTCCGGCTTTACTGTTCAACAGGGAAGTTTCTATGAACTGGACACAATAAAAGCAGCTTCAGAGGGAAAACTTATGAGCTGCTTCGGAAATAATGCCGGTTCTTCTTATATGGTATTTAATCTTCCAGATGCACCGAATCAGGAAGTTCCAAACCCTGCATTTCCACCAGGTGGATGGCAGTATAAACTCTGCCAGGATGAGGCTATTGTTCTTGTTACACCGCTTCCACCGGAATGCGTCTACTACTCTTTCATTAATTATATTATGTTTACAGAGCAGAAAGACGGTAAAGATTACACAAATGAAGCCGGATTTTTCAGTGCAGGTGATGAAACTACAGGGCTTTATCATCCAATCTTTGGTTCCATCGGCGATCCGGTAAATATGCTGAATATCAAACATAGTAAGGACAGTGCTTTTGATTCTTCTGCTGTTCTTGTGATCAGCGCAAACCAGACCGTTACAGAACAGGTTACTGACCAGCTTCATGCTGCAGGGTTTGATGATTCTATTATAAATGTTATGCCAATTCCATCAGAAACTTATCATATGGGACTAGAAAAAGGTGCCGATACTTTTGCTTTCCTTGGACGTATTTCACAGCCTGCTGATTCTGATGCATGCAGCGATTATTTCTCCACACTTGCCAAAAAATCCACTGTTTACCGCATCACTCCTGAAACAGAACAGGAATCTGCTCCATACAAAAACGCTACTGTTGTTCCACGTGGAACAGGAAAACATGAAACAGAAGTTATGGATTCTCCGGCTGAGAATCTGGATACGATCCGAAATGCTATTATTGCTGAATATGCAGATGCATATGACTACGAAGAGCTGAAAACAGATATTGCAGTTCCGGAGGGACTGACTGCTTATTACAACGACAAAAATGCACAGGGTGATAATCGTGACACCACTTACCTGATGACAAAAGATTTCACATTAAATTCAGATGATGATTTTATTGTTGTTTATGGTGTAAACCACACGGAAACAGGAAAAGCCCGCTACTCCAACGCTATTCTTTACGGTCGTCCAATGCTGAATGGAGTATGCAGTGTATATGACTCTTTATTCAAGGGAAGTGCCGATCAATACCTTGGGGATGACTGCGAAAATCCTGATCAGTACTATGTTTACAAAATGGCCCGTACCAAGATGGATGACTATACTGCTGTTATCGAATATTCTACAGACAATGAAAAAGGTAAATTTTACGGTGTAGATAATGAAAGTAATCTTCTGCTTGCATTCAGAGCTTACCTTGATGAAACAAATGTAGGTCCGTCTTATTACGAGATAATCTATGACAGAGCTATTGTTTTTCATAAAAAATAATTGTGATATCTGAAATATTAAAATGATTAAGCGAATAAAATCATCCGCTTCGCTACTTGCTTGATTCGGTTAAATAACGTAAAAGCTGCAGGCTCTTTATCTTTAAAATAAAAAGTCTGCAGCTTATTTTTGACGTCCCCGAGAGGATTTGAACCTCCGACCCCTCGCTTAGGAGGCGAGTGCTCTATCCAGCTGAGCTACGAGGACACTCAACTTGCGACCATAATTTTACTATATTTCACCGAAAATTACAAGCGTAATCTATACATGCATCATAAAACTTGCTTCAAACTGATTTTGTTCTGCCTTAAATCGACTTATTCCTCCGTATTTCTCACAAATCTGTTTCATAGAACGGATTCCAATTCCCTCTTCATCTGTTCGTTTTTTTGACAATATTTTTCCATCTTTCTGCAGCAGAACTCCATCAAATGAATTATCTATCGTCAATAGCAACATCCCATTTTCACGCTGTGCTGCTATTGAAATATATCGTTTTCCATTATATTCTCCACATGCAGTTACTGCATTATCCAATGCATTACCAAGAATACTGCACAAGTCTGTATCTGCTATTGATAATCCGTTTAATTTGCAGCATACTGTAAAAGAAATCTGACTTGCCTTTGCCACACACGCATAATGATATAATACACCGTCTGCTGCTGCATTTCCTGTATAAGGAATCTCTGCGATATCTGCAAGGTTAAGTTCCAGACTGTCACAATATGCCTTTAATTCTGCGCTGTTTCCGGTTTCCTGGAATCTTTTTATCACTGCAAGCTGATGTTTAAAATTATGGCGTACTTCCCGTTCTGTCTCCACTGCCGTTGTCAGTGCCTGATAATATTTCTTCTGCATCTCAATCTGCTGGTTCATCTGATTCTTTTCCTGAATCCGCCGGTAATCCATCGCAATATTATGGCAGATAAAAAGAGCTGCCGCTCCTATCAGAATTCTACTTATTACTTGTAACAAAGTTGCCGTATATTCTTCCGGTCCATTGGACAAAAGTCCACTCAAAAACAGTGCAATGGGAATAAACCATACCGTATTCCAGTAATTTTCACTTTCAATTCCAAGAAAAGGCTGCACGGTATGTATCATCAGTTTCCTAAAGCATGGATAAAACGCCATATACATCAGAATTCCAATTATATTCTCAATGATTAATCCCTGCACAATCGTCTGATATCCAATTCTGCCAGTAATATATGCCGCAATTGCCAGAACAATCCATACGATTACCGCCGTAAGCCCAAACGTAAATAAATGTTCTTTCAGATGTCCCCTGATAACTACAATATTCACAATTCCCATGAGTACACAGAACAATAACAAATTAATTTTATAGAAGCTTATTGATATGTGATTTCCCTGTGCCATCCACAGACACAAGATAAAATCTGCCAAAAGTCCAGTTCCATAAACAGACCACATGCAATTTCTCTGCCATTTAGACACAAGTCCTTTAAATGGTACAAATCGTAAAATAAGGCTTGGTATATGTGCCAATATACATAACAGGCTCACTATAATATTTGTCATTTATTCTCACCTGCCTCTCATCCTCCGCCTCATCTGTGCCCACCTGAAATCAGCAAATATATTTTTTATTTCTTCCCGCTTTCCTCGGCTGATAGGAATTTCTGTCTGATCTGATAATTTCAGCACATTTGACGGCATAGATGTAATCTCCCGCATAGATACAAGTGCCCAGCGGATCGGCATACAGAATTCTCCCTGAGGCACGATCTGAGACATCTCAGAAAGAGACTGAGATGCCTCCAGAGTGCCATTTTTCATATGTATGATCGTTTTTTTGCCTTTTGCCTCTATATATAGAATATCTGAAACATAAATGCTCTCTTCTATTCGTCCTACTTTTACTTCTATGGTTTTTACGGAATAAAAGCTGTCAAAAAACTTATCCAGAACTCCATATACCTGTGTTTCTTCTATAGGCTTCACAATATAATGAAGTGCCTCTATTGTAAATGCTTCCGCAGCAAAATCAATGCTTGTACTGGCAAAAACGATCTGTACTTTACTATTATTCCGGATTAGTTTCTTTGCCGTCTCCATTCCATTCAGTTTGTCCATAAAGATATCCATAAAAACAAGCTGATACCTTGATGTATCTGATGCAAGAAAAGATTCACCCGATGTAAACTCATCTATTTCCACATAAAGATTGTTCTTGTCCATATACTCCGAAAGAATTTTTATCAACGCAGCTCTGTCTTCTTTTATATCATCGCAGACTGCAACTCTTATAACTTCCTGCACTTTTTCACCTTCTTTTGTTATCCTCTATTTACTATATCTAGTCAAGTGGATAAAAGCATCCGCTTCGCGAGATATTACCAATAAACATTAACTCAAAATCCACATTTTTTCAACGCTTTCTCAACTTTATCCACACTGATCGGCATAGTTGTAAAGTATTCCACATTCAGTCTGAATGCCTGAGGTGCAAAATCACGGTCATTGGAAAACCATGCAACCGGAAGCTTCGGATAAATTCGTCTAATCGCAATAACTCCCTCCATTCCGGCAGCACTTTCCATGAGAACAAAAACTGCAGACGGAGTACTTTCCACCAATGCCGGAATCAGCCTCTCCTGTGTAGTCAGAATTTCTGTATCATATCCCGGTAAAAGTATCTGAAATAATTCACAATTCGTTTTATAGCCATAAAGTACTATTTTCATTGCTTTTCCCCTTTCCTGTTCATCATATTCTATGCTCTATTTTTATATTTTCAAAAAAAGCCGCCACCTATACGTGACAGCTTCTTTTGAATGAATCTTCCCCAATCCTCTGCATAAAATGCACATTATATTACAGTTTATGGAGCTTCTATAAATATTTTTCTTCTATAAACATTTTTCTTTTAATAATCTTCCTACCTTTAATGGTATTTACGGTTCCACAATATTGAAATACAGTTTCAGAGATGCCATACTGTCACAGAATGCTTTATAAAGCTCCTGATCTCCCTCTACTGATTCAACAAGTTTGCTCATGCCGTCTTCATTACGCGCCGCTATTGCAAGTATACCTGTTCTCTTTGTCTTAATTGTCAGATCTGCATTTTCATCTTCTTCTCCTGGATAATACAGCAGTACACCATGATGCACTTTCAGAAGATAATTCTGCTCATCTGTAACCTGAAGATTTATGGTAAATGATTTATCTGCCAGTTTCGTACTGTCAAGCATAATTCCCATGTAATCCAGCATGGTCTGTGTATCCATATTCTGAGCTGTAGAACCAACTCCTGTTGTTGCTCCTTCCGGATACCAGTCTGTTCCGTTTCTAAGCTCTAAAGCAGCTACAAGATAAGCATTTCTCCATGCACCGGATTCTGCCTGATATCCAAGCTGTTCCAATGCATCTGCGCAGAGAAATTTTGCCTGCTCATTTTCAGGATCTGCGTATACCAGTGTATTTGTAATCTGTGCTACCCACTGATATTCTCCCTTCTCATAGTCTTCTTTTGCCATTTCCAGGACTTTGTCAGTATCTCCCAGATATTCCACCAGTTTCTGTGCATATGCGGATGGCTCCAGTTCATCCAGATGTACCGGATTTGCGTCATACCATCCCATATATTTCTGATAAACCGCCTTTACGTTATGTTTCAATGTTCCGTAATACTGGCGTGTATACCACACTTTATTTAATGCTTCCGGCAATTCGATCATAGATGCAATCTCTGTCGATGTATATCCCTCATTGATATACAGAAGTGTCTGGTCATGTATAAACTTATAAACTGCTGCTGTATTTGTCATATACTCCTGGATCACGTCATTGCCCCAGTGAGGCCAGTTATGTGACTGGAAAATCACTTCCGCATCTTTTCCAAAGAGGCTCTGTGCTTCTGTAATATATCGCGCCCATGCATTGGCATCACGAACCTGAGCTCCACGGAGTGTGTAGAGGTTATGCATGGTTCCTGTACAGTTTTCTGCCATCCAGAGTGCTTTCATATCTGGAAAATATGTATTCATTTCTGCCGGAGATTCTGTATCAGGTGTAAGCTGGAATATTGTCTTTACACCGTCGATAGTTGTCTCAAAGACTTCTTCTGTCACGTTAAACGTTGGTTCCAGATATGTAACACCTGTCTGTGCTACCGCAAGTCCAATTCCCACAGAAAGTCTGCCCTGCTCTCCTGCCTGGAGCACTGATCCGTACTGATATATCGAGCGGCGTTTCATTGCAGTTCCAACAAAAACATTCTCTGACATAACTGCTTCCTGGAAGCCCTCAGGTACAATAATCGCGGTTTTCCCGGATGCAATCTGATCTTCAAGAGAAAGTGTCGAATCTGCCAGTTCTTCTGCAGTAAGAATTCCCTGGATTCCACCATAATGATCCGCATGAGCATGGCTGATGATCACTGCAGAAATATGTACATCTCCCATCTCAGATTTAAACAGATCTAACGCTGCTTTTGCAGTCGTTTCACTTTCCATACAGTCCAGAATAATCCATCCATTGTCACTTCGCACAAAGGTCATATTGGAAATATCATAGCCTCGCACCTGATAAATATCGTCTGATACCTGAAACAGTCCATAATTGGTGTTAAGCTGCGTATTTCTCCAGAGACTTGGATTTGCAGAATCCGGTGCATCTGTGTCTTTTACAAAATCATAAACGGACTGATCAAAAATTGTGTTGTCGTTATCATCCTTTATTGTCAGTGTTTCCGGTGCTGTTATAAATCCTTTTGTCGCAAATTCTTCTTCCTGTTTATCATCAAAATCCAGAAGCTGATAAACGTTTTCGTTTATCTGTTTTGTAATCTCTGTGGCAGCTTTTTTCTCATTGTTTAAATCACTTTCTGCAAAAGCAGATAATGGCATCATTGTTGTTGCCAGTAATACACTGAAAACAGTAACAACTATTTTCTTTTTCATTTGCAAGTCCTCCCTTTTATATATTTTCCATTACCTGTTGTTGTTTTTTAGGATGAATAAATTATATCATCAGGATTTGCTTTTTTTATTTTCATGGTACGAATTACACGTTTCCGGCACGAAATGCAAAAAAAACTATAAAACTCGCCCAATTAATAAAGCACAGAATCTACGCTGCCGCATAAATCCTGTGCTTCATATATTTCATATCATTTTATATCATTATTTTTCTTCCTGTGGATTCCAGGTATTATCTTCCAGTTTCTGAATCATATCGTCCAACTCAACAGTGTACGCTACTTTTACATCACTGTCCTGTTTAACGATGAATTCAGACAGACCATATGCCTGTCCATTATCTGCCCAGTCATAGGTATATCCAAGTCTTGTCCATGGATATTCTCCGTCATAATAACTGGAAATGATGTTCGCGTCAAACCATGCCTTATAATCTTCATCCACATCATCAGCAAAAGAATCTGTCATTTCTACAGTTCCGATATCTGAAACGTATGCCGGACGGAAAACATCTTCCGGTTTGGCCCACATAGCTGTAACATAATTTGATTCATTATCAGGAGTCAGACCAAGCAATTCTTTCATTCTCGCCTGCCAGTCTGTTACGCCTTCTTTATTTTCCTGATACCAGTCTTCCAGTTCACCGCCTGTAAATGTCCATACATTTCCCCATTCCAGTTTCACATCAGTGCCATCCGGAT